>ERZ1026856.95-NODE-95-length-61499-cov-11.030125_pt1 | contig 61499 bp, 52 predicted proteins | sample MGYA00380158_ERZ1026856 | MGnify/ENA primary metagenome ERZ1026856 (study PRJEB33269, sample SAMEA4719794) | human gut metagenome | biome: human-associated habitat; feature: organic feature; material: feces | place: Cameroon | collected 2013-10 ... | reverse complement strand
GACGCAAGGCGTTTATGGCAAGAACTTCGACTCTATCAAAAACTGATGTTCGGAAGTTATCGTCATTCATTCCGTTCCATCGAAATACTCCCTTATCATATATGTAAAGGGATTTCGGAAAAGCCTTACGCCGAAATGCCGAAGTCTCTCAGCGTTTCATTCAATGAGGTTTTCTTATCCGTACTTTCTTTACGCTTTCCTATTATCAAAGCACAGTTAACGTTGTATGTACCCGCAGGAAACATTTTAGGGTAACTGCCGGGGATAACGACAGAGTTCTCAGGCACAACGCCCTTATACTCTATTGCCTCACTACCCGACACATCTATTATCTTTGTCGAGCCTGTTATCACGGTATTCGCCCCCAATACAGCCCCCTGTTTAATCAATGCTCCTTCGACAACGATACAACGTGAACCGATAAAGCAATCGTCCTCCACAATCACGGGATTTGCTCCCACAGGCTCCAATACCCCTCCGATACCGACCCCTCCTGCCAAATGCACATTCTTTCCGATTTGGGCGCAACTGCCGACCGTAGCCCAAGTATCGACCATGGTTCCGCTATCCACGTAAGCACCTATGTTGACAAAGGACGGCATCATTATGCAACCCTCTGCCAAGAAACTGCCATAGCGAGCCACCGCAGGCGGAACACATCTTACTTTCAACTTCTCAAAGTTTTGTTTCGTCGGTATTTTATCCCAAAACTTCAAATCTCCGCTCTCGATATTCTTTATCCCGCATAAAGGGAAATACAACAAGATTGCTTTCTTTATATGTTGGTTCACAATCCATCTGTTGTCTTCTTTTTCCGCAACTCTCGCCTTTCCGCAATCCAAATCCCCGATAATATGCAAAATTTCCTGCTTTACGGTCTCATCATTCAACAAACTGCGGTCAATCCAAGCCTTTTCAATCAATTCGATATTCATCTCTCAAAATTTTCAGCAAAGTTAGCCAAAACATTTCACCCGTAAAACCAAGCCGGAACTTTGTTTCACCTGACTTCATAGACTGAGATACACTGCTCTTTTCTTCTATCGACAAATCAATACTTTGCAAATACCTATAACGAAACGGCGGTTTGTTCTTGCCTTAATCGGCAATAAGTGTATGGATTGGCTTAATGCATTGTTTGGTTATGAGTTATACCTTTGTCCTTTCATCGAAATGAAGCCCGGATTTACAGACTTGTATATCAAGAAAGAGGAACGTCTTACCATTTTACCTGCTTTTCCAGAATTATTCCGTCGGAGGCATCTTCCGCCGTGAAGGTATTACCCTTGTATTGTACACAAAGCATAATCAGAGGTTCCGTACCATTGTTGCGTACCGAGCGTTCTCCCTCCGGAGCGACTCTGACAACGCTGCCTTCCTTGATGGGAAAGATTTGTCCGTCCACTTGAAATTCTCCTTTGCCTCTGAAAAAGAAATAAAGTTCTTCATGTTGTTTGTGCTTGTGCAGAAAGCCTGTTTCCGTTCCGGGTTGAAACATTTGGAAAGAGAAATCTCCTCCGTCTGCTTCCAAAACGGCTCCACCGAATACCTTGCCGGGGATTTTCATTTCCGTTCCCAATTCCAATACATAGTCTTTCAATTCACTCAATTCACCGAAATCAACGGCTTTGAAGTTGCTTGCATTTGCAATTTGCTTGATTTGTTTCATTGTCTTGTTGTTTTTATGATTACTATTCGTTTTATTGTTATGTCTTTTCGTACGAACAAGACCGTAAGGTTCGCAAAGTGTTTTATGCTCTGTCTTACCATTTCATTCCGATTTTGTTCACTAAATTTGCATTGTCTTGTTGCTTTCTTTCGACAGTGCAAAGATATATCATTTCATACTGTTGCACAAGAGGTTACAAGATTGTGAGTAAGTTACCTTTAACTCATTGTCGGTAAAAGAGAGAGGATTGCGATGAAAAGAAAATCAGAAAAAAATTCTATGGTTGAGATTTGTCCCATTCGGAACATGGTTGCCCGTTTCGGGAATAAGTGGTCGTTACTGATAGTTCTTGTCCTAAGCGAAAACGGTAAAACAAGGTTCAATCAACTGAACAAACTGATACCGGACATATCCACCAAGGTTCTTTCGGGTACTTTACAAACGCTTGAAGCCGATGGGTTGGTTATTCGTACGGTTTTTCCCGAGGTTCCCATACGAGTGGAATATGAATTGTCGGAAACGGGTTTGTCTTTGGTTCCGATAATCCGAAATCTGACGGATTGGGCTATGCAGAATATGAAATCAATCATGAAACACAGAGAAATGTACGAATCGATGTGAGATTGCGATAAATCGAGAATGGCAGACGGACTTGTATGATCAGAATTTGAAGTATAGTTGTATGCCTATATCTTGTTTGTGGTTCGTTGGAATTTGGTCGTTGCCCGAGGATATGGTTTCTTTGTCGGTATAAAGGTTGACGGAGTAGCGGAAAGAGAGTTGCATTCTTTTATGCAGATTGCAGCGAAGGAAAATGTAGGCACGATGTCCCCTGTCGTAAAGCATGGCAGAGGAATATGTTAGCGGAAGGTTGTATTCGTAGAGGGTGAAACGGGTATCATAGTCATCGGTGTCGAAATAGGTGTATCGGAAGTTGAGTTGCAGTTTCGGGTGTGGTAGTTTCATGATTGCTTCCATGCAGAGAAACCAGCCGTTTGCGGTATTAGTGAAACGGGAAGTATTATATCCTATGCGGAAATGGAGTTGGAAGTGTTCGTTGATGGAGTACAGGGCATGGATTTGGGTTTGCAGGGTGGTTTTGCTTTGTAAAGTACCGGGTTCGGACTTATTGTCTTGTTCGCGTGTGGTAATGCGTGAGATGAGGCGTACTTTTGTTCGCTCGTCAGGGGTGAAGAGAAATTCGGTCTTCAGTTTGCAGCCTTTTGTAGGAGGCGTGCTTATGTAGGTTGCAAAAGGAAAGTGAAAGAAATCGCAACCTATGTAGTAGGAGTACTTGTCGTTTATCCTGTGAGCAAGGGCAAAGTTGACGGCTTGTTCGTTTGCTATACGGCTCTGGGCGGAGAGTGCGGTAGCATAGTGGTTTTGGAATTTCTTGTCGTAATTGCGATAGGAGCAAGAGAGTGTGGTTTTGTATGCAAGGTTGATTTGCACTCCGAAAATGGCGGCGTATGCTTTGTTGCGGCTGATGGCGGCTTCTCCGAAAAGGTTCAACCGTTTGAAAAGGTAAGATGCATTGAGGGAAAGTACGCTGTTGCGTTTTCCTTCAAAGTAATATTTTTGGTATTGTCTGTTTTGATGGCGCAGACTGTCTTTGAAGTCATAATAAATGGCGGTTGCTCCTAATTGCAAGCCTTTGCGGTCGTATGCAATGTGGGCTCCGAGCATTCTTGTGATGGTCGAATCTTTTGTGGCAAGTTCATGTTCTGTGCGATGAAGCCCTGTGGTGAGGAGGTTGCCGGAATAGTCGCTTTTATCCATGCTTACAAACAGGAAAAGCGAGGTTTTGCCGATGTCGATTTGGGTTGCGATACCGTGGTTATAGTCGTATTCGGCACTTGAACGGTGTGGTGTTATTCCATAATTGCGTTTCCTTATTACGGCATCGGTGTTCAGGTACGACAATGAAAAGCCCTGACTTACTGCCAGCCCTTCTCCGAATGCCAATCTGTAATCACCGAGGGTCAGTTGCTTGATGAAGCATATATGTTTCAAGGTTAATTGTATGGAATAGTGGTCAAAGCCGTATGGTTGCAGCGAATTGAAGAATGGTTCTCCGGCATCTTTGTCTGCAACGACCGAGAATTGAAGCCTGTCGAAGTAATTGAAGTTATAACGAAATTGGGCTGCGAACGGATTACCGAGGTATCCTTTACCATCGTCCCTTGCATAGCCTTTTGCCCGCTCGATGGTTTGCTTGTATTGCAGTCTCAATTCCTGCGAATTGTGTTTTGCTATGCTGTCCAAACGCAAAGATGCTTTCCATTCCGATTTTCTTATGCAGACGAAGGGCTTTATACGTATCAATGTCTCGTCATCGAAACCGTTTATCAAATTCAGTTCATGCAAAGAGAACAACTCGCCTGTTTCTTTTATGTAGTGTTGCAGAGAAAAGATTTGGAAATCGTCCAGCCCCAGCAGACGAAGTTGAAATTCTTCTGCGGAATTGAGATTGAGAGGCGAGATAAGAAAGGCGGAAAGTTGTTCTATCCATTCCTCCTTTGCGGTACTGCTTATATCGAGGTCTTCTATTTGCCGTATCGCAGCCTCCAAGACATCGTCTCTGTCGGTTTGTGCAAATAAACTCAAAGAAAAAAGCACAAGAAGAATGGAAATGAGAAACGTTCTTCCGTTCATCTTGTGCTTGTTATGGAAGTAAAAGCGTTATCAGCCGCATTTGCTCCATCCGCAGGAGGAGCATTGTTTGCAACCGCTGGTATAGATAACAGGTTCTCCACATTGAGGACATTTCTCTCCCTCTACCACCGTGCCGTCTTTGATGTATTTCTTCAAAGCCCTCGCTATACCGTTTTTCCATGTGTTTATGGAATCCGTATCCAAGGTAAGTTTGGATACCAACTCGATTACGTTCGGTATAGGCATACCGTGACGAAGTATTCCTGAAATCAATTTGGCGTAGTTCCAATATTCCTTCTTGAACATTCTCGAAAGACCCTCTATGGTTACCTTATAGCCATCGGCATCCAAGAATTGGAAGTCGTATCTTGCCGGTGTGGAACCTTCTTTGACTCTTATCACCCAACCTTTGTCTATTGTGTTAGGCAGAGCGAAGTTGTCAGCCTTTCCTGAGAATATCTCATAAGGGTGGTTTTCGTACAATCCGACAACAGCTATCCATTTCTCTTTGTCGTTTTGAAAGCGTATTATGTCGGCTTCCAGTTTTTTCGGTCTCTTTGGTGCTTTTGTTTCGGTGAATGCAGCATCTTTCTTCGTATTAGAGACCAATACTCCGTCTCTTGAACCATCGCGGTATATGGTCATACCCTTGCAACCGCTTTCCCATGCCGTAAGATATATTTTATTGACCACTTCTTCGGTCGTTTCTTTAGGAACGTTTACAGTAACAGATATTGAATGATCCACCCACTTCTGGATAGCTCCCTGCATCTTCACTTTGTTGACCCAGTTGACGCAATTTGCGGTGGCATTATGATAAGGAGATTTTGCAATCACGACTTGAATTTCATCATCTGTGTATTTGTATCTCAAATCTTCGACATTGTATCCGTTGATTTCTGCCCAAATAGCAAATTTGTGGTGAAGCACGTTGTATTCCTCCCATGCCTGTCCTTCCGAGTCGTAGAATGATATGTTGGCTTTGCTGTCGTTAGGATTGACTTTTCGCCTTCTTTTATATGAAACGAGAAACGCAGGCTCTATTCCCGAAGAAGTCTGTGTACAAATACTGACACTGCCCGTTGGAGCTATGGTTAATAAGGCTATGTTTCTTCTTCCGTATTTGCTCATCATGGAATAAAGTTCTCCATCGGCTTCTTTCAGCCTGTTGATGAAAGGATTGTCCTTTTCCAACTTTGTATCATATATAGGAAATGCCCCTCTGTCTTTTGCCATCAGTACGGAAGAACGGTAGGCTGAGCATGCCAAAGTTTTTTGTACTTTGACGGCAAAATCGGTTGCCTCATCTGTTCCGTATGTAAGACCCATTGCAGCCAACATATCGCCTTCTGCCGTTATGCCGAAGCCTGTTCTTCTTCCCTCCAAGCACTTCATCTTTATGTTCAACCACAATTCTTTTTCCACTCTCTTTATTATCTCCGGTTCGGGGTCGGATTCTATCTTTGCAAGAATACGTTCGATTTTCTCCATCTCCAAATCGATAAGGTCGTCCATGAGTTTCTGCCCTTTTTGAGCATGTTCACGGAAAAGCTCGAAGTCGAATTCTGCATCCTTAGTGAAAGGATTTTTGACGTAAGAGTACAGATTGATTGCCAATAAGCGACAACTATCGTAGGCACACAAAGGTATTTCTCCGCAAGGGTTGGTCGATACGGTCTTGAAGCCGAATGATTCGTAGCAATCGGGAACGGATTCTCTTATTATGGTATCCCAAAACAATACTCCTGGCTCTGCCGACTTCCATGCGTTGTGTATGATTTTGTTCCACAAGACCCGTGCATCTATCTCTTTAACAACATCAGGAGTATCCGTATCTATGCGGAATTGTTGCCTGTAAGGCTTCCCGCTGACAACACATCGCATGAATTCATCGTCTATTCTAACCGATACATTGGCTCCTGTTATCTTGTTAAGCTCCATTTTCGCATCTATGAAGTCCTCTGCATCAGGGTGCTTTATGGATATGGACAACATCAAGGCTCCGCGTCTTCCTCCTTGAGCCACTTCTTTTGTCGTATTGGAGTATCGTTCCATGAAAGGCACTATTCCCGTGGAAGTAAGAGCCGAATTCTTGACAGGACTCATCTTCGGACGTATATAAGAAAGGTCGTGACCGACACCACCGCGACGTTTCATCAACTGTACCTGCTCTTGGTCGATTTTCATTATGCCGCCATACGAATCGGAATTGGAAGGATTGCCAATGACAAAGCAGTTGGATAGAGACACAATTTGAAAATCGTTGCCTATACCTGCCATCGGGCTACCCTGCGGAATGATATACTTGAAGTCTTTCATTAATCCGTATATTTCTTCCTCGCTCATAGGATTTTTGTATTTCTGCTCTATCCTTGCGAACTCCTTCGCCAAACGTCTATGCATTTGATCGGGATTCAATTCATAGACTTCATCGCCATCTCTCAGAGCATACTTGTTAATCCAAACGTCAGCTGCCAAGGTGTCTCCGTGGAAATAATCCACGCTTGACTTCAATATATCATCTTTACTTAAAGCCTTTCTGTCCATTTCTATGTTGCCTTTTGTATTTCGCTTTTTTCTCTGTATTTTCGGGTACAAATTTACGATTGTTCTCCTACGAAAGAAACTTTTTCCCGAAAGAACTTCTCAACATTTGAGCGTTGAATAGAGCAAAAGTACATTTGCTTGTAAGGATTAGCAATAATACAGCCTTGTTGAAAACTACTTTTGAACTTGATTTTGGGCTTCATTGTGTTTTTATTTCTAACTTTGCAATCGGTAAACTCAAAATGTAAGCGATGAGAAAGATTCAAATGGTAGATTTACATTCTCAGTATGAGAAGATAAAATCCGAAATAGACGAAGCGATATCCGATGTCATCAAATCCACGGCTTTCATAAAGGGAGCAAAGGTCGGAGAGTTTGCAAGCGAACTTACTTCCTACCTTAACGTAAAACATGTTATTCCTTGCGGCAACGGAACCGATGCTTTGCAGATAGCCATAATGTCTTTGGGCTTGAAACCGAGCGATGAGATAATTTGTCCGGATTTTACTTTTATCGCATCTGCGGAAGTTATAGGTCTGTTGGGTTACAGGCCTGTTTTTGTCGATGTGGATTACGATTCGTTCAATGTTACGGCAAAGAACATCGAACAAGCCATATCCATAAAGACCAAAGCTATCATTCCTGTTCATCTTTTCGGACAAGCCGCCCCCATGGAGGCTATTCTCGAAATTGCAAAAAAGTATGATTTATATGTAATTGAAGATACCGCTCAGGCAATAGGTGCAGACTATATTTTTTCAGACGGAAGAAAACAAAAACTCGGCACCATAGGCACCATAGGTTGTACTTCATTTTTCCCATCGAAGAATTTAGGCTGTTACGGAGACGGCGGAGCTTTATTTACCGACGATGACGAACTCGCCGAACGCTTGAAGATGATAGCGAACCACGGAATGAAAGTACGCTACCATCATGACATTCTCGGTGTCAATTCAAGGCTCGACACCATTCAGGCAGCAATTCTTTCCACAAAACTGAAATATCTCGACAGATATGAGCAAGCAAGGCAGGAAACTGCAAAAAAATACGATGAAGCCTTTGGAAATATAGATGATTTGGTCATTCCTAAAAAAGAAACTTTCTCTACACATGTTTATCATCAATACACATTGAAAGTAAAGAACGGGAAAAGAGATGATTTAAGGACTTTCTTGGAACAGAATGATATTCCGTCAATGGTATATTACCCTGTTCCATTGCACAAACAAAAAGCTTTTCTTCCCATCGCCCGACAAGGAGGTGCATTAAACATCTCCGAAACGCTCGCAGAGCAAGTTTTGTCATTACCTATGCACACCGAACTTGACGAAGAACAACAAACATACATTATATGTAAGGTTCGAGAATTTTTCAACAAATAACAGATACATGAAAACAATATTGGTAACCGGCGGAGCCGGATATATAGGCAGCCATACCGTTGTCGAGTTGCAACAACAGGGTTTCAACGTAGTCATTGCCGACAATCTTTCAAACTCTAACGAAAACGTAATCTCGGCAATAGAACAAATCACACGGATAAGGCCGTCTTTCATAAAAGCAGACCTTTCCGATGGAAGCGAATGCAAGAAAGTATTCGAGCAATACTGCGACATCGAAGCCGTAATAAACTTTGCAGCGTTCAAAGCCGTGGGAGAAAGTTGCGAAAAGCCGATAGAATACTACAAAAATAACCTTGGAATTTTGTTGAATGTGTTGAATGAAATGAAGAACCGCAATATCAAATATTTTGTTCAGTCCTCCTCCTGCACCGTTTACGGAGAACCGGATGTTTTACCGGTGAAAGAGGATAGTCCTATAAAGAATGCCACTTCACCATACGGCAACACAAAACAAATGGCAGAGGATATATTACGTTTCACAAGTGCCACAAAACAAATAAAAGCCATAGCACTGCGATACTTCAACCCCGTAGGCGCCCACGATAGTGCATTGATAGGCGAATTACCCAACGGCGTTCCTAATAACCTCATGCCGTACATAACCCAAACCGCAGCCGGAATAAGGAAGCAGTTAACCGTTTTCGGAAATGATTACCCCACTCCCGACGGAACCTGCATAAGGGATTTCATTCATGTTGTCGATTTGGCAAAAGCCCATGTGGTTGCAGTTAAACGCTTCTTTGGAAACAAGAACAAGGCAGACTTCGAATACTTCAACATAGGCACAGGCAGAGGATACAGCGTCTTGGAACTCGTTCACAGTTTTGAAAAAACGACAAGCATAAAGCTCAACTACAAAATAGGCGAACGCCGACAGGGAGACATAACGCAAATATGGGCAGACACGAATTATTCCGAGAAAGAACTCGGTTGGAAAGCCGAAAAAGGAATAGACGAAATGACTCTTTCGGCATGGAAGTGGCAACAGCACTTATCCGACATTAAAGCCTGAATGCAGTCTTGTGCGAAGTGCCGAAACATTATCGTTTCGGCACTTCGCATTTTGTAAAAGGGCAATATTGCGAAAAATTCGTACCTTTACACCCTCGTATACAGAAACAGAAGGATAGATTTCAAGAATGACAAACAGACTTATAACGTTCGTAACAACCATATTGCTTACCCTTGCAGCCGTAGCCCAAAGCAATGACGATTACGAAGTATTCAGAGAATTCGAGAGGAACTACGACAGTCTTTTACAAGGGCATTACATGAAGTTGAATGCCAAATTGCTCGGTCAAAGATTTAATTACAAACCGGATTCCTTTGTGCCGTCCCATCGGGCAGCTGATGTTCCGGACAGCATCCTTGCGAAGCGTCTAAAGTCCATACCATCGGTCGTTCCTTTGACCTATAACGACAAAGTCAGAGCCAACATAATTTATTACATAGACAGAATAGGCGACAGAGTAGGCGTAATGTTGGGTTTGAGCAAGTATTACTTCCCCATTTTTGACGAAATACTTGACAAGTACGGCGTACCCTGCGAATTGAAGTACTTGGTCGTCATAGAATCCGCCCTTAATCCGAAAGCCGTTTCAAGAGCCGGAGCAACCGGATTGTGGCAATTCATGTATGCAACGGGCAGAATGTACGATTTGAGAGCCAATTCCATAATCGATGACAGAAGAGACCCGCTCAAAGCTACGGAAGCAGCAGCCAGATACCTGAAAGATTTGCACAAAATATACAACGATTGGACGCTTGCAATAGCTGCATACAACTGCGGACCCGGAAACATAAACAAAGCCATGAAACGCTCCGGAAGAAACGATTTCTGGGGCATGTACGACTACCTCCCGCGTGAGACGAGAGGCTATGTGCCGGCTTTTATTGCAGCAGCATACGTAATGAACTTCCATAAAGAACACGGCATCACCCCAGCCAAACTCACAAAGCCCTTAACACTGATTTCCGATACACTCATGCTTCGCAAAGACCTTTATTTCGGACAAGTAGAAGCCGTGATGAATATATCCGCCGACCAACTCCGCGAACTAAATCCCCAATACAAAACAGACTTCGTGCCGGGCGAACAAGGCAAATACAGTTTGCGGTTACCGCTTCGGTACATAAACGATTTCATAGCCTTGGAAGACAGTATATCCGCCTACGACAGGGCAAAATACTTCGGAGAGAGAACGGAAGAACAGCTTGCTTCCGACGACATCGAGTACAGAGAAAGAGTAATCTACCATAAAGTAAGAAAGCGGGACACATGGTACAGCGTTGCAAAGTTGTATGGCGTCAGCATATCGCAACTTAAATCATGGAATCCCAAGTCCCGACGCAGGCAAAAGTTGAAAATGGGAGACCTCTTGGCCGTAAGACAAAAAGAAGCATACAAAAAAGAAGTCAAAGCACCTGCCGACAGCATTTCCACGGCAACCCAAACGGAAAAGTCCATTGTCGCTTCCGACAATCAGGCTTTGAACTCGCAACAAACGGCCGAAAGCATAAAGAAGAAAGCCGACGGACAGAAATTAAAGCAAACCGTTGTCAATCATAAAGTCAAAGCAGGGGACACAATCACCAAAATAGCCCGCAAACACGGCGTTTCCGTCGAACAAATCTGCAAGTTGAACAACATGACACTCAAAGCCGCCTCCAAGATAAGGGTCGGTCAGACCATCAGAATAAAGTAAATGAAGCCCATAACGGTTTTTCTCCGGCTTGCTGTCGTCCTTCTGATTTTGGGAATCATCGTTTTGTGCTTCCCGAAAAAAGGCTTGGATATTTCAGGGTTCAATTTGCGAATGCCATCGATGGAAGACATCTTCCTAAGCAAGCAACCCGAATATGCTGATGTGGATAAAATACTCGTCGATAACACTTCCGATACCACCGGCAAGAAACAAGATGACGGAATTGTCGGTTTCGAATACGGGTCGGAAGCCAAAGAACAGTTGGATAGCTTCTTTCTTGCCTTGGATTCTCTCAAACAAACCGACAATACTTCGATACGAATACTCCATTACGGAGACTCGCAAATCGAAGGAGACAGAATAAGCAGCTATCTCAGAAAAAAACTGCAAAAAACCTTCGGCGGACACGGTCAAGGCGAAATCCCCATGTACAGCCTCTCGCAAATAAAAGGCGTAATCTACAACTATTCCTCCGATTGGGAATTTCACAGCATTATTCAACCGCAAGCCGGGTACAATCGTTACGGAACGATGATGTCCTCCATAAAAGCTCTCGCCGATTCAGCCATTACGGAGTTGAACTTCGCCTCTCCGACGGACTGCGAACTAACCATATACTTTGCCTCTCCCGACAAAGAAAGCCGATTGAAAATATCCGACAGGCAAAAAGACCTTCTCGAAATCAACATTCCACAAACCGCTTCTCTTCAACAAGAAAGCATAAGACTGACTGCACAAAGCAGATACTTGCGAATAGAAGCCGATGCCGGTACAGAGCTTTACGGAATGGACTTGTCGGACGGCAACGGACTATATCTCGACAACATATCTCTGCGAGGCAGTTCCGGTTGGGGCATAAGGCAATGCAACAAAACAATCCTCGAAACCATGGCAAACGACCTGAACGTTCGCCTCGTGATAATGCAATTCGGAGTAAACGCCATACCGCAAAAGGAAAACAAAATCATAAAAGACTACACCTTCTACAAAACCGAATTTGCCAAACAACTGAAATATCTTCATGCAACCCTGCCCGATGCAGCCATAATAGTGGTAGGCGTCTCCGACAGAAGCATAAGACAAGGCGACAACTACATAACAAACCCCAATGTCTTCAAATTACGACAGGCACAAAAAGAAGCAGCACTCGAAAACGGCTGTATCTTCTGGGATTTGTTTGAAGCCATGGGCGGCGAGAACTCGATGCCCGCATGGGTTCTGCGAGACGAGCCCTTGGCAAACAAAGACTTCATACACTTCAACAACAAGGGAGCGGAACACGTGGCAACAATGTTTCTCAACGCCCTCCGCAAAGAATATAAAGCCTACCGACAACGCACCCAATCCAACCGATGAACCGCCATATCTCTATTCCGGAAATCTCTTTTGGCGTTTCATTTCAGCGAAACGGCAGAAAAATTTCGTATAACGCCGTTTGATTTTTACGAAACGGCGTTCCGACAAAATAAAACGCCGAAAGAATTTGCTCAATCGGCGGAAGAATTTTTTCTTTCGCCGATTTATTTTCAAGATTGCAAGGACTTGATTTGCTTATCGGTGAAAGAGTGTAGAAATATGATATTCGGGTATGGGAAAATGCCGTACATTTGCAGTGCGGTTTGAAAGAGGAAAATTACAATGCCTGATGAGCGTTCCGAAAGAAGCGATTAAACCGCATGAATGGGTTTAACGTTGGATTTTATGTTGGAAACGGATAGATTGTTACTGCGTCCATGGCAGGAGAACGATGTCGAGGATTTGTATTTGTATGCAAAAGATCCCGATGTGGGGATTATGGCGGATTGGTCTCCGCATAAGAGTGCGGAAGAAAGCCTCGAAATCATCAAAACAGTGTTTTCGGCTCCCGAAATTTATGCAATGGAGTTGCGGAAAAGCGGCAGGGTTATCGGGTGCATAGGCTTGCTGTTGCAAGAGGGCCATTTGAAGATGGAAAACGATGAGGCGGAACTCGGTTACTGGGTAGGCAAGCCCTATTGGGGGCAAGGCTTGGTACCCGAGGCTGCAAGAGCGTTGATTTCCCATGCTTTCGTAAATCTTGGCAAACGAAAATTATGGGCTTGTCGCTTTGCGAACAATCGTCAATCGCAAAGAGTGCTGGAAAAGTGCGGATTTATGTTGCATCACAGTGAAAACACATCAGACAAGACCGAAAAGAATATATTGTTTTACGAATTGAGAAAAGAGAACTACGATGGAAAAAGAACAAAAGAGTAACGAGAAAGAGAATGTGGTGATAGATGATTTCGATTTTTCGCTTATAGCGGATTTTTTCAAGAGAATCGAACGACAAGGGCCCGGAGGAGACAGGGAAACGAGGCTTGCGGCAAGTCTTATTCCTTCTTTCGGCAGACATATCAGGATAGCGGACTTGGGTTGCGGCTCGGGACATCAGACAGCTGTGCTTGCAAAGGAGTTCGACTGCGAAATCGATGCAGTGGATTTGCTTCCGGAAATGATGGAAAGCCTGACCGAACGTTGCAAAAGGGAAGGGCTGACAAGCATTATCAATCCCGTTCAGGCCTCGATGGATAATCTTCCTTTCAAAGAGGAAAGTCATGACTTGATATGGGCGGAAGGTTCAATCTTCATAATGGGATACGAAAACGGTTTGAAGTATTGGCACCGCTTCTTGAAGAAAGGCGGTTTTATTGCAGTGAGTGAATCTTCGTGGTTGAGCAACCGACGTCCGAAGAATATGAGTTGGATAAACGACAACCTGCCGGAGATAGACAGCATAGAGAATAAAATCCGACAAATGGCGGAAGCAGGTTACGAACCATACGCACACTTCATTCTTCCCGAGAATTGCTGGACGGAGAATTACTATAAATTCATGCCGACAGCCATGGAGAGTTTCATGGAAGAACATGCAGGAAACAAAACGGCAGAAATCTTTGTCGAACGTTTAAAAGAAGAAATCGCATACTACGAAGAGAACAAGGAAATGTTCGGATATGTGTTCTATATAGGCAGAAAGATATAAGACACGGCACGTGGGTTGCAAGCATTTGCAGATACGACAAACGAAAAAGAAAGACGGACTTTCCGAATAGAAAGTCCGTTCTCCTTTTGTTATCCCATCAGGATTCGAACCTGAGCTAAGAGAGCCAGAATCTCTTGTGCTACCGCTACACCATGGGACAGTAACTTCAATAAATACGCTACTCTAACGTGTGCTTGCTATTTTTATTTCGCACGGAGGCGTAATTATTTTGTTTTTTAACTTTTGTTGTGCTTTCAACTGCTTCTCCAACTCTTTGACAGAGGAACCTCTCGTCTTTATCCGGCTTTCGTTAATTCCTTGTGCGACAAGATAGTCCTTTATTGCTTCGGCTCGTTGTTTGGAGACCTCGTTATCTTTTCTGACATTCAATCCCTCGGTTGCAATTCTGCCGATTATCTCAATGTTTATCTTGGGATACTCATTCAAAGTCTTGATTACACCGTCGAATGCGGGGTAACATTCCTTCATAAGGAAGACTTCGCCTTGTTCGTTATTATCGAAATACAATTCTCCGCCGAGAGGTATGCCCGAACCGGCTTTTATTTCCACCAATTTGGCAGTGAAAACGGAGTCTTTGCCTGTTGCCTGCGAATGAGAGACGGTTCTGTTCATTCTGAAATAGCCTTCCTTGCTCAGAGCAATGTTATAGCTATGCTCCGGAAGGAGTTTTATTTTCATGGAACCCGCATCTTTTTTATCGACAACAATTCTGCCTGTCTCGTTTTCCTTTACGTATATATCGGCAGTGGTTCTCTGAGAAAGGATACTGTCCATCGGTTGTATATACAAGGGAGCGAAATCGGTCCATACCTCACAACTTATCGTATGTCCCAATCCTCCGTCCGTCAGATTGTCAACCACAATAACATAACTTTCTCCTGCTTTCACGTCGATATATTTGCCGTATGCCACATCGGACTCCTTTGTTATATGTGCCATACTTCCGGTAAGCGACAAGCCTGTCCTGCCTTGCACTTCCGCATTGCAAACGGATTGTACGCTTCTTATCGGTTTGACCCTGTTTTTCTCCACCCGATTGCAGAAATACCTGTCCGTGTATTGGTAAACCAAGAAGTCATAATCGTCGGAAGAACCTTTGGGTTTGATGTCTATGAGCAATTTTCCATCGTATGGAATATCCACGGCGTACCAAATGGAATTATGTTCATGCTCAAAAACATTCTTTGTCTGAGCATCGCGGCGGATTTCGCTCACAAAGCCCGGTCCATTCAAAGGTTCGGTGGGGCCGAAAGGTATATCAACCTGCAATTTCACTGCAAAAAGACAATCCGAACACCTTTCCGGCAAAGCAACCTCAACGGGGGCAACAGGTTTTGGCGTTGCCGGTTTTTTCTTTCTCTTTTTACTTGTTTGAGCCGCAAGTCCGAAGCCAAGCAGCACAATCATGACAAATACAAACACTTTCTTCATAAGGCACAAGGTATGAAAAACCACTTACAAAGGTACTCTAAAATTTTCAATTTCCAAATTTTTTTGACGCTTTTTTGTATGAAATCACATTTTGACCGTTTTAACCAACCTGTCAGGCATATCCGAACGGTCATTCTGCAAAGGTAAACATACATTCGCAAGAAGAGTTCAACCAAAGACCGTTTCACGAAAATAGAACGCCGAAAGAATTTCGTAAAACGCCGTTCCGTCAAATTCTTTCGGCGTTTCGCCGGAATACTTTGCAAGTATCATATTTTGAATTGCGGAAAAGAAGAACAAAAATCAAGTATTTTCTCTTTTCGTTTCCGTGAAAAGCACTACCTTTGCGACAATAAAAACATTGAGATATGAGAGCGATGAATAAAATAAGCATCATTATGCTCGGTATATTTGCCGCAATGGCATTTTTCGTTTCTTGCGAAGATGACAAAGACGAAACGCAAAAACCTTCAAGTACCCCGACAGTACCGAGTGGAGGAAACAATACCGAAAAACCCGATATTAAAACCATCACCATTAAAGGCGTGGAGTTCAAAATGGTGAAAGTCTCCTCCGGAACGTTCCAAATGGGAGCTACGGCGGAGCAAGGCAGCGATGCAATGGATAACGAATACCCTATACATAGCGTTACCTTGTCCGATTATTACATCGGGCAAACCGAAGTAACACAAGAACTTTGGGAAGTGGTCATGGGCAGTAATCCTTCGAACTTCATGGAAAGCGAACAGAGCCCTGTGGAACAGGTCTCTTGGAGCGATTGCCAAGAATTCATAACCAAACTCAACAAGCTTACGGGAGAAAAATTCCGTTTACCGACAGAAGCAGAATGGGAGTTCGCCGCAAAAGGAGGAAATGAAGGCAAAGGCTACAAATACAGCGGAAGCAATGATGTCAATGCCGTTGCATGGTACAAAAGCAACAGCGGAGGCAAGACGCATCCCGTTGCAAAGAAGCAAGCCAATGAATTGGGCTTATACGATATGTGTGGAAACGTATGGGAATGGTGTTCCGATTGGAAAGGAGACTATTCGGGTACGGCACAAACCAATCCCAAAGGACCGAATACAGGCACTCGTCGGGTTTTGCGAGGCGGCAGTTGGGATTATACCGCAAGAGACGTACGTGTATCTTACCGCGGAAGCAATGCACCGGATAATCGCAACAGTAATAACGGATTACGCCTTACACTTTAAGTCATTCCGACTACTGCATTAACCCATCGACTAACCGGAAAACCCGACAGACAAATCCATCTTTCATCAAGAGGAACCCGAATGGCGTTTGAAACAACATTCAGCCCCGTTTCTCTCTTCATATTCCTTATTCCTCGCAGTACGAACAAAAAGCCTGTTCGCTTAACAGTTTGAGGAGTTACCTATACCTTGACATGAGGGCATCGATATTGTATTTTATGTTCTTTTTCATTGTTTTTATCCTTGAAACCTTCTGTCGGAACAAGCATTCCGACGTTTTATTTTTACTCGGTCGGAGAACAAATTTCGTATCTTTACGTTTCTGTTCTTGAAAGTGAACTGATGTTTGATTCGATAAAGATATAGTTTATGGATATTATAGTTTCCGGTTACGGAAAGATGGGAAAAATTGTGGAATGCGAGGCATTGAAGCGTGGCGACAGGGTTGTGGCACGCATTGATTCGGCAGAGGATTGGGCAAAGCTGGATTTTGAGACTTTGAAACGGCAGGCTGCTTCCTGCGAGAGGGATTGCAGCATTGCAGCCGTGGACTTTTCGACTCCCGATGTTGTGTTGAACAACATAAGGATTTGTTTCGAGAGCGATATTCCGATAGTCGTCGGCACGACAGGCTGGTATTCGCATATCGAAAGTCTGAAAAAGGAATGCAAAGAGAAGAACCGTTCCATGTTTTGGGCGTCCAACTTCTCCATAGGGGTCTTTTTGTTCAACAAGCTCAACGTCATGCTTGCCAAAATGATGAGTTCCTATCCGCAATACGAGCCTTCGATAAGGGAAATTCACCACATTCACAAGAAAGATGCCCCTTCCGGTACTGCCATCAGCCTTGCGGAAAGTCTTATTGCGAATTATCCCGAAAAGAAATCGTGGGAATTGTCTCCCGAAAAGGCGGATAAGGAAGTTTTGAGAGTGGAAGCCGAGAGGGTTGGCGAGGTTTTCGGAACGCATATCATAGATTACCAAAGCGAAATCGACAAGATAGAGATTAAGCACGAGGCTTTCTCCCGACACGGTTTTGCGAGCGGTGCGGTGATTGCGGCACATTGGTTGAAGAACAGAAGAGGCTTTTTCACGATGAGCGATATGCTCGATTGAATATTGCGGATATAAGAAACAGAAAGAAACATGAAAAATTCAAAGTACACATTGGGTGTGGACATCGGGGGAACGAATGTTCGTTGCGGTGCGGTTTCTTCCGACGGAAAAGTGGTCGAGGTGTTGAAATTCAAGACATGGGACTACGTTGTGGCGGAAAACTTTGTCGAAAGACTTGCCGATGACATAGTGTCGTTGATAAGGAAGTATGATATTGGCGATGGCAAAAGAGTAAGCGTCGGAATAGGGGCTCCGAACGGCAATTACTATCGTTCCACGATAGAGTTCGCTCCCAATCTTCCTTTCAAAGGCGTGTTCGAGTTAGGGAAAATGCTGACCAAATCGCTTTCTTCCCGTTTCATGGAGGCAGACATAGTTTTGACAAACGATGCCAATGCCGCTGCAATGGGCGAAAAGATATATGGCAAAGCCAAAGAAATAAGCGACTTCATGATGATAACTCTCGGGACGGGCGTAGGTTCCGGCGTATTCGTGGATAACAAACTTCTTTATGGCTTTTCCGGTTTTGCGGGAGAGTTGGGACATACGATTATCGTGCCAAACGGTCGTTTGTGCGGCTGCGGAAGAAGAGGTTGTTTGGAGACTTACTGTTCGGCAAAGGGCATTGCAAGAACGGCAGCAGAGCTTTTGGATTCCAAATACTACGATTTCTCCTTACTCGACATTGAAACCGGCGAACCCACCGGTGCGGAAGAAATAAACAAAGCGGCGGAAAAGGGCGACGAACTTGCCTTGAAGTGCTTCGATATAACGGCCAAGCATCTTGCACTCGGGCTTTCAAATGCCGTTGCCCTCACTTCGCCGGAAAAAATCTTCATTGCAGGAGGGCTGAGCAACGCAGGCGAAAAACTTTTCAACCCTTTGAGAGCTTACTTCAACGAATTTCTTTACCCCGTATTTCGCAAGACCGTAACCATAGAGCAATCCGGACTGCCGGAAAACCGTGCCGCAATCCTCGGGGCAGCATCTCTGACAGCCTTCTGACAATGCAAAAACACAAAACGCCGTTCTACGAAAACAGAACGGCGGAGTACTGCAACGCATTCAAGAGATAAGAACCGGAAATAGAAAATCGAGTAAGCGGAAAAATGAGTTTTTTGCTTGTCTTACGGAAATTATTTGCTATATTTGCGGCTCAAAATACAGGGATATGAAGAAGGTATTTTTCTTTTGCATGATGTCGATATTCATTGGCTTTGGTTGTTTTGCAAATGAGGAAAAGAAACAATTCGATGCAGGCGAATTGATTATGGATCATATATCGGATTCGTATGAATGGCATATACTTACATGGAAAACGACACATGTTTCCATTCCTTTGCCGGTTATTTTGTTCAACGACGGCAGGCTCGATGTTTTCATGTCTTCCAAGTTCAATCACGGGCATGATGCTTACCGCGGATACAAGATTGCGAGCAAGGAAGACGGCGAAGATGTATCGGGAAAGATAGTTTGCGTGGACGAAAACGGAGTTTATACGGGTGAAAAGCCGTATGATTTTTCCATAACGAAGAATGTGTTCTCCATTTTCATAGTTGCGGGATTTATTCTTTTCCTTGTATTCAAGGGAGTTTCGATTGCGAAGAAACGTCAGGGCAAAGAACCGAAAGGCATTCAGACTTTGGTCGAATTTTTCGTGATTTACATAAGAGATGATATAGCAATCCCCTCGATAGGAAAGGAGAAATACCGAAAGTATCTGCCATATCTGTTGACGGCTTTCTTATTCATCTTCTTCTCCAACCTCATGGGTTTGCTGCCTTGCTTCCCGGGAGGTGCCAATGTAACGGGAAACATTGCGGTAACGCTTTGTTTGGCGATATTTACCTTTGTCATTACGAATGTAAGCGGTAACAAACAATATTGGAAGCACATGGTGAATATGCCGGGAGTGCCTTGGTGGCTTAAATTCCCGCTTCCGATAATGCCGATAGTGGAAATATTGGGAATGTTCACCAAACCGTTCTCCTTAACTGTGCGATTGTTTGCGAACATCACCGCAGGACACGTCATTATTTTGAGTTTCATGTGCATAATCTTTATTTTCGGTCAACAAAGCACCGCATTGGGATACGGAACTTCCATTGTGCCTTTGTTTTTCAGTTTGTTCATGACCCTTTTGGAGATATTGGTGGCATATATCCAAGCATACGTTTTCACTCTTTTGTCTGCAATCTACATAGGAATGGCAACGGAAGAAGAACATGCTTAAAGATGATTTGATAAGGAAGTTAGACGAGTTCATTCGCAAGTTCTACAAAAATTTGCTTCTAAAAGGGTTATTGTATTCGGTAATCCTTTTAGTTGTTTTTTACCTATTGTTGAGCCTTTTGGAGTATGTGGGATACAACAGCACCACAATAAGGACGATATTGTTCTATCTTTATTTGTTATTCGCCCTGATTGTCGTCAGCCTTTTCGTCATACGACCTGCGGTGAAGATGTTCCGCATAGGCAAAACGCTGTCTTACTATGATGCAGCCAAAATCATAGGGAAGCATTTCCCCGAAGTATCGGACAAGCTCCTTAACTTACTCCAACTTAAAGACCTTTCCGAAAAAGAGGATTCGGATTTGCTGTTGGCAAGCATAGAACAGAAAACGCGGCAACTGTCTCCCATTCCGTTTCACAAGGCAATAGATAAAAGCAAATTGAAACGTGCAGGCATAATTGCTTGTTGCGTTGCAGTTGTTCTGTTGTTGACGGCTCTGATATTCCCGAGCTTTTTGAAAGATACGACGTTCCGCTATGTCAATCACTCGACTTATTTCGAGAAGCCGGCTCCTTTCGGATTCGTTTTGCAGAACAAATCGCTTACGGTGCTGCAACAGGAGGATTTGAAGGTAAGTGTGAAAATTTCCGGCAAAGCTTTACCCGAAGAATGCAATATAACGGTCAACGGACACACTTTTCGGATGCGGAAAGAAAGCAAAACAGTATTCTCTTACCTGATAAAACAGATAAATTCCGATACGGAATTTGCATTTTCCGCCGCAGACGTGGAGAGCCGTCCCTATATGATAAAGGTAAAGCCCAAACCGGTTCTGGTTTCCATTGAAGCCGATGTGATTTATCCGGCATATACCGGCATGAAACAGGAGACACTTTCGGGAGTAAACCGCATAAGTCTGCCGAAAGGCTCGCAGATTGTTTGCAAAATGCAAACAAGAGACACCAAGCATCTTTTCGTGAATTGCAATGGCAAACAGGTAAAACTCATTCCTGACAAGAGAGGATTTGCAGAGTATGGGCTGAGAGCGATGTCGGACATGAACGTTACGGTGAGAACGTCCAACGAATACACAGACTATTCCGACTCCGTGGCATTGCAAATCATCACCATCGAAGACATGTATCCGCAGATTGCGGTCATAGAACAAAAGGACAGCATACTGCCTGAAAGGATATTATTCAGGGGTCAGATAAAGGACGACTACGGTTTCGATAAATTGGAATTCTGCGTCGTGAAGCACTCGAAGGGAAAAGACGATGTTGTCTATAAGCAAAGTTTGGAAGTATCGAAGACAGAAAATGCCCAAGAGTTCTACCACTATTACAACATAGAGCAAGCAGGTCTTGCAAACGGAGAAAGCATGGAATACTATTTCCAAGTATGGGACAATGATGCGGTGAACGGAAGCAAAAGTACCAAGAGCAGAATATTCTCCTTGAAATTGCTTTCCGAAGAAGAGTTGGAAGAGAAAAGAGAACAAAATTCCGAAGACTTGAAGTCGGAAACCGAAAATATTTTATCCTCAATCAAGGATTTGCAAAAGCAAATCGAGGAGATGAACCGCAAGTTGATTGAAAAGAAAGAACTGTCGTGGCAGGATAAAAAGCAGTTGGAAGAACTTGCTAAGAAACAAGAAGAACTTAAAGACAAGGTACAGGAGATTAAGGATAAGCTCAGAGAGAACAATGTGCTTGATGAAAAGTTGTCAAAGCAAGAGGAGAACGACATATTGGAAAAGCAAAAAGAGTTGGAAGCCTTGATGAATAAGGTTTTGAACGAAGACATGAAAGAGATGATGGAACAAATCCGCAAGTTGGCAAACGAGCAGGTGGATAAGCAGAAACTCAATGAGGCTTTGAACAATATAAAGCAGAACAACAGGGATATAGAAAAGCAGTTGGACAGAAACATAGAGATGTATAAGCATTTGGAGGTGGAGAAAAAGACCGATGAACTCATTGAAAAACTGAAAGAGTTATCCGAGAAACAAAAAGAACTTGCCGATAAGGTGAAGCACGAAAGCAAAGAGAATGTTTCAAAGCAACAGAACGAACTGCAAAACGAATTTGAAAAGCAACAAGAGAAATTGGAAAGTATCCGGCAGGAACTACGTTCCATGAATGAGGAACGTAACCTGAAAAGAAATCCGGAAAGGGAGAACGCCATAAAAGAACGGCAGCAAAAGGCGAAAGAGAATATAGACAAAGGCCGGAAGAAAGCGGCGGAAGAGAATATGCAACAGGCTGCACAAAAGATGCAGGAGATGGCAGAGGACTTGCAACAACAGAAAGACGAGAACGAAGAGGAACAACTTGCTGAGGATATAGAACAAGTGCGTGCCATGTTGAAAAATCTTGTCCGTCTGTCCATGCAGGAAGAAGAGTTGATTGCAAAGACAAAGATGACAAAGGTTTCCGATGCGGAGTATCAAAAGATTATCCGCAAGCAATACGTCATCAAGGAAGACATGAAGATGATAAACGACAGCCTCTTCGCCATGAGCAAACGACAACCGCAGGTCGGAAACATGATAAACCTTGAATTGAATAAAATCAACAGCCACATGGAGAAATCCATAGAGATGATGGTTCGTTACAATCAGGCACATTACGCCAATTACAGAAATACTTCTGCGGCCTCTTCGCAGCAATATGCGATGACTTCGATGAACAACCTTGCTCTTATGCTTTCGGAATCCATAGAGAACATGAAGCAACAGCAAAATCAAAAGAATAAGGCAAAGGGTAAGCCGAACAAACAATGCAAGAACCCTTCGCAAAGCAATAAACCCTCATCAAAACAAAGCATGAAAGAACTTCAAGAGGCATTGAACAAAGAATTGGAACGCTTGCAAAAGGAGTTGGAAAAGCAAAAAAACAACGGCAAACAGAAAATCGGCGAAGGAGCGAAACTTAACGAAGAACTTGCGAAAGCGGCTGCCCAACAAGAAATGATAAGAGAGATGGTAAAGAAAGCGGCCGAAGAAGCAAAACGAAACGGCGGCAAACCTGACAAAAAAACAGAAGAATTGCAGCGACAAATGGAACAAACGGAAAAAGATATCGTAAACAAGACCATAAGCCGCCAAACCATAAATCGTCAGGCTAAGATATTGACCCGAATGTTGGAGTCGGAGAAAGCGGAAAAGACAAAGGACAGGGATTTTGAAAGAAAGTCCGAAACTGCGAAAGACATGGAAAACGAAGCAGCAGACTTTCCAGAATTCAAGAAATTGAAAGAAAGAGAATCCGAATTGTTCAAACAGGTGCCGCCTATCTATTCTCCGTTCTACAAGAAGAAGGTTAACGATTATTTTTATGGCAACGGCGGTTCGAATAAACAGTGATGTAAAAAGGAAATGAGAAACGTGATATTCGAAAAGCAATTGAAGATAAAGCAATCGGACGATTTGACCGACTTGTTGGAAGAGGTATGCCACGATAATAACATAGGCAATTATTTCGGTACTATATCCGTCGCAATCGGTCAGGCTTTGGAAATGATATTAAGCGATAAAGACGATAACAAGGGGGTGAAAGTCAGATTTTCTTTTGCCAAATGTGTAGGCGGAGTTGTCTTCAAGATGGAATATTCCAACGAAGTATTCAAAGACTTGGCAAATGCAGATGGGACTCTTGCTACCATTGCCGATGTGGAGGCTTACATAATAAACACTCTTGCCGACAAAGTGGCTATATTGAACGAAGGAAAAGGCATAGAACTTCAATTCCTCATCGGAGGCATAGAACCGGAACTGCTCTCTTCCCGTTTGGAAAAGATACAAAGCTACTTTGAAAACAAAATTCTGCATCATACAATAGAATAATGGCAATTCGATTTTCAATAGAGACCAAATACTCTCTCAAAAACCGTACGCTGATAAAGCAATGGATTAAAACCGTGGTTGAGAACAAAGGAAAGAAACTCGGAGACATCTCTTACATTTTATGTGATGACGATTATCTCTTGGAAGTCAATCGTCAATATCTCAAACACGACTATTACACAGATATTATTACTTTTGACTACACCGAGAACGACCGTATAGGAGGCGACCTCTTCATCAGCATCGACCGAGTGAAAGATAACGCTACTGCTTTGCAGGTATCGGAACATGAGGAATTGATGCGGGTGATGATACACGGTGTATTGCATTTGCTCGGATTGAAAGACAAAAGCGAAGAAGAGGTAAAACAAATGAGAAAAGCCGAAGAGGAATGCCTCGAATTGCTGAAAAAGATGAGTAAACAAGACTGAGAATATTTATGAACTATGATATAATAGTGGTAGGAGCCGGACACGCAGGTTGCGAGGCTGCTTACTCGGCAGCAATCTTAGGTTCCAAAGTTCTTTTGGTTACCCAAAACCTCAACAACATAGCCCAACTTTCCTGTAACCCCGCAATGGGAGGCGTAGCCAAAGGACAAATCGTACGGGAAATAGATGCCTTGGGCGGGTTCTCGGGAGTAATCACCGACAGGAACACTTTGCAATTCCGCATGCTTAACCGCAGCAAAGGTTGTGCGATGTGGAGTCCGCGGGCTCAAGTAGATAACGTAACTTTCGGTTTCTCATGGAGACAGACTCTTGAAAACAATGAAAATATCAACCTTTGGCAAGATGAAGTTGTGGATTTGGTGATCCGCAATCACAGAGTGGAAGGTGTGAAAACCATCTTGGGCTTGGAGTTTCATGCCAAGGCAGTGGTTCTTACCAACGGAACCTTTCTCAACGGCAGAATTCATATAGGCGAAGTCAACTTTGAGGGGGGCAGAATTGGAGAACAGGCGTCAAAAGGCTTGTCGGACAAGATGAGAGACGAGGGTTTTGAAACGGATAAGCTAAAAACCGGAACACCCATGAGGGTCGATGGTCGCAGCATAGACTTCTCAGTCATGCAAGAGCAGAAAGGCGATGACGAACCTGCTCAATTCTCGTTTTTCTATCAAAGACCGAAACCTCTTACCCAACACAGTTGCTTCCTTACCTACACCAATCCAAAAGTACACGACATTCTTCGCAAAGGATTTGCCTTTTCGCCTATGTTTGCCGGCAGAATACAGGGCAAAGGTCCACGTTACTGCCCTTCGATAGAAGACAAAATAGAAAGGTTCTCCGACAAGGACAGACATCAACTCTTCATAGAACCGGAATCCCGCTATACGGGACTTTATTACGTCAACGGCTTCTCCTCTTCCCTACCTTTGGAGGTACAATACGAAGCTTTGCACAACATACCCGGCTTTGAAAACGCCGTGATTCAAAAACCGGGCTACGCAATCGAGTATGACTATTTTCCGCCGACCCAATTGCAAAGCACGCTTGAAACAAAGCATGTTTCCAACCTTTATTTCGCAGGACAGATAAACGGCACCACAGGTTACGAAGAAGCCGCTTCGCAAGGTCTCATGGCAGGTATAAACGCTCATCTGAAAATTCACGATAAGGAACCTTTCATCTTGAAACGTTCCGAAGCCTATATAGGCGTGCTGATAGACGACTTGATAACAAAAGGCATCGATGAGCCTTACAGAATGTTTACCTCCCGTGCCGAATACCGCATACTTCTTCGTCAGGACGATGCCGACAGGCGTTTGACTCCGCGTTCGTTTGCGATAGGCTTGGCAAGCGAGGAAAGAATGAAGAAAACAGAACGCAAACAAGCAGAGATAAAAAGCCTCGTTCTTTATCTGAAATCCGCATCCGTTCAACCGGAAGAGGTAAATCCTACTCTCAAAGAATTGAACACTCCCGAAATACCACGTAAGACACGCTTGGAACAATTACTTCTCCGTCCGCAAGTCGGATTGCAACAACTACGCAAATGCGTACCCGAACTCGAAGGACAAATTACCAAAGCCGACCAAGACATACGCACCGAAGTGAGCGAAAGTGCGGAGATACTCGTCAAATACGAGAGCTACATACTTAAAGAACAGGAAATCGTCAACCGCCTCAGCAAATACGAAGACTTTAAAATACGAAGCGACTTTGATTACAATCAAATCAAAGCCCTTTCTTTCGAAGCACGTGAAAAATTGAGCAAGATAAGACCGCAAACCATCGGACAAGCAAGCCGTATCAGCGGAGTATCTCCCGCAGATGTATCTGTATTGATTATATACCTTGCCCGCTAAGTTTACAGGAATGGGATTCTGAAGAATCCCATTCCTGTTTCTCATCTTGTCGATTAAGGGAAAAGAAAGAATATATCAACTCCGAGTAGAATCAAACGAAAAACCAAGCCTCGGTAATCTTATGGAAAACCATTCAAGACATGCTACTAATATCTCTACATAACGGGTACTTCTTCCGCCACTTCTTCTGTTGCCGTCTCTACCCCTATTTCGAAAGGAAAAGTCTCCTCCACTTGTTCATTCTCTCTGTCTTTATATCTTTCTTTGTCTTGTTTATAGAGGCTTTCGATTTGTTCAAGAGATTTTATCATGGTTCTATCCGATGTATGCATGAATTCCATTATAAGAGCAGGTTCATTATCTGCAATCAATGGAACAACAACCAATGTATTATTACCTTTTGAGAGTTCGCATCCAAAGGTTCCCTGTTTACTCACTTTGTATCCTTTCTTTATCAACTTATCTCTCAAAGCCGAAACAAGACTTTCTACGTCTTTCACCTTGTCTTCTGTATCTAATTCCAGTAATAAAGATACTGTATTCACCTTTGCATTCGGATTAAACCCATATCCGTTGAAGCTTCTGAATGAATATCCGTAATAATACTCCGTTGAATATTTCTCTATTGTTATAGGATTTTTACTGGACACTTGCAGAAATAATTGACACTTATTGATATTCTCTACTTCTGCCATAAACGGATATACAGCGGCTGTATTCTTTTCTCTATATAAAGCGGGTTTATCACTGTCCAACCATTGCTGCATGCTGTCGCCTAATTTTATCTTGCCGATACCTTTATCTGAAACACAATTCGCAAGTTTTTCCGCAGTCGCAGCCACATCGAAATAGTCGGAATTAACACCTGAAGCACATGGATAGAAAGACTTACCTAATATAAATGCTTCATTGGATATTTTTTCTCCCTTGATATTCAACAATTCCGTTTTACCATCACTGTCCGTACCAAGCAAGCATTCCCAATCGTCAGAATATCTCATGATTGTGTAGTCTTCAAAAGTTTTTATCACATTATCCTCATCATCAATCAAATTCCACTTATCTCCTTTCTCAACCAAGAAAGTCTTTTTACCTACAAATTCCATCGATTCATATTTTGCCCTTATTATGGTTTCATCTTTCATATTATTTACGCCCTTATTTCCTTCCTCGTCGTTATAAATGTAATAGTCTCCTTGATAATCTGAAACCCATTTGACCTTTTTCGGCAGCTTTCGCATGATTTCTCCTTTGGCATCGAAAAATGCACAACGTCTGTTCTCCCCTGTTCCGATTTTTGCATACAATTTGCCTTCCTCGAATATGGTACTTTCTATGGATATGTCTTTTGGCAATTTCTTGACTTCTTTTCCATCTTTATTGATTATGACCATCAAGGTATCTTTGTTCTTTTCGATTTTCTGAACAAGGCAAAGTCCTTCATTGAAAACAGAAACATAACTGTACTTCGGCTCTATGAGCACTTTACCTTTGGCATCGATGAAGCCGTATTTTTCATCATCTGTTCCTATAGCTGCCAAACCATCGATAAAAATGCTTGCAGATACTATTTCTTTATTTTTATACGGATTGAGAACGAACTTCGTTTTACCGTCCTTGTCCACATACTCTATTCTTTGCCCTTTTCGGACAATTGGAATAAGCCCTTCATTCATCATGCCGACTGCTTTCAGGTTTTCACATCCTTTAATCAGTTCAGGCTTATCGGAAGTTCTGTAAAGAGATATGCCGTTTTTGGTTTCGACGGCAAATACACCGTTTATAGATGGAGAGATCTCTCCATCGAATTCATCTTTGAACAATGGTTTCCCGTCTTTTCCGAGTAAGCCCCAAGCGTCTTTGTCATCTGTTTTGAATGGGAGATACTCTGCTTTGAGTTGTTCGCTCAAAGATTTATCGCAAGAAACAAAGGCGAATACGGCTGCGACTGCCGCAAAAACAAATAGCAATTTTTTCATATTGCAAAAAATTTAAGTTCCCTGTGGTTCGACGGGAGATAAACAAACAAAAGAAGCGTGAACCACGTTTGCATTTCTCCCAATGAAGGTCCTGAGAATATAACCCTGATACTAAGAAATGAACATGATGCTCACGCCCCGGCGTGAAATCATTATGTTTTATCCTTGTATCGAAAATTTCTCAGGTTTTCACTGGCGGACAAAGCACAACGCTTCCAATAAACAGAGAGCAAAAGAACTCGATGCTCCCTGTTTGCAAATGTATGCATTATTTCATTCATATGAGAATTAGGGCTTCGGTTGCTTTCAGGACATGAAAACGAAGAGGCGAAAGAATTTTTTCTTTCGCCATCTCGTAATTTTTTCTGCCGTTTCAATTCTGCGAATCGGCGGTTGGTTATAACGTCTTTATTGTTAACCCAAGTATGATTGCAATATCTGGGAGCGGGAGGTGTGTTTCAATCGGCGTATTGCTTTCTCTTTGATTTGACGTACTCTTTCCCTTGTCAAATCGAACTTCTCTCCTATTTCATCAAGTGTCATGGGCGGATAACCTTCCAATCCGAAGAACATCTTTATTATATCACCCTCCTTTGGAGTAAGGGTTGAAAGGGCACGATTTATTTCCTTTTTAAGGCTTTCGTACATCAATTCCGATTCCGGTGTGGAACCATCTTCGCTTTTCATGAAGTCGTACATGTTATTCTCTTCATCGGAAGCGAGAGGGGCGTCCATGGAAAGGTGCTTGCCTCCGTTGCGAAGATTTTCGCTCACTTCGGCAAGAGGTATATCCAAAGCGTCTGCAACTTCTCCCGCATTGGGCGTCCTTTCGTACTTCTGCTCCAACTGTGCGTATGCTTTGGTGATTTTATTCAGCGAACTGATTTTGTTGAGTGGCAATCGTACGATACGGGATTGTTCTGCCAAAGCCTGCAATATGGATTGACGAATCCACCATACGGCGTACGATATGAACTTGAAGCCTCTTGTTTCATCAAAACGTTGAGCAGCTTTTATCAGTCCGAGATTACCTTCATTTATAAGGTCGGGCAGGCTCATGCCTTGATTTTGGTATTGTTTTGCAACGGAAACGACAAAACGCAGGTTGGCTTTGGTCAACTTTTCCAAGGCGATTTGGTCTCCTGCTTTTATTCTTTGGGCAAGTTTAACCTCCCCTTCGGGAGAAATCATCTCCAATCTGCCTATTTCTTGCAGATACTTATCCAAAGAAGTTATCTCTCTGTTCGTTAGTTGCTTTGTGATTTTAAGCTGTCTCATTATTGCTTTTATTTCAAACGAAAAACTGTTTCTATTACGGCACTCTCTCGGAAATGGTTACACAGGGAAAGCGAAAAATTTACAATTTCTCGGCTTTCCATTCTCCGTCGAAGAGCCATACATACTTATGTCCGGTATTTTTTAATGCTTGAACGGCTCGGTCGAACAGCAAATCGACCTCACCCGCTTTGTGGCAGTCGGTGGAGATTGTCATTCGCAAACCCATTCTTGCAGCTTCCTTTATCCACATCATGGAAGGAAAGAAATCATCTGTCCGTCCCTTATAAAGTCCTCTTGTGTTCACTTCGCAGATGCAATTTTCAGACAGAGCCTCTTCCATGAGCCACATCACCAAATCCTTGTACCATGAATCGTTTTGGGAGAAAAATCTTTCTTTGTTGTGCATTTTGATTTTGTCGAAGTGTCCCACTATGTCGGGTCGTACTTTGTGTATCATGGCTACGCTTTGGGAATAAAATGTTTCCACACCTCGTCTTATATCTCCGCCGAACACATCTCTCAAACCATTATCCCATGTCTCTTGTTTACCCCCGTCGATGAACCACATCGCATCTTTGCCTTTTTCTTTCACTTGATGAACAGAGGCAATAACGTAATCCAATCCGTAAGTTTCGGCTCTTTGCCTTATGTCTTCAACAGTGTCGGTTATGTAATCGAACTCCATTGAAGCGTACAAGTGAATTTTGTCTGCATATTTCTCTTTCAGCCTGCGGATTTCGGATAAGTAGGCTTCGACATTCCGAGCCTGTAAAGCGAATGTGTTTTCGAATGGCACGGGTGCATGTGCCGAGAACCCGAAACAGTACAACCCTTTATCCATTGCAGAGAGTGCCATTTCCTCCAAAGTGTCTGTCCCATCGCAAAAGGAGGAATGCGAATGCAGATTAAATTTCTTCATCGCCGATATTCGTTTCTTCAATCAGGTAAACCTTATCGGAACGTCTGACAACGGATTTCGTGGGAATGGAACACATTTCTCCTTTAACCGCTTTGTCCACCTGTTTCAAATCGACCCTTATTTCGGTCAAAGTATCTTCATACACTCCTGTCGTCGCTCCCATTATGTATATTCTATCGCCGTTTTTCAAACAACCCGTTTCCATTTTTATCTCTGCAACGCCTATGTTTTTGAAGAAATTGGTAACCGTACCTACGAAAGTCTTTTTCGTGGTTGCCTGAGAACCGTATCCCCTGCTCCATTCTCCCACCTTGCGACCAAGGTAATAGCCGTCCCAAAAACCTCTGTTATAAACAGAAGATAGTTCTTTGTTCCATTGTTCGAGTTTTTCGGCATTCCATTCCCCGTTCAACCACGCATCGACCGCCTGTCGGTAAACCTTGGTAACCACTTTGACGTATTCAGGACTTCTTCCCCTGCCTTCTATTTTCAAAACCCTTACTCCCGCGTCCAAAACCTTGTCCAGAAAATCCAAAGTCTTCAAATCCTTCGGAGACATTATGTATTGATTGTCCACCATCAATTCCGTACCTCCGTCCATATCCGTAACCTTATACGGGCGACGGCAGAACTGCAGACAGGCACCCCTGTTGGCACTGCTGTTTGCATTGTCCAATGAAATGTAACACTTTCCGCTTACTGCCATACACAAAGCCCCATGAACGAAGCATTCTATTTCCAATCTCCTTCCGCTCGGACCTTTGACATCGTTATGTTCTATCCATTGCGTAATCGCTTTAACCTGCTCCAAACGAAGTTCTCTTGCGGTTACTATCACATCCGCATACCGCGAAAAGAACCTCACGGCTTCGCAATTCGTTATGTTGCATTGCGTGGAAAGATGAACCTCCAAGCCGATTTCATTGGCATATTGAATAACCGACAAATCGGCAGCTATCACCGCACTCACACCGCTGTCTTTCGCCGCTCTGACGATGCTTTTCATGTAATCCATCTCGGTGTCGTAAACAACGGTGTTCAAAGTCAGATAAGACCTCACGCCGTGTTCCGTCGCTATGGACGCTATCTTGCGTAAATCGTCTATGCTGAAATTGTTCGCCGAACGAGATCTCATATTCAATCCCTCGACACCGAAGTAAACGCTGTTGCAACCTGCCTCTATTGCGGCATATAACGCCTCGTATGAACCGACAGGGGACATTATTTCTACCTTTTGCCTTGTCATAGAATTAAAATTTCTCCCGAGAAAAACGGTTTGCAAAGGTAGTGAAATAAAGCGAACCCGTAAGCCGAAAGGAAAATAAATTGCAAGGTATGACGTTGAATATGAAAACAGACACTTATGCAATCACACTTGAAAGACTCCGAATTGGTATTGGCTCCCGACGGAACGCCATACCACATAAGAATAAACCCGCAAACACTGAGCGATAACGTCATCTTGGTAGGCGACCCCGCAAGAGTAGGACTTATCGCAAAGCGATTCGACAAAGTAATATCGCAAACAAGCAACAGGGAAATAGTCTCATGCACCGGAACATATAAAGGCAAACCGCTTACCGTTCTTTCGACAGGCATGGGCGTAGGGTGCATAGACATAGTGGTAACGGAACTCGATGTTTGTGCGAATGTGGATTTGGCGACACGAACCTTGAAGCCCCGACACAGGACTTTGAACCTTATAAGAATAGGCACATGCGGTTCTTTGCAGGAGGATTTGAATGTAGGCGATTGCATAGTATCCCGTTACGCCATCGGAACAGACGGGTTGGCATACTATTACAAGGATATGGAACGCATAAACTGCGATGAACTCACGGAGAAGTTCGTCAAGCAGGTGCAATGGAAAGAAAAATTGCCGACACCATACGCTCTTGAAGCCGACAACGACCTCTTGCAACGATTGGCTGCCGGTTTGAAACAAGGCATAACCATAACGGCAGCCGGTTTCTACGGACCGCAAGCCCGCCGGATACGCCTTCCCCTTGCCGATGAGACGATTGACGAACGGTTGAGAAACTTCTCATACAACGGATTCAAGGTAACGAATTACGAAATGGAGACCTCAGCCCTTTATGCCCTCGGAACGATGCTGGGACATAGGACATTGACAATATGCAACGTCATTGCAGGTCGAACAGAGGGCAAATTCAGCAAGGATTATCACAAATCGATGGAAGATTTGATTGATATGGTATTGGAAAAAATTTAATTTCACACCGAAAAAACCGATACAACAGACGAAAACGAGATAAGCGAATAAGCACCGGGCTTCGATGTTCCCATCGAAGCCTTTTTCATTGTTGAATTAACAAAATTACACAATACACCCTCCCGTTTCCTTAACCCCGAAACAGGAAAGTGAAACTGCCCTTTCGGCGGAATTTAACACACATTTCGCCGTCCGAAAAACGGAAAACGGCACCTTTTCACACAAAATCGAAGATTCCCATTTGGGAAACGCCGTTTTTTCGTGAGAAAACGGCGTTTTTAAAGAGAAAAACGGCGTTTTTGGATGGTGAAAATGGCGTTTTTTCACCTCGAATTCGGCGTTTTTCAATCCGAAAAACGGCGTTTTCAGACTCCAAAACGCCGAAAGTCCTGATTGACAACGCATTACTCAACTCCTTATATTTCGCATAAATCACTGCGAAACGGCACTCGGCGAAAAAGAAACGCCGTATCGAGTTAAAGAAATTGAAAATCGTTAATTTGCAATGCTTGCGAAAGAGCCGAATTGATAAAGAATGCAAAGAGAATTTTCGAGTGGAGAAAGTCCCTTTCAGTGAATTCGAAACTGTGTTTTCAAATTCGGATAGCACGGATTGAAAGGATACTCTCTGTTTTTTTCTGTTTTCGTGATGGAAACAGTGAAAAAGATTGTATCTTTGCGGTAGTAAAACTTTAATGCGGAGTAATTATGACAAAAAAAGCAAAATTCGGCAAGCCACTGTGCCGATCTATAATGGCAGTGGCAATGATGATGCTTTCGCTCCAAGCGATGGCTTACGAACTTTCCTACACCCATCAAGGGAAAACACTTTACTACAACACCACTTCCGATAGTACGGTCGAGGTAACGTATTATGTCAATAATAATAACAATGATGTTTACGTAAGTGGCGATGTTATCATACCATCGACAATAACCTGCAACAACACAACGTATAGCGTTACTTCCATCGGATATCATGCGTTTCTATGTTGCGATGATTTGATAACGGTTAGCATACCGAACAGCGTTACTTCCATAGGAGTGTTTGCGTTTGAAAGTTGCGACAAGTTGACATCGGTTAATATTCCGAACAGCGTTACTTCCATCGAACGGGGTGTATTTCGCGGTTGCAGTGGTTTGACATCGATTGACATTCCAAGTAGCGTTACTTCCATAGGAGAGCTTGCGTTTGAGTTTTGCTCGGAGTTGACCTCGATTGATATTCCGAATAGTGTTACTTCTATCGGAAAGCGTGCGTTTTACGGTTGCGGCGGTTTGACCTCGGTTAGCATTCCGAACAGCATTACTTCCATCGGAAATGAGACGTTTGAATATTGCAACAGTTTAACATCGGTTACCATACCGAACAGCGTTACCTCCATCGGAGATGATGCGTTTAAATATTGCAGCAGATTGACCTCGGTTACCATTGGGAACAGCGTTACTTCCATCGGAGAGTTTGCGTTTTCCAATTGCGACAGTTTGACCTCGGTTAGCATTCCGAACAGCGTTACTTCCATCGGATGGGGCGCGTTTTACGGTTGCAGAGCCTTGACTTCTGTTAGCATTGGCACCGGAGTTACTTCCATCGGAGAAAACGCATTTTACTATTGCAGAGTTTTGGCTTCTGTTAAATGTTCGGCACCGACTCCACCTTCAATCGGTTCTTCGTCATTCTCAAGTACTTCTTCGACCTGCACTTTGACAGTGTCATGTGTAAGCCTTGACGCTTACATCGGAAGTGATTGGAATACTTGTTTCGGAGGACGTATTTTGAATGATACGACGGAAGAATTTCCATTTGAGGTTATTGCTTCGGCAAACGATTTAGCAATGGGTAGTGTTGATATAAACAATGGAGAGAGATGTAATCAACGGATTCTGACTGCCACTCCTGCATCTTGTTATCGCTTTGTCGCATGGAGCGATAACAATACAGACAATCCTCGCACCATTACGGTAACGCAAGATACGACATTGACAGCGAACTTCGAAAGAGCTGTTTATACTCAAGCAATAAGCCATGTCATCTGCGATGGTTCGACTTACACGGAGAATGGCTTCAACGTTGGCGAGGCTGGAACATATACGCAAAATCTGCAAACGGTTAACGGTTGCGACAGCGTTGTAACATTGACTTTGACAGTCAACACTGTGGAAAGCACTAATCTTACAGCAGCAATTTGCGAGGGCAGTGTTTACACGGAGAACGGCTTCAACGTAAGTGAGGCGGGTACTTATACGCAGACCTTGCAGACGGTTAACGGTTGCGACAGTATTGTTACATTGAACCTAACCATCAACCCTGTTGCTAATACAACATTGTCGGCAGCGATTTGCGATGGAACTACTTATACCGAGAACGGTTTCAACGTAAGCGAAGCAGGAACATATATGCAAAACTTGCAAACCATCGACGGTTGCGACAGTATCGTTACACTGAACTTGACCATCAACCCTGTTGCTAATACAACATTGTCGGCAGCGATTTGCGAGGGAACGAGTTACACGGAGAACGGCTTCAACGTCAGCGAGGCAGGTACTTATACGCAGAACTTGCAAACCATCAACGGTTGCGACAGTATCGTTACACTGAACTTGACCATCAACCCTGTTGCTAATACAACATTGTCGGCAGCGATTTGCGATGGTTCGACTTACACGGAGAACGGTTTCAACGTAAGCGAAGCGGGTACTTATACGCAGAACCTGCAAACGGTTAACGGTTGCGATAGCATTGTTACGCTGACTTTGACTGTCAATCCTGTTGCGGATACGACTATTGCAGCAGCGATTTGCGAGGGTGAGATTTACTATGAAAACGGATTTATGGCAAGCAGAGAAGGAACGCATACGCAAATACTTCAAACGGATAACGGCTGCGATAGCGTTGTAACATTAAATCTTACTGTTTATCCAGCCTATCAAATGGGTATAGGAGCCGTCATTCATGAGGGAGAAACATACGAAGAGTACGGTTTCAATGTGAATGAAGAGGGAACATATACCCAAATACTTCAAACAGTGAATGGTTGCGACAGTATCATTACTCTCAATGTGGTGCTTTCATCATTGGACGAAGTCGAGGCGAATGATATAAAGGTGAAAGTATATCCAAATCCTGCAAATTCATATACGGTTTTGGAGGCACAAGGCTTGAAAGAAGCAATACCGGTGTATTTATTCGACATTCAAGGACGCAAAGTAAGAGAATATGTCATGAACATTGGTCAGGAGACATTGCGAATAGACCTCGGCGGTTTGCCTAAGGATGTATATACAATCATGCTCGGCAACATAACGAAAAAGTTGATAGTGGAGTAAACCGTAAATAAGAATACTGCAAAACAGTGGAGCCGCAGGCAATAATGCTTGCGGCTTTCCTTTTGCTTGGTTTTTATTGTGCCATACTATAAGAAAGAAAAACTTAGAGCGGATTTTCTTGCATGTAAATCAGCCCGATTGGTTGCCTTTGTTCAGCCGATAATATCCTCGGTAACCATGAACGGATACACATTTTGGCGAACATCCGATGTATATACAATCGATAGGTTTGCTTGAATGGTCGGAAATTCTCAAATTCAGCCATAAACGATGGCTAAAGTACAAAAACGAAGAGCGAAGAAACGCTTCATTGCAATTTCTTCGTTCTTTCATTTTGTGGTCCCACAAGGGCTCGAACCTTGGACCCCCTGATTATGAGTCAGATGCTCTAACCAACTGAGCTATGGGACCGTTTCAGTTTTCTATCATACTGAAATCGTTTGCAAAGGTAGGCTTTTTCCCGAATGTAGCAAAATTTTTGAGCATTTTTTTATTTGACGATTATCACTTTCTTGCTAACAGCTTGATTGTTACCATCTAATTTCAGTGTATAAAGCCCGCTTGTGAATGAAGAAACGTCGATTTTTCCGATGGTTTCAGTCGTTCGGAGCGGTATTCGGAGGAGTTTTCTACCTTGCAGGTCGTATAATGACAGTGTTCCGTGGTTTGAATTTCCCTTTATGAGGTATGATATTTCGCCTTCGGAGGGTTGATTGAGGATAATCAAGTCCGGTGTTTGAGTTTGCGGATTTTCTTTAAGGGATACGGTACCGTAATCATTATTTACGCTGCACTCGTATGTCATGGCTGCGGCGAGCATGGTAATTTGTTTCATATAGTCGTAATTAAGAGTGGTGAAGAGGTCTCTTTCGGTGTGGTAATGTGGTGTAAATTCGTTTTCGCTCAAAAAGACGCTGCGTACTCCATATATGTAATAGGAATAAGAGTCGGAAGCATTGTTGTACATTGTCGTTTCGAATGGTGTGAGTGTCGTGTAAAGCGTTGCAAAGTTCTTTGCCATGTCTGTAAGTTCGGGACTGTTGTCGTAAGTGATTATATTGGCGACATAGTTTGCGGAATCTGCTGTACAATATCCTACCATGTCGAGATTTATCATACCGATAATATTCTCTTTCCATGTCGGTTGCGTTATTCCATCTATTCTGCGGTTACTGCCTATCAGACCTTGCTCTTCGGCTGCGAAAAAGTTGACGACGAGTGTTTTTATGGGCTTTATGTCATTCAATGCAAACACACGTGCGATTTCAAGAATGCTTGCAACTCCCGAAGCATTGTCATCTGCACCCGGAGCCGTATTTACATAATCGGCAAAGCCTTCTTTGAACGATACATCATCGTAATGAGCACCTATGTGCAGGGTTGTGCCTCCGTCCCAAATGCCTTGTTTCTTGCCGACAACGTTATATTGCCATGTTTTGTTCATGATACCGGAATTATACGGGTATTCCATTTCCAAGTAAAAGGAATCGATTTGCGTTTCAAACCCATAGTTTTCCAATCTGTGCATAAGATATTCCGCTATTTGCTTTCTGTTCTCGTTGAAAGCATAACGGGAACCGAAGTCTTGCAGGGTTCTTACGTTGTATTCCAAACTGTCTTTGTTGATTTGGGTACAAAGGTTGCGTATTGCCTCCGACTGCGATTGTGCTGTCGGTAAGAATGCCGTAATCGACAGCATCAGCATGATGACAAGCCTTTTCATTGTATTTCTATCTTTAAAATGGTTTTCGTTTTCTCACTTATCTTGAAGCGATTGTCCGTTCTTCTGCCGACAATCCATATTATGTCGTCGCCGCTGCACAGAAGCCATTGTTGTTGTTTATCTATCAGGGAATATTTCTCGGAAGTGAAAAAGTCGCTCAACTTTTTGCTTTTATTCATTCCGAAAGGTACGAATGCATCTCCTTGCTTCCAATGCCGCAAAACAAGAGGAAATCGAAGCAGCTCTTTGTCGAACATGGCTATGTTTCTCTCCTTTGAAATATTCACGAAAGTCAGGTCTTCCAATGTTTCCATGACAAGATGCAGTGGTTCGTTTATCTCGCTTTGATTTTCGGTCAAAAGATATTGTTCCCGATACTGTTCTTCGGTCAATGTGGTTATGAAGAGATAATTCCTGTCTTTTAAAAGTCGATGCGTTTTGCTGAAAAATTGTTTACCCGATTCCTTTTCCAATGAAGTGAGAATATTGTTGGAATCCGTTTCATTGAAGCCGTATTCGCTCAAAAGTTCGTACATGAATATCCTTATCGGGTGTAATTCTCTCAATTTGTCTATGTCTATTTTGAAAGTATTGCTTTCCTGTTCGATAATATCGGCTCGTACCCGATCTATTACACTGCGAAACACGATTTCTGTTTCCCGCAATCGATCTATATCCTTTTTTATTACGGAATCGAAGTTCGGGCAAAGTTCTTTTAGCAAGGGGAATAGGCTGTGTCTTATTTTGTTCCTTAGGAATTTTGTTTGCTCATTTGTGGAGTCTTCAACGAAAGAGATATTGTTTGCTTTGGCAAAGTCGGATATATCTTTTCTTGTTGCAAAAAGGAGTGGTCGAACGATATTGTCATGCTTGGGAAGTATGCCATGGAGACCTGCTATGCCTGTTCCTCTCAATAGATTGATGAAGAACGTTTCCGCAGAGTCGTCAGCATGGTGTGCTGTCGCCAATCGTGTGAAACCGTGTGTGCTCATAAGACGCTCAAACATGGAATATCGTAATTCTCTTGCTGCCATTTCAAGGGAAATGCCTTTTTGCTGCATGTGCTTATATGTATCGAATTCGGAAACAAACAACTCGACTTTATTCTTCTCTGCCCATGAGCGTACGAAGCGTTCGTCTCTGTTGCTTTCTTCCCCTCGCAGGTGAAAATTGCAATGTGCCACTGAAAACGTATAGCCGCTTCGCAACATCAGAGTACCCAAAACGACAGAGTCCACGCCGCCACTGAGAGCTACGAGGACTCTGTCGTTTTTGTCAAAGAGTTTTTGTTCCCTTACAAAGGCTTCAAATCGTTGCTGCATCGCACATTGCTCTTTTACAACTTACGAAGAATGAAATCCGTCATAAGAGTATAGAGGTGCAAGCGTGTATTGCCTCCGTAAATGCCGTGGTCTTTGTTGGGATATGCGAAATGTTTGAATTGTTTGTTTGCTTTCACCAAAGCCGTTATCAAATCCATGGAGTTCTGATAGTGGACATTATCATCGGCCGTACCGTGTATCAAAAGATAATTTCCTTTCAATTTTTCCACATGGTTGATTGGTGAGTTCATATCGTATCCGTCTGCATTCTCCTGCGGAGTACGCATGAAGCGTTCCGTATATACATTGTCGTAGTACCTCCAATTCGTAACAGGAGCAACGGCAATGGCGGTTTTATAATAGTCCGCTCCTTTGGTTATGCAAAGCGAAGACATGTAACCGCCGTAACTCCAACCGAAAATTCCGATTCTGTTTTTGTCTATGAAGGATAGGGAGCCGAAATACTTGGCAGCTTCGATTTGGTCTTCTGTTTCATATTTGCCAAGCTCCATGTAAGTGCATTTTTTGAACTTTTCACCTCTCATTCCCGTGCCTCTGCCATCTACACAAGCCACAACGTATCCTTTCTGTGCCAACATTCTGAACCACATATAGTCTGATGCACGGCTTTGCGAGTTTAGAACTTCCTGACTTCCCGGTCCGCCATAGACATAAAACAACAAAGGATATTTCTTGCCGCTTTCCATCTTCTCCGGTTTGATAATCCAGTAATTCAATTCCTGTCCTGAAGAAGTCTTGAACTTGCCGAACTCCTTGCGTTCTTTTCCGTAGTTCGACAAAACGGCTTTCAGGTCTTTGTTATCTTCCAAAACGACGAGAACTTTTCCCGTATTATCATTGACGGTATAAATCGTCGGAGTATCGGTGTCGGAGAAAGAAGATATATAATACTTGCCAGTTGCAGAGAAATCTGCCGTATATGTGCCGACTTTGCCTGAGAGTTTCTTTATTTTCTTGTTCTTATCGACAACCAAGAGTTCCCTGTTATAGGCTTCAGATTGTGCTGCGGTGAAGTAAATCTTTCCGGATTTGTCATCGATGTAGCAAATGTCCGCAACATCATATTGTCCTGTCGTTATCGGTTCTATTTCTTTCGTATAGATGTTCACCTTGTACAAATTCATGAATCCGTTCTTCTCGCTTTTGAGTATGAAATTCTTCTTGTCGCTTAGGAAAGTTACATCTTCGACCTGCTCTATGTAACATTCGTTTCTCTCATCGTAAATCTTATTCAATTTGTAGTCATTGCAACTCGCCACGAACAATTCATAGTGATTTTGATGACGATTCAACTTATGAACGAATACTTCGTTATTCAAAGTCCATTGAAGTCTCGGAATATAGATGTCTTTATTCGGTCCCAAATCGATATTGTGGGTTTGTTGTGCTTCTATATCGTAAACCAATACGCTGATAACGGAATTGGCCTCACCTGCTTTCGGATATTTGTAAGTATATTGAACAGGGTACAAACTGCCATAATAAGGTATGGTATATTCCTTTACATTGCTTTCATCGAAAGAATAGAATGCTATTTTCTTTGAGTCGGGACTCCAAAAGAAACCCTTTGTTATTGCGAACTCTTCCTCATAGACCCAATCGGTTGTTCCGTTTATTATTTTATTGAACTCTCCGTTGGTTGTGATTTGAGTTTCCTGCATATCCGATAGAGAAAGCATGAACAGGTTATTGGCTTTCACATAAGCCACCTTGCTGCCATCGGGAGCGAACTCCGCCAAACGTACTTTGTCTTTGTTGACGGAGGCAAGTTGTTTGGTCTTTATATCATATATATAGTAGTTCGCCAGATATGAACGCCTGTAAATGAATTCCGGATTGGTTGCCAACAACAATTTGCTTTCGTCCTGATTGAATCGGTAATCGAAAACATATTCGTTTTCCGTTTTGAACTTCAAATCGGAGAACGAAACTATTTGTTCTATTTTCTTTCCTGTCGAGTAAGCATACTTTTCAATGCCTTCTCTTTTGAGAATACAATAATTTTCGCCGTTCTTCATGGAACGGATTTCATCTATGGACTTACTTCTGAACGTTCCCTTTGCCCAAATGTCTTCAAGAGTTATTTCCTGTGCAAATACGCTGCAACATAACAGCAAGGCAGCCATCAAAATACTTGTTTTTTTCATTTCTTGTGTTGTTATCAAAAATCTATTCGACTATATTGTCTATCAAAATATCTTCATACTTCATCAAAGGGTTGATATTCTTTCTGTCCATCGGGAAAAGAGTATCCAAAACCCAACGGTCGATTTGTCTGCTGTTGCGGTACTTATTCAATGCAAGCCTGTGTACGTATTCCGTCATGTACTTTCCCCACTTCGTATCTTTGTGTTCTCTGTAATAAGCCTGCAAAGCATCTTTGTATTCCTGCTTTATGACGTCCTTATCGTCATAAACGGAAGTATTTTCCAACCCTTTTGTTACCGTAAAGCACAAATGTTCGATTTCTCTTTGCACCAAGTCCTCTCTGATAAAGTCAGGGTTTTTCACCAAGAACTCATCTCTCCACGCAATTCTTTTGAATACGGTGGCAAGAGGAATATTCAGAGCGGCATGCCACACGGTAGGTATATCGTATTCCTCAATCCATAAACCTCGATAGTACCTGTATTCTTCCGTCAGCATTCCTTTCAATTTGTTGTAAAGGAATGCTGGATTGACTTCAACTGCATACGACGTATCTTCAAAAGACATTATTCTGTACCCGTATTTCGCATATTCGGATTGGAAGTTCTTCATATCGCTTTTCAAAGCATTCAAAACCCGAATGTCGTTATGCACCAAAGCTCTCACCTCTTCGTCGGAAAAGGTTTTATGCAATGTTATAGTCTTATCCTCGCAACTCAATTCGTGATAGAAATACAAAATCTGATATGCCCAATCGGCATTATCGGGATCTCCCTTAAACATATTCTCAAACAATCTGCAAGCCGTATCTATAACGTTTCTTTCACTGAACGGCAACTTGCTCAATTTGTAAGAAAATTCCGTCAACTTCGCATCGTCCATGCGACTTGTGTTTTGGGCGAAAAGCCCGGAGAAAGATATCAAACCGGACAACAAAATACCGATAAGCGCATTTTTCATCTTAACAAAAAGTTTTATTCCATCGGTCGCAAAAGGCGAACGACTTGCAAAGGTAGCTAAAAAAGCGAACAATTTGGACAATACTGAAAAAAAATGTACCTTTGCAAGCCAAAACGCAGATTGAAATGAAGATTGTGAAAACGGCAAAGTTTTTGGAATTTCTCTCATACGTCGGATTGTTGGGGGTGGTCGTCTATTACTTCTTCGTAGGCTTCAAAAAGATGGAATATGTGGCTTTTGCATTGCTAATCGTTTGCATTTTGCGTATGGTGGGAGCAAGTCTGAAAGCATCTTTCTTTGAAAAGGAATATACCAAGTTGAAAGAAGACAACGAGTTCATGCAAAGACGGATAGACGAATTGCAAAAGAACGAACGGCAACAATAAGGAATAAATGATATAAACTTAATATGGTAAGTCCGCCACAGGCGGAAAGAAAACAGGATTTTTATATGGCAACAACAGCAGACATCAAAAACGGATTGTGCATAGAGTTGAACAATGATTTGTTCTCTGTGGTGGAATTTTTGCACGTAAAACCCGGCAAAGGAAGTGCCTTTGTCAGAACCAAATTGAAGAGTTTCAAAACAGGAAGAACCTTGGAACACACCTTTCCTGCGGGATGCAAAATCGATACTTGCAGAGTGGAAAGACGCCCTTACACCTATCTTTACAAAGACGACACCGGTTATAATTTCATGCACGCCGAAACGTACGAACAAATAAACATAGAAGAGAGTATGATAAACGCTCCTCAGTTCTTGAAAGAAGGACAGTATGTGGAAATAATCGTACATGCAGATACGGAGACTCCGCTTTCTTGCGAGCTTCCTCCGTTCGTCGAAATGGAAGTTACCTACACCGAACCGGGCATAAAAGGCAACACTGCGACCAATGCAATGAAAGATGCAACCGTTGAAACGGGAGCGAAAGTGCGTATTCCTCTATTCATCGAAACAGGCGAAAGAATAAAAGTGGATACGAGAACATCGGAATACGTCGAGAGAGTGAAATAGCAAACTATTTGTTCATAATAATTGTTGTATGGCGGAACAGTTTTCGGACTTTCCGCCGTTGTTATATATAAGCAACAAATATCAATCCGCATCACAGTCAAATTTACAAGCAATGAGGAAAACAATAACAGCATTTATTTTACTATCATTTGTCATTTCACATATCAATACCGTCATTTGCGGAAAGCATACCGTTAATGACGAATCGAATGAAGCCGCAACTTATCTTGAAAGGCAGCCGGCTAAAAAACAAAAAGCAGATAAACCAATCGTGAGCAAAACAAACCTGCGTTTCACAGTCAAAGGAATTACATTTACAATGGTACACGTTGAGGAAGGGTCGTTTCAAATGGGTTCCGAAAGCAATCAGGATAACGAAAAGCCTGTTCATACGGTCAGCCTGTCGGATTATCATATCGGACAAACCGAAGTAACCCAAGCACTATGGACGGCTGTCATGGGAAGCAATCCTTCCAACAACAAAGACAACAACCTGCCTGTCGACAATGTAAGTTGGAACGACTGCATCGACTTCATCAAGAAATTGAATGCCATCACCGGTGTACCTTTTCGCCTTCCGACAGAGGCGGAATGGGAATTCGCCGCAAGAGGAGGCAATGCAAGTAAAGGTTTTGTTTATTCCGGCAGTAACGATATAGACGAAGTCGCATGGTATGCAGAAAACAGTGCGGACGCAACACACCCTGTTGCTCAAAAGAAAGCAAACGAACTCGGTTTATACGACATGAGCGGCAACGTATATGAATGGTGTAATGATATATACGGTAAATCCTATTACGAAAGCTCGCCCGAGCATAATCCGCAAGGTGCAGACAACGGCAGCAGCAGGGTTTTGAGAGGAGGAGGCTATTATAACAATGCCGATAATTGCAGTGTGTCGTTTCGTAACGACTTCTACCCGAATAGAGCTTATATCAATGACGGATTAAGGCTTGCATTATAATCCGATTATCACAATTTCCTTCCACAAATTTCTCTCCGAGCAAACCTTTATACCTCCTCCGGATAATGACATATATCGTAAAATGTATCTATGGATAGTCCACAAAAAATAAACGAACGGACTTTTGGAGAGCTTATTCATTTTTATTTCGATGTTCGGCATAGTGCATTACAAAAGTATGATAATATGGTTTCGGAGTTATGGTATTGCTTGGCGAGTACTTGACATTATTGCAGTTTAAGGAAAATGTAGTAATTTTGCCGGCTGTTACAAACAGGATATATTGTGAAAAAGATAAAGGTTTATTTTTCTTCTTGGAAGAACTTCGGCAAACTCTGCTACAATGTGGCTCTTTATGGTTTTGCATTGGCGGGTTTCGCCATTATCGGAGCATGGGCGGTCTATCAGTTGGGGTGGACAAAAAATAAAGGTGCGGTGGATAAGAACAATCGTTACCTTGCCCAAGTCTCGGAAATGAATGCCAAAAGCAGAAAGGCCGGAAAGATAAATGCGGAAAAGCTTTCGGAGGATTATATGAAACTCTCGGTGATTTCAAAACTCTATCCGAGGAATGCAGAACTCATGATGCAGGCAATCAACAATGCTCATGGCGGAGTAGATGTGTCGCAAATGATTGCGGCTTGCGAATTGTATATAAAGGATAATCCCGAGTATGTTTCGCTTCTTGCGAAGCAGAAGGCAGGTTTGGCTTCCGTTGTGAAGAAAGAAGCAGGCAAACATGCCATATTGTGGATGAACACTCCGGAATGGGAGGCGTTGAAGGTAGCAATAGTAAAAGACAAAGCTTTAATCGACAGTGCGGCGATGGTAACAGGAGTAGAGCCTCGTTTGATAGTCGGTTGTCTTATCGGAGAACAAATTCGTCTTTTCAATTCCAAAAGAGAGACGTACAAAAAGTACCTCGGTCCTGTCAAAGTGCTATCCGTACAAAGCCAATTCTCTTTCGGTGTGAACGGCATAAAGGATTTCACGGCGGCATGGGTTGAAAGAAATTTGAAAAACGATACTTCCGTTTTCTACATGGGTAAACGCTATGAACATATATTGGATTTCAAGACGGCCGATCACGAAGTCGAAAGAATCAACCGCTTGGTGGACTATCGCAATCACTATTATTCATACGTGTATACAGGCTGTATAATCCATCAAACGAAGAAGCAATGGGAAAGAGCCGGTTTTGACATAAGCAACAGACCGGAAATACTCTTCACTTTATTTAACATAGGTTTCTCGGAAAGCCACCCGAGTGCCAATCCTCAATGCGGAGGTTCGCATATAACCGTTGCAGACAAGGTTTATACTTTCGGAGCCATTGGATTCGACTTTTACTATTCCGGAGAGTTGGCAAAAGAATTTCCGTTCAATGAAAGGCATTTTGAAGATTGAACATCACTGTAATAAAGTGCAGCAGAAGATTCTTTTTTTCATCGACTCGGTTTTGCTCAAACTCTCGAAAATGAGAGAAAAACGCAGCAATATTTTGCGAGTTACGGAAAAAGTTGTACCTTTGCAAACTCATAGAAGTAAAGATAAGTAGTAAGTAAAATATTAATCAGGTAAATATGTATTTGACAGCCGAAAAGAAAAAAGAGATTTTTGCACAATACGGCAAAAACGCAGGTGATACAGGATCTACAGAGTCTCAAATTGCGTTGTTTACGTATAGAATTCAAAAGCTTACGCAACACGTCAAGGAAAATCACAAGGATTTGTTTACCAAAAGGTCTCTTGTGAATTTGGTAGGAAAGAGAAGACGTTTGTTGGACTACCTTAAAGCAAATGATATAGAGAAATATCGTGAGCTTATCAAGCAGTTGGGTATCAGAAAGTAATTTCCGAAGATAGGAATAAATGATTTGAAAAGGCAATTAGCGGCTAATTGCCTTTTTTGTTGTATAAGGGGACGGCAAAGCATGTTTTGTCGAAATGAGTTCGAGTTGCCCCACTCGAAAGAGGTTAAAAGAAAAAGTAAGTTTAATGTTAGGAACAAAAAAAGTCTTCTCGTTGAGAGACGGAAGACAGATTGAAATCGAGACAGGCAAGTTAGCCAAACAAGCAGACGGTTCGGCTGTGGTAAGAATGGGAGACACAATGATTCTCGCCACCGTTTGTGCAAAAAAAGAAGCCGGAGAAAATGTGGATTTCATGCCACTGACGGTTGATTATCAAGAAAAATATGCTTCAACGGGTAGATTTCCGGGAGGTTTCTTCAAAAGAGAGGCTCGTCCGAGCGAATACGAAATACTAATCTCCCGATTGATTGACAGAGCATTGAGACCTCTGTTTCCTGATGATTTCCATGCAGAAGTACAAGTGCAGGTAACCTTGATTTCAGGCGACCACACTAATCCGCCTGACGCCTTGGCTGCTCTTGCAGCCTCATCGGCATTGGCAGTGAGTGATATTCCGTTCAATGGACCGGTATCGGAATGCCGTGTTGCTCTCGTAAACGGAGAGTTTGTGATAAATCCGGACTACGAACAAATGGAAAAAGCGGAGTTGGATTTGATTGTAGCTGCCACAGCCGACAATATAATGATGGTGGAGGGCGAAATGAAAGAAGTATCCGAGGATACTATGCTCGAAGCCTTGAAACAAGCTCACGACACTATCAAATTACATTGCAATGCACTCAGTGAATTGACGGAAATGGTCGGAAAAACTCTCAAGAGAGAGTATTGCCACGAGGTAAATGACCCTGAGTTAAGAGAAAAACTTCATAATGCGGTTTACCAAAAGTGTTATGACTTCGCACATAAGGGAATAAAATCCAAAAGTGAAAGAGGTGAAGGCTTCGATGCCATAAAGCAGGAGTTCATTGCCACATTGAGCGAAGAAGAAGCCGAAGAGAAGGCTTTCATGATAGACCGTTATTTCCACGATACGGAGAAAGAGGCCATGAGAGACATGGTTTTGCAAGAGAGAGTGAGACTTGATGGCAGACAACTCAACGAAATCCGTCCTATTTGGGCAGAAGTGGGTTATCTTCCGACCCCTCACGGAAGTGCAATCTTCACAAGAGGAGAAACACAATCCCTTTCCACTTGTACACTTGGCACAAAGCTTGATGAGCAAATAATAGACGGTGCAATGATTGAGGGTAAGAATCATTTTATTCTCCATTACAACTTCCCCGGCTTTGCAACAGGTGAAGTAAAACGTGCCGGCAGCACATCGAGACGTGAAATCGGACACGGAAACCTTGCCATGAGAGCATTGAAACAAGTTTTGCCTTCAGAAGAAGAATGCCCTTACACCATAAGATTGGTATCCGATATTTTGGAATCCAACGGTTCTTCCTCCATGGCGACGGTTTGTGCAGGCTGCCTTGCCCTTATGGACGCAGGAGTCAAGATAAAGAAGCCTGTTTCCGGTATAGCGATGGGATTGATTGAGAAAAACGGCAAATGGGCTGTGCTTTCCGATATATTGGGAGACGAAGACCATTTGGGCGACATGGACTTCAAGGTAACGGGAACGCGAGACGGTATCACAGCATGCCAAATGGATATAAAGTGCGACGGTTTGTCGTACGATATATTGGCACAAGCGTTAGCACAAGCCAAGGAAGGCAGAATGCATATCTTGAATATAATCGAAGAAACGATACCTGAACCAAGGGAAGACTACAAACCAAATGTTCCAAGAGTAACCAAGATGATGGTTGACAAGGAGTTCATTGGTGCAATCATAGGTCCGCAAGGTAAGATAATCCAAGAAATTCAGAAAGATACCAATACGATAATCACAATAGAGGAAGTAGGCAATCAAGGTTCCGTTGAAATCTCTTCTGTCAATAAAGAAGGCATCGAAGCCGCCATAAAGAGAATACAAGGCATCATTGCCGTTCCGGAAATCGGTGAAGTATATGATGGAACAGTAAAGAACATACTTGATTTCGGTGCTTTTGTTGAATTCCTGCCTTCAAAAGACGGATTATTACATGTGAGCGAGATTTCATGGGACAGGGTTGATAATGTGGAAGACGTATTACACGTAGGAGATAAGGTAAGCGTAAAACTTGTTGACATAGATAAGAAAACCGGTAAGTTCAAGCTATCTCACAGGGTGCTTACGCCTAAACCTGAAGGCTATGTGGAGCCTCGTCCGCAACGACCTGTAAGACCGCAAGGGGCAAGGCCGCAACGCAATATTCATCGCACCACAAACAAATAGCGATTTATCGCAAAAAAACGAGAGTTGCAAACAAGCTGCTCTCGTTTTTTGTTTTTATGACAGTGTTCTCAAATGCAGTTGCTTTGTCTCGCATTTGTTTTTGGAGGAAATAAAGTTTTAAGTATTTAATCACAAATCAAACATTACTCATATGCAGGAAGTTTTGCTTAGTGCCGCAGGTCTGTGTGCTGCAACGATTTTCGGTTCTCTTATAGGGTTTATGATAAAACAACTGCCGCACAAATGGAATGATATTGTATTGGGCTATTGTGCAGGAGTGATGTTGGCAGCAGCCATTTTGGGGCTTCTATTGCCCGCAACGGATATGGTTTCCGCAAAAGGCATGCTATGGATAGTTTTGGGAGTCATGGCAGGAGCCTTGTTCCTGAACGTTCTCGACCGTCTGACGCCACATCTTCACAACATAACAGGCTTGGACGAGGAACAACACCGCAATAATGCCCGATTGAACCATATCCTGCTGTTTGTCCTTGCAATAGCCATTCATAAACTGCCGGAAGGAATGGCAGCCGGCGTAGGCTTCAACGGAAACAATCTGGACAACGCTTGGATGGTTACCTTCGGCATAGCGTTGCAAAACATACCCGAGGGAATGGTGGTCATATCGCCGCTCTTACTTGCCGGCGTGAGCAAGAAACGAACCCTTCTCATAGCACTTGCGATAGGACTGTTGGAGATTTTCGGCGTAATGATAGGTTATTTTTCCGGTCATATCTCCGAAATACTCCTGCCTTTGATGCTATCCTTCGCCGGCGGAGCCATGTTGTATGTCGTAAGCGACGAGATGATACCCGAAACACATGCACACGGCTTCCAGAAACAAGCAACATACGCCTTACTTCTCGGCTTTCTCACCCTGCTTGCCGTAGAGAAAATATTCTCCTTCGGATAGCCCTCAACCAACCACCAAATCATGGAATTGAAACGCCGAAAGAAAAAAAATCCAATCGGCGATTGCGTAAATTCTTTCGGCGTTTATCGCAATCTATTGCTGTCCCGTAAAACACAAGAAGGCATATGATATTAAACCTTATGCTTATCTTTTCCTATTCCTCAACACAATCAGTTCTGCACCGGAACCATCAGAACCATATTCGCTGACAAGGATAAAGTTCTCATCACAGGCGATACCGTAGCAACGACCGTCAGCCTTCTGTATTTGTGTACCCCAATAAGTGGCATTGTCGTCAAGAAGTTTTATCTCATTTCCGTTGATTATGTATGGCTGATTGATGAATGACCCTTGAAGTATAAATAGATTATCTACTTGCAGGTCTTTTATACCCAAAGCATTGACCTCATCAATAAACACATTCTTCATCGGGTGGTCGGCATGTGGTATTTGGTCTTTTGGCAGATTCCAGCGTTTTAGGGAGGGATATAACTTCATGAGAACTTCTTTATACTCGCAAACTGTCAGATTCTGTCCGGTATTCTTATTATATTCTCCTACGAACATAGAGCAATATTCAGCCATTTCCTCCATGGTAAAGTTTCCTGTGAAAGCCCCATCCTTATAACAATAGAAGCAATAATCATCGTTCTTGCTGCCATTGGCATTGGTGCCGAGAAGTTCGTCAGTCAGAGGCATACCACAACTCTGGTAGAATTTCATTTCTTTGTTATCCATATTGTTTTGAAGTTTGAAATACAACTGCAAAGGTAAGAAAATAGTTTTGACTTCCTTTGCGTAAAAACATTCATTCAATGTCCTCAGTGTTTTATCTGCCTTAGTTCGAATTTGTGTTCTTTTTCGCTTCTCTTGTTTGAGCTTTATTGTCTCTCTTTCCTCTCCTGAAGTTGCATTTATAAGTTGAATATAGGCTTATTTTATTTGTGCCTTTATTCTGAATTGCCATTGGCGTTGGTCTTGTATGTATTTTTTGTTGGAGGTGGTAAGAGCGGTAGGGTTGAGAGTGGAAAGTTTCTTTGAACCTTTGGCATCGTATTCGGCAACGTTTTTCCGATAGTTTACTTCCACTTCTGCTTCTTTTTCGCCATCAATCCATCTTATTGAGAAACCGTTAAAGATGGAGGTTTGGGAATAGAGGGCTTCATAAAGTTGAGTGGAGCGTATATCGTGTTTGCCATTTATTTCGAATTCGCGTATCAACATCGATGCTCTTATTGCGTCCTGCGGATTATTGCCGTGTTCAAAAGTCATGTCTATGCCTGATACATGGTTGTGAAGTGTTCCCAAGGGGAAGATGGATTTTGCTTTATCCGGGTCTTTGGGATTGCGGTGATATACGATGGGGTCTTTTATTCCGCCCTCAAATTCTTCATGATAGTAAAATTCGACGCAGGTAGGTCTAACTATTGCTTGTCCATGCTTGTAAGAGACAAGAAAATGTCCGGCTAAAACGATTTTTGCAATATGTTCGAATTCCGGTGGAGCAAATGTGTTTCCTGCGAGCATTTCCTTTCGGGTTTCTTCGCCAAGAGAGAAATGTTGCAGTTCGTATTCAAGGTTCATTGTTGTTGCATTAGAAAAATAAGAAAGCGGTGAATGAAATTTCACCGCTTTGTGTTCGTTCTTTGTTTCTATGAAAGAGGAATGAGATTAATACTCCCACATATCTTCTTCCATGTTGAACAAATACTCTTTTATCCTTTCTGATTCCGCCAAGGCATCTGCACCTTGTACATAGTCGTTTATGGCACGATTGAATGTATTTGATTCTCTGATGATATAGCTATCGAAGATGCGTTTTTGAAATATATCATCGTATGAACGTCTTGCTCTATCGTTTTGTGGGTTGTACACTTCCGAGTTGGCAAGCAATAGTCTTACCTCCGGATCGTTGTATCTAATCCAACCCAATGCCAATGTTTGAACATCGCCTTCGGATTTTTCGTATGATGCAACCAAGGAGAAACCTATAATTCTTACGTCTTCGACTGTTCTGTTTTTATCCAAGAACCATTCTTCTTTGATACGCAGTTTCTCTGCACTTTCAAAGTTGGCAGGAACGAATATGGTTGTATCTCTTGTTATTTCCATACCATCCATGTCATACTCAACCAGAGTCTCTGTTCGTGAGGTTCCGAATTTGGATTTGTATTCTGTCCAATTCGTTATCTCGGTTGTAAACATATCGTCTTCGAATGCTCTTATTCGTCCTTCTGTAAGAGCTTCGTCCAATATGGTTGTGAGGTTCTTTCTCCCTTGGTCAGGAACAATAGGATAATAGAATACTTGATTCATCTTTTCCTTGAAATCAATCACTCTCCATATTCTGCAACTCCAAACGATGTCGGCTTCTCTGACGTATGGATATTCAAACGGTTTCTTTCCGTCAGGGTAAGCGTCAGAACTTTTTACGTAGAAGCCGTCAAGATTTTCTTCCGGTTCTTCTATTACCTGTGCTTTCATGTCGAATGCTCCGCACAGTATCAGACTCAATACAAATAACCCAAGCTTTCTCATATAATTCCTTTCTGTTATTTATTGTATGGTGAAAATCATCTGAGGGTTTCCGACGGCTTTTTCTCCGTCAGGTCCTTTTGCTCTGATGTTCTCAATATATACTTTGTTTCCTCTTCTTAGTTTTGACAATTTGGCTTTCATTTCTGCCGTGAATTGACTGCCTGTCGCTTGGATAGGAGCTTGGGCATCTCCTCCGGTATTGAATGCCATGGTGAAAGAAGTTACGGTGTATGTAACAGGGAAGTCGAATCCTTCCATGGATACACGCAATCCTCCTTGCGTCAAAAGAGACTCTTTCGGAATACGTCCTCCGGTGTATGTTCCAACCATTGCTGTCGGTTTCGGTATGACCTTACACCTGAAATCCATGGTTCCCATATTCATATTCTTTCCACCCATATTGGCGGTAACGTTGATGCTCGCTTTTCCTTGAGATTTTACGGTTGCTATATATTCTCCGTCTTTTACTTTCCGCAAAGAAATGCCGGCTCCTGTTGCCGAAACATTGACATCTTTGGAGTTCGCTCCCGGAACGGAAACGGAAATCGGGTTTTCAACTCCGATGTACAAAACGTTCATTTTGGTTGGAGAAATCGTCGCAGATGGTGCAGCAACAAAGTATTCCCCTTGGAAGTCATAAGGAACTGCTCCACTTTCTTTTTTGACATACAATGTTCCACTATATTTTTGTGGACCTATGGCACCTGCTCCGAATTTCAATTTCAACATTCCAGAGTCTCCGACATATTGTTGTCCTCTTACTTCTCCTGTAAGTTCGCTTCTTGAATCGTATGCGGCAACAAAGACCTCTGCTTCATATTGTCCGCCTTGTATTATGTATGTGGATTTAGGTATTACTTTTGCAACAACGGTATTGAACTTGAAGTCATCTGCCGATACTGCGGAATAGAGGTGGTTCACCAAATCAACTTCCGCATTTTGTATTTCGGATTTGAATTTATTCAAAAGCACCATATCTGCCAAAGTAATGGTATGAAAGAAGTTATACATTTGCCAGTTCAACGTTTCGCCCGAAGCGTTTTTGAAAGAGCCTTCTGTTTTTATCTGCATGTTTTTCAAGGTCTCTTTGAATGAACCGCTGGCGTATGTCAACATGTCTTTTTGATAAGCCTCTATTTTCTTTCGAAGTTCGATGGCTTTTCCTTTGGAACCGTCTTCGCTTCCTGCAAGAAAGTAATTTGTAGGTGTTGAATATTCGTCTTTCTTAATCACGGCATTGAAACCTTGTGCTTCCAAGAGTTTCTTTGCTTCTTTAACTCCTCCCGGCGTACCTTCCACTGCCACGAAAAGTTCATATTTGATATTATCGATGTAGTTGATTATTTCTTTTGTCTTTGTTCTTACCTCTTGAGCTTTTGCCCAGTTTTCACCTACTTTTCCGGGGTCTTGCTTGTATGAGTTTTCAAACATTATATATGTACTTTCAGCCTTTCCCAAGAGCAGTTTGTTTGTTACTTCCATGCTGTCGCCAACAGTAACAAACGCCTGCAATATCTCGGCTGATACGTTCAACGCCAACATTGCCGTATAAACCAAGTACATCATTGAAATCATTCGCTGACGCGGCGTTTCGGGACAATTAGTAGCACCCATAGTCTATCGTCTTTTTATTCTCTTTCTACTTAGTTTTATGCCTTCGTTTGCATTGCTGCAAGCATATTGCCGTAAATATCGTTCAATGCACCTACCTTCTTGGATAAAGCATTAACCTGTGCTTTGTAATCCAATACATTTTGTGCTGTATCCGAGAAGTTATTAAGCAAAGTATCGATTCTTTCTTGTACGGCTTTACTTGCTTCCAACTGAGATGAAGAATTTTGAATTTGCATCTCATACAAAGCATTGATGGAAGAAAGGCTTGATGCCATCTTCTTCAATTCGTCCAAATAAGAAGCATCACCTGCAGACAAGGTATTGGCTGTTTCTTTATAGATATTTGCCAACGTGGATACGGCTGACGTTGCTTCTTGGACAGATGACAAGTATTCTCCTGAAACCAACAAATCTTTATTGAGATTTTCTGCCGTCTTTTTATAAGCGACAGAAAGATCGCCTGCTGCTGTTGCGGCAGAACTCAAATTCTGTGTGAATTTCTCCGAAGCGACTGCTGCTCCTGCAACATCGTTCAGTTGTGATGTCGTGTCGGCAAGATTTTTTAATCCTTTTCCGAGGCTTTCGATAAGTTCGGGTCCTATTTTGGCATCGGACAACATTTTGTCCAAATCCTGTGTTCCGGAGTACCCGCCTTGTATTACCACTCCGCCTGTTGCATTAGCATTGCTTGCGACAGCCTCTTTATCTTTTTTCTTGTCCTTTTTCTCTTTCTTTTTGTCTCTTGCATGAATATCGTCCATTCCTGCCAATTCGGGATAAACCAAACTCCAATCGTACGTTACATGCAAAGGTTCAAATGCTGATACAAAAAATATCACAGCCTCGATACCCATACCTATAATCAGCATGGTCGTACCACCCGGCCAGTGGTTTATTTTGAACAATGCTCCCACAATAACCACTGATGCACCCATACCGTACAACTTAGCGGTTAACTCCTTGTAAAACTTACTTCTTACGAAATTATCTATAAAACCCATATCAATAAATAGTTTAATTGTTTAACGTCTTTCTGCTCGATTAATTGTTTCTATATACATTGGAAGATGTCTTTGGATTGTCTCCTCTTACTCGACCCAAGTAAGATTGAACGCAACGAAAACCTATATAGCTCTTTCCTGAATCCTGATATTCATAGGAACGGGTTGCTGTTTGAATAAAATATTTCTGGTCTTTCCAAGAGCCACCTCTTACGGTCTTTCTTTTCATCTGAGGAGTATCGTCTTCCGCAGCATTGTAAATGTTGACTTGATTCAAGTCATGGGTATAATTGTATGCAGATTCATTGTAGGCATCTTCACACCATTCTGCTACGTTTCCTGCCATATCATACAACCCGAAACCATTCGGTGCATAGTGTGCAACCAAGATAGGAGTTACACCGCCATCATCGCCATAATTTCCTCTCAAAGGTTTGTAGTTCGCAATGAAACATCCATTGCCGTTGCGAACATAAGGTCCGCCCCAAGGGTAAGGTGCTCCATCAACACCGCCTCTTGCTGCATATTCCCACTCTGCTTCGGTCGGCAAACGGAAATCTTCCATTCTTGCATAGTCTTGTTTTGACAAGTAATTATTCATCATCAGCGTTCTCCATACAGAGAAAGCTTTTGCCTGACGATAAGACACTCCGACAACCGGATAGTTATCGTAACGAGGGTGGCTGAAATATGAACGTGTTGCGGCGTCATTGTATGAGTAAGCGTAATCATGTATCCAGCACAACGTATCAGGATATATGTTTATCACTTCTTTTTTGAAGAACTTATCTCGGTTCTTTAAGTTGTTCGGTCTTGATGCGAACGATGAGCCTCTGTATTCTTCTGCCACTTGTGTCGAAGAGTTGAAGTCTTTCTTGCTGGCCGCTCTTAAATCCATCCAATAGTATTCGAAGTTCAACTTTCTTGCATCAATCTGCATTTTGTTGTAGAACCTTTCATCTGTTGGAACGAACAACTCCGACAATGCTTCTCTTTCATCTGCATTTTTCATAGACCAATCGATTTTCGCTTTCCAATTAATCATAGGAGTTTCATATTCTTCTCCCCATTGGTCTGCTTCTATCAAATAAGTCTCCGGACTTACTTCTCCTAATAAACGATAAGCCAAAGAGTCTCTTACCCAGTAAACGAATTGGCGATACTCATTGTTGGTTATCTCTGTTTCGTCCATCCAAAAAGATTGAACTTGTACTGTTTTGGGTTGATGGTCATACAATTTATAAGCATCTTCATCAGCAGCACCCATAAGGAAACTTCCTTGCGGAACATCAACCATTCCATAAGGTTGCATATCCAAAAAATCAGGTCTGTCCTGTACTCCTATCAACTCGCCTTTGTCAGAACTGCCGCAACCGAATGCGAGCATGGCTACCGAAATTAACAAAACTACACGTCTCATGGCGTCCAATATTTTTTCAAATTCTTACTACGTTATCTATTGTTGTTTTACGCTCATTTCCCTTTCAAGGTTACAAAAGAGCATTACATTCTTCTTGTGTTTCTATATATTGTCGGAGGTTTAGGCGGGTTCTCTATCTTGAAACAGAACCTCGCGAAAAGTTCCAAAGAACCTGCAGATTGCGTTGAAATTCTCGAAGTCGGAATATCGTATGAAACTCCCACTTTGAAATCACCAAAGGCAATACCTCCCAATATGATTATTGCATCTTGTACTCTGTATGTGATACCTCCCCAAAACTTATGCTCCCATTCCAATAAAGCGGAAGCATCCAACTGATAGGCTGATTTTGAGGAAAAATCCGTTTTCAATAATGCAGAAGGCAATACTCTCAACGAAGGATACGCCGGCACCGTCCATTCATATCCTGCAAGGATATAGTAAAATCTTCTGTTATCCCATTTCAACTTCGTACTTGCCGTTTGCATGAGTTTGGAAGAAGACAAACCTATGTATAATTGTCCCGGTATCTGATAATAAATACCGGCTCCCAAATCGAATAGAAAATCTTCTTGTTTTGTCGGGTCTGCCAATACAGGGTCATTGGATGACGTGATTTGATCGTCTTCCGTGAATTGGTCGGCTCCTATCAGTTTGGACATATCCAAACTCGAATTGAACAGTTGAGCTTCAATGCCTATTGCCAAATTGCCTCTCGGAAATTGTATTCTGAAAGCATAATCTATCTTTGCATGCAAATTATTCCAAAAACCTATTTTGTCGGAAATCACGGTTGCACCTATACCACCATGCAAGAACCTTACAGGCATATCAAACGATAAATTCATGGTCTCTCCACCTGAAGCTCCTGTTTTGTCTCCTTTTGCATCGGTCAGGTTCAATCCCATCCATTGATTTCTGTAAAAACCGGTAAAACATATAGCACCATTGCTTCCGGCATATCCCGGATTATAGGATAGTCTGTTGAACATATATTGAGAGAATTGAGGCTCTTGTTGGGCTTGCAGAATGCTGCAACATGCAAAGACAAACATTATCGCCAATAAAAAAAACTTCTTCTCCAATATATCGAACTGCCTATACATAAATTGTAATAGTAGATTCATGCATTTCAATTTTTGTACTTCCCATTTTATTACAGCGTAAAAAGCTACCATAGAAAGTAGTCGTGCAAAGGTAACTAAATTCTGTATAAGAAAGAAACCTTTGTTCGCATTTTTCTGTCTCTTTTTCCGGATTTTCCGTTCTGAGCTTTGGTTGTCAGTCTATTAACCGATGATTTAATCACCTTTCTTTTTAATCAGATGAGCCAGAGGATACCGTCTTTTCAACTCGGCTACTGCTTCTTCGGCTGCTTTTTTCGATATGAACGGACCTATATTCACATAGTAGAAACTCTCATTATACACCTTGACCGCCTTTGATAATTTCTGATACTCCGCAGGCAACTGATGTATTATTGTTCGTACCTCGTTTTGGTTGGCGGCTGTCGCTAATCTGACATAATATGTAAACAGGAATGTTTGTTCGTACTTGTTGCCCTTTGCGAAAATCACGGAATCGAGGTATCTGTTTCTGATACTGTCATTGAATTCCGCTCTATCGAACATTTCAAATAACTCGTCCTGTTTTTCCCATAATTCCATGTACTCGTTTCCCAATACCTCCACTCTGACCTTTGCCGTTCCTGTTTTATGTAGCAAAATTCTTTGAGCTGCCAAGTATGACAAATCGATAATGCCTGAACGCGGACATCTGTCGTTTATTCTCAACAAAACCGACCTTCCGTTGGATAAATGAGTAACCCTAACCAAGGTATTCAGAGGCAGAGTGCGATGAGCTGCCGTGTATTTCTTTTGAGAGAAAATCTCGCCGGAAGAAGTCTTTCTGTTCTCGAACTTATTATGATAGTAAGTAGCGTAATTATCAAATCCCTTCACATTCTGAGCGAGAATGTTCGCACCGAATACGCATAGCAAGATGTAAACCGACAATAACCTTACCACGCTTTTGCATCTTCGTGAAACCATTGACCCTGCAATCGCAGAACCTGTTCTATCACATCTCTGACACAACCATGTCCACCGGCTTTATGAGAAATATAATCGGCAACCGACTTTATTTCCTCTGCCGCATCGGCAGGACAGGCAGCCACGCCGACCGCTTTCATTACGTCATAATCCGGAATATCGTCCCCCACATAGAGAACCTGTTCCGCTTTCAAGGACTTATCTTTCAAGAAACCTCTGAATATTTCCATTTTGCGATGCGAACCCAAGTACACGTCTTCCACTCCCAACATCTTCATTCTTGCTTGTATGCTTGTGCCGCTTCCTCCGGATAAGACCGCCACCGTATAACCCTTTCTCAAAGCATACTGAATGGCATACCCGTCTTTGACATTACCGCTTCTGACTATGATTTTATCATCAGCCGACCAAATGTTGCCATCGCTTATCACTCCGTCATAATCGAAAACGAAGGCTTTTATATCATGTAACTTTGCTTTGTAATTCATAAGCCGGAAAAATAAGAATGGTTCATCAGATAATTCCGCACATAATCCTTTACGCCGTCTTCCAAGGAATGGAACTCCTTTTTATAGCCTGCCGCTCTCAATTTATCCATCTTTGCCTCAGTGAAGTATTGATACTTATCCCTTATGTCAAGCGGAATATCTATATACTCTATGTTGATCGGTTTATCCATGGCGGCGAAAGTTGCAGCTGCCAGATCATGGAAACTCCTTGCCTTTCCGCTTCCGAGATTGTAAATATCTGACTTTGGTTTGTTCGTCATCATATAATAAAGCACATCGACAACGTCTTTCACATACACGAAGTCCCTCATCTGCCAACCGTCCTTATAGTCTTCCCTGTGAGAACGAAACAATTTTACTTTCCCGCAATCGTTGATTTGTCCGAAAGAATGTAATATCACCGATGCCATTCTGCCTTTGTGATACTCATTCGGACCATAGACATTGAAAAACTTGAAACCTGCCCAGAAAGGAGGCTTCTTTTCCTGCTTCAAAGCCCAAACATCAAACTCTTGTTTTGACCTTCCGTAAGGGTTTAACGGCTTCAAGACAGGGATTAAAGACAAGTCGTCATCATATCCATATTCACCACCGCCGTATGTAGCTGCAGAAGAAGCATACACCATCGCAATACCGTTCATTGCACAGATACGCCAAATGGTTTTGGTATATTCGAGGTTCAGTTTGGCGAAAACATTCCAATCGAATTCCGTAGTATCGGTTCTTGCCCCCAAATGATATACACATTCCACAATATGAGCGTTCTTTTCAAACCACTCCAAGAACTCTTCCCTATCTATCTTCTCGGAATATTTCAAAGCGGAATAATTCCCTTCTTTCTCTTTCTTTGAAAAGTCATCGACGATAATAACATTGTTGCGTCCCTCCGCATTCAATTTTCCAAGCATGCAACTACCGATAAACCCGGCAGCACCGGTCAATACAATCATACAATAATATTATTAGTGCGTACAGCCGTTCGACGAAACAAGTTCCAAGGTTTTCTCATAAACCTCTCTCCACGACTTCCATTCCATTTCGTCGGACAAACTCTCGTTATGCCATACGCTTATAAACATACCATTAACCTTTCTCACTTCTTCAACAAGCTCTTCAACCTTTTCAAAAGCCTCCTGAGACGAAAGTTTCAAACCGTTTTTGAGAGCCACGTCCATACATACAAACGGGAAAACTCTCAATTTAGTCTCAAAATCCAAAGCCAAATCATAAAAATTGAAACTGTTGCAAATGCCGGCTCTAAAACCAATCTCATCGGTATAACCCATAGAAAAGTCTCTTTCAATATTGTTATCAATCAAATTTCTATACGATTCCGGCAAACGAAATCTCAAATAATGAAACCTGCTGCGATGAATCGGTTTATGCAAAATGGATTTCAGCATTTTCACCTGCTCGTTAATCTGTTCCGGTTCCTCCAAACACTCATACGAAGGGTGTATTCCCACCTTGGCATAATCGCACAAAGACTTGACCAATTCTTGAAACCTTCGGTTGTACGGACTTATATTTTTGTCAAACCGCCCGTGATAACCGAACAACACAAAAAACACAGTCCTAACCTTGTACTTCTCCATCGTGGAAACAATATAATCGAACGTATCGTATGGGTCGGCATCTCTTCCCAGCAATACCCCTATCCGTCTGCGACACAAAGCGAGATTTCCCTTCAGAAAATCTTTGCACAAACCGCCGACCGTCCTTAAAAAGCCCTTCCCTATATAAGAGAAGGCAGAATCCACATCTATCGTATTCAAAAAAGAAAACACACCTGACTTGTGAGGCAAATCCGGATACGCCGACAAGATTTTTTCTTTCAATTCCTCCACCCATATATTCACCACCGGTCTTTGCAAAAAACCTTTCTTATAAGCCAGACTATCTTCTGCACGAAAGCGGGAATGCTCATCTTTGATGAAAGGCAGATATTCCTCATATCGTGAGACAAAATAAAACGTAGCTGCCAAAACATCATAACTGCAAACCGAAGCCTGCGAATAAGTCTTGAATATGTAAGGAACACCGTTATGCTCAAAATAATCCAAATCTAAAACCTCTATCGTTGTTTGGAACAAAACATCGGCACATCTCAGAAACACCTCATTGCCAAACATCTCTTTGCAGTAAGAAAACTTAGCTTCCTCATAAGCCATAAAGTATTCCCTGTCCGTGGTTATGGAATATTCTATGCCCATCATCTCGCCGAATATCAAATTCAACGTATAACCCAAACGGTTCGTTACCTTACCGGCATAAATCAGCAACATAAGCCCTACCTCAATTCAAAATCGTTACCCAAGTACTGCCTCCTCACCTCCTCGTCCTCTGCCAGTTCTTTCGGAGTTCCATGTTTGAAGACATTCCCCTCTATCAACAAATAAGCTCTGTCTGTGATGGAAAGAGTTTCGTGCACATTATGATCGGTTATCAGCACACCGATATTTCTGTCTTTCAACTCCCGAACAATATGCTGAATATCCTGTACTGCAATAGGATCGACCCCGGCAAAAGGCTCATCCAAAAGAATAAACTTCGGGTCTGCAGCCAAAGCCCTTGCAATCTCGCATCTGCGTCTCTCACCCCCCGAAAGCTGATTGCCCTTATTCTTGCGGATATGCACCAAACTGAACTCCTGCAAAAGCGACTCCATCTTTTCATTTCTCTCAGCCGCAGTCATTTTTCTGAACTCCAAAATAGCCATGATGTTATCCTCCACCGACATATTCCTGAATACCGAAGCCTCCTGAGCCAAATATCCCACACCGAGTTGCGAACGCTTATACATAGGCATGGACGTTATATCCGTCTCATCAAGAAAAACCTTACCCGAATAAGGACGAATCAAGCCCGTCATCATATAAAACGTCGTTGTCTTTCCCGCACCGTTAGGTCCCAACAAGCCTACAATCTCCCCCTGACTCACCTCAATGGAAACACCCTTTACAACAGTCCTTTTCCTGTATTTCTTGACAATACTTTCCGTATATAACCTCATGTCAAATTCCTTTGAAACCACAAAGGTAAGAATAATCTGCAAAAGAACAGGCATGCTTGCTCGACACTTTGTTGCATGCCGGAGCATCGGTAATCGGATAAACAGCCACGAAATCTTGTTTGTTTTGCTTTTTAAGTGGCGAAAACGGCAGCTTATCGTTTCAAAACCTGTTGTCGGCGTTGCCGGACTTGCCGGAAA
>ERZ1026856.94-NODE-94-length-62059-cov-351.096316_pt1 | contig 62059 bp, 93 predicted proteins | sample MGYA00380158_ERZ1026856 | MGnify/ENA primary metagenome ERZ1026856 (study PRJEB33269, sample SAMEA4719794) | human gut metagenome | biome: human-associated habitat; feature: organic feature; material: feces | place: Cameroon | collected 2013-10 ... | reverse complement strand
TGCCACGGACAATGATTTGAAAGAAAGCCTGAGAAAAGATATGACGCTGGGCATACTGCCGGCAACGCTGAAATATTTGGCTATGAACAATATGTCCCTGCTGGATGATATGTCCATAAGCCGCGCGATGCTGGAATCCGGCATTATGGATTTGAGGAAACCTCTCAGTTCCACATTTACGGAAGCAAAAAACGGCGGCAACGGGAGTGGCGGCCAGACCCCAGAAGCCAAAAGGGCAATTAACCCCGGGGGCAGACCGGCATCGGAAGGGACGCCGGGGACCGAGGGGCAGGAAGCGTCAGAGGACGCGGGAGACTGAGAGAATGAGCATGACGGCGATACTGACAGCGGACGACCTGCACGAGATCAACCGGGAACTGGCCCGCGGCAACGACGTGGAGATACGCCGGACGGCGGACGGGCTGGCCATAAAGGCCCACACCGTACACACGGTGAAGAAAAAGAAAGGCACGGCTATGCCGGTGCCGACAGAGCGATAGGGCGGCGAGAGCCCCTGCGACAGTGGGGAACGAAAAACGAATAATCGCGGTAAAGGGACTGCGACAAAAGCCGAATGGGGCTGCACCGGTGGAGAACACCGGCTGCGGCTCCATTTTCATTTTGCGGAGAGAGGGAGTGAGGACATGAGAGCACAGGAATACGCCAGCTGGGACAACCCCGGGTTTGCGGCGATGAAAGAACCGATGCGCCGGGTGATGGAGGCTTACGGCAACGCGGAGAAGTGGTTTGCGGACATCAAGGATCGGGTGCTGTGCGACATGGGGATGGTATTCCTGTCGGACGCCATTCATCGGTTGGAGCATAAGCAGCCGGAGCGGGTGGATGCCTTTGCGGACATCCCCCACGATTACCACCTGCGCTTGCCCTACCCCGGTACGCCGGAGCTGGACGAGGACTTCAATGACGACCTCGACCGGGTGTTTGAGGTGTGCGTGACCATCGTAGACACGGTGGACGGTGCGCTGGGTGATTTTATCCGGGTGACAGCGGACGGGGAGTTCAACGCCCTGTCGCTGAAGGCGGAGGAGCTGCAGCTGCAAAACACCGGCGACCGGCAAAAGCTGCTTTCTGCATGGTCAATGTGGGACACAGGGTCGATGAGCCGCGCCAGCTTCGACAACTGGTGCCGCAATCTCTTTGCAGAGGACGGTGAGAACGCATGAGCGGGCTGAAGACCAAGGCTATGCCCAAGAAGGTGTGCGCCAGCGGCACCCTGAAGGTGACGCAGCGGCTCAACGAGTACGAGTTCGGCGTGGAGCTGTGGGTATTAAGAGAGGGTGAGAACCGCAACAAGTGGGATTACCAAAACCTCGCGGAATACTACAAGACCTTTGTGGGACAGCCCATTCTGGTGGCCTATGTGGGGCGGCAGGTGGGAGACGGCCACAATATGCAGAAGCGCCGCGACCCGGAGACGGGGGAGGAATACTACTCCTTCATGGACGGGACGGCGGAGCGCATTGTGGGAACGCTGTCCGAGGACGAACGGGACTTTACCCTTGTGGAGAGGGATGGTCATACATGGCTCAAGGCGAAAGGGCGGCTGTTTGAGTTTTACAGCCCGGAATTGGTGGAAAAGATCCGTCGGCAGGGAACGATGGAGGTTTCCGCAGAAACCAATGTGACCGAGAGCCACAAAGAGGGCGATGTGGATGTATTTACCAAGTGGACGGGGCTGGGCGTGACCATCCTCGGCGACCGGGTAAGCCCCGCTATTCCGGGGGCAAGCATCGCAAAGCTGGCGGCTATGCAGGAGGAATTTAAGAGTTTGAAGCTGAAAGCCGCATCGCTGCACACAGCCGCAGAGGGCAGCGGAAAAATCAACAAGAAAGGACTGAAAAGAAGCATGAACAAGCAAATGATGGAAAGCGTACAGGCCAAGTTCCCCAACCACAAGCTGATCGCTCTGAGCGAGGACAGCATGAGCGTGGGTCTGCTGGACGCCTCCGGCAACCTTTTCAGCTACACCTTCAACGCAGAGGATAACGGCGAGGTCATGGAAAGCCGTATCGCGCCCTGCGCGGCACGCATCGTTCTGTCTGCCGGGGAAGTGGAGCTGAACGCAGATGTGGCGGATGTGGTGGACTACACCGTGTCTGCCGCCAAGACCGAAAACGGCGAGATCAAGCAGCTTTCCGAGGAGCTGAACGCCGCCCGTGAGCAGATCCGCGCCATGCAGGAGGCGGAGAGCAAGCGCCGGTTAAGCGTGTGCAAGGCTTCCGCCAAGGCTACGCTGGAGGCATTCAATGCCAACCGCGAGGAAAAGGTGGCAGAGGACGCCATCAAGGCGGTGAACGAGAACATCGAGGCCGGCCTGTACACCAACAGCTGCGACAAGGACGGCGCGTGGCTGGGAGAGAAACTGGTGCGCGAGGCGGTGTTGGCCGTGTGCGGCGAGGCCGTGATGGAGAGCGACAAGCGCAGCGCACAGAAGCGCAAGACCACCTATGCCTGGCAGCACATCGCCGGTAACAGCGGCGAGGGGAGCGAGGGTGTGGACGCTCTGCTGAACAAGTGGGGCATCGACACCGGCAAGTAAAACGAAAAGGAGAGTGAACAAACATGGCATACATCGAGAAAACCGCGTTTGAGCCGCGGATCACCAACAACGAGTTCAACGAACTGTGCAACATCACGGGACGCTATCAGGCGTCCGAGGCTGACGCGGACTGCTCCGCCGGCCTGCTGGTGGTGCGCGGCGAGCAGCTGCCCTGTGCGGGCTTCAAGGGCATCAAGAACGAGAACGCCTTTTACATGACCGCTGCGGGCGCTGCCGCCAACGCCGACACCGGCGTGTACGCCTGCAACACCTACGAGTGGCCCATGCTGGGTGGACGCAACGGTAACAACTACGCCGTGGGCACCGCCACGCTGGGACTGGGCGTTCCTGCGGGCCGGGACGGCACCTTCACCGAGATCGTGTTTGACGGCAAGCACGCTTACCGCTTCGGTGAGGGCAACCTGAGCACCGCCATCGGCGCGAACACCATCTTCACCATCGCCAACGGTCTGCTGGTGCCCGCCGCTGCCGCCCCCACTACTACCGGCGCTATCTACTTCAAGCTGAAGGGCACCGGCAACTTCACCGAGGGCGCCGGGCAGAGCTTCGTGTACTACGACGTGTGGGCCTGCAAGGTCAGCACCGTGACCGCGTGACAAGAGAGGAGAGTGAGTAAGAAATGGCAAAGTTGAACCTGAACAGCGTTTCCAACGAGGTTTTCGCCATCAACGGAAACGACCAGCGCGAGGACATCGTGGCCAAGGGCCGCGTGCTGTTTTATGAACACGCCCTGAAGGGCAAGATGGCCGTTCTGAGCGCCAAGGGGCAGAACACCCCCGTGCAGCGCACCATGAACGACCGGGGCTACAAGCAGCTGAACGAGCAGTTCCAGCGGGAGAGCCTGCTGTATGCCGCCAAGCTGGCCTGCGCCAGCACCGGCAAAAAGGCACCCGAGAGCTGGGAGGAGTTCAAGCGCAACGGCGGCGAGTATTACGGCAACGCCCGTTTCTACGCCGTGCTGCAGGGCATCTGGCAGGAGGTCATCATCCCCATTCTGCCCGCCGTGTACTCCGAGGCGCTGAGCGACTTCGCCGAGACCGTGGAGATCGAGCTGGGCCAGACCTACGCCGTGAGCATCGGCAGCAACGACATCCCCGTTTTCCAGGACTCCAGCTGGGGCGCCAGCCGCAGCGTGCCGCGTAACCGCTTCTATTCCCGCGATTACACGCTGAACCCCACCCCCAAGAGCTGCTGGATCACCGCCAAGTGGATGCAGCTGGTGGGCACCAACATGGACTTCGGCGTTTTCTTCGCCAACATGGTGGCGGGTATGTACGCCAAGACCATGGGTATGTGGAATGAGGCCATGACCACCGCCACGGAGGACACCAGCCTGATCCCCACCAACCTGAACTTCACCTTCAACAACCAGAACTGGGTGAAGGGCGCCAACAAGATCGCCGCGCTGAACAACACCACCATCTCCGACGTGTTTGCCACCGGCGGCACCGTGGCCCTGAGCAAGGTGCTGCCAAACACCGTGACCGGCTCCACCAACGTGAACATGGACGCCGCTATCGCCACGCTGCTGGGTGCCGACTACACCAAGGCCGGCTACCTGGGCGAGTTCATGGCGGTGCGCCTGATGCCTATGCGGGACGTTATCATCCCCGGCACCCAGAACACCACCGTGGAGACCATGCTCAGCGAGAACGACATCTGGATGCTGGCTGGCAACGGCAGAAAGCCGCTGACCATCGGCTACACCAGCGGCACGCCCATCTCCATTGAGATGGATCCTACCCGCACCGGGGATATGGAAATTGGCCTCAATTTGACGATTTCCCTCGATTCCGTTGCGACGTTTGCATCGAAAATTGCTCATTTTTCGATCTAACGTTAATTCCGCAAATAAGAGAGGGGCGGAAGCCCCGCCCCCCTCTTATTTATGGTGCCACTGCCAGCCAAAACCAGCGGAACTTTTCTTTACACCGTTTGCCACCTGAGTAAGGTTAGTCTTATCCCGGTCAACAAAACGCGCGGCGGCGCGAACGGAGACAAATGTTTGAATGACTTGCCCGGTCTTGAGATCGATTTGGTCTATTTTCCTGGCAGTAGAACCGCCGGTCAACCGCTTTTTCTCCCCGCGCTTCTTTGCTGGAGAAATCGGCGATGTGTCACCGGTTGCGCGGCGCCACAGAAAGCCAGCGCATAAGGCATCCGAATAAACGGCCCCTTGGATCGCGGTAGGTGTGGCTCCAACTTCAGAAGCGGCATCGTAGATGGATGGAAAATCCTTGATGTAAATACCAGCGGAGGAGTACTGAGAGATAGGCTTTCGACGGTAAGGACGAGGTGCGGACCTGTCTGCTGGTATTTTGGGAGGGTTCTTCGCACGAAGAGAACGCTTTTCATGTGGACGATAAATCATTCCGGGCGGAAGCTGTGTAATATCTCCCACATCGTCTTTGTACTTAAAAATCATCTCGTGGCAAGTACCTTTGCCACGCCTCATGTGACTGTTTAGCGTAGAGTGCTTTATCCCAAAGTGATCCGCCGCCACGGCAATTAAAGGGAACTCACCGAGTTTAGCACCAGAAGTGTCAAAGGCGACGATGTGCCTTTTTACTGGAGAGTTCTCGCCTGTATTGTGGAGAGCAAGAGAAATTCGCCCCTCTGGGGACATACCTCCTGCGGAACGACCTCCGAGTTGGACGTTATAACCACATTCTGGGTTAGTTGAGTCGAAATACTCAATAAAGTATTGCTCAAAATAGTTGGCTTCTTCTTGAGTGAGGTTTTCACGCAATACATCATGGCAAAAGCCGTCCCAACCGTATTTTTTAATCGCAGCAGCAAAATGGGGGCTACCTGCGTAACCACGACCATCAGACCAACGCAAGTTTAGTTTGCTTTGACAGGTTTGGCCGATATAAACCTTTCCGTTGGCTTTGTTGACATGGATATACACGGTATACGATTTCACTTTTTCTTCATCTCCCTTTGGAGGATGAAGATGATGAGGTTGGATAGAGTACGGCCTTCCTCGGCGGCGCGAAGCTCCAATTTCTCCCGTAGGTCAGAGGGGATGCGGAACGTGTAAGATTCGGTTTTCTCAGGCATAAAAAATCACTTCCTTTCACTTGAGATTATACCACAAATAGAAAGACAATGCAAGACAATCATGCGGATTTAGTTTAACCGGGAAAACGGCGGTCTCCAAAACCGCAGTTCGGGGTTCGAGTCCTCGCGTCCGTGCCATATAGGACTCCTCGCACCTCCTGAAAAGTGTGTCCCAGAGGAGACGTTGTCCAAGCAAACAAAAGGCAGTGCCGGGAAACCGGAGGGTATGCAATGCGCCGACGTGTAAACGGGGCAGCGGCGGGAGCCTTGACGCATTGCGGCAGATATCAACAAACGACCATGATGGATCTGAAAGGAGCAGAAGCATGGGCAGACCGAAAAACAGCGGGAACAAGCTGGCGGCGCAGATCGCCGCAGAGGAGGCGGAGGAGGACTTTACGCTCCCTGCCGTCAATGAACCGGAGGAAAAGACAAAAAAGGCGCAGGAAACGCCTGTGACGTATACCGCCGAGCAGGTGCAGCAGATGATGCAGGAGGCAGCGGCCAAGGCGGTGGCGGAGGCGCTGAAGAACATCCCCCAGCAGGCCGCGCCGCAGATCGTGCAGGTGAGCACCAGCGCAGAGCAGGTACATTTCCTGTGGATGGCGCCGGTGGCGGACGACAACGTTGTGCAGTTCGGTGACGGCGGAATGTACGGCAACATCGTGGGCAAGACGGGCAGCTTTTACGTGCCGAAGCCGGACCTGAGCCGCATATTGACGGAGATGAACCGCCGGTTCATGGCGCAGCGGTGGCTGCTGGTGGTAAGCGGTCTGACGGACGAGGAACGCGAGGCGCTGGGCGTGGACTACAAGAGCGGCGAGGTGCTGGACAAGAGAGCCTTTGCCAAGCTGGTGGAGCTGGGCGACGAGCTGCTGGACATTTACCCGGCGCTGTGCGAGGGACACAAGGTGATGGCGGCGCAGATGTACGCCGACGCATACCGACAGGGCAGCCGGTATGTGACGCGGGAGCGCACGGTGAAGCTGAACGCGCTGAGTAAGCGCAAGGGCCACGAGAAGGGAGACTTCATCGCCATTATCGAGGACATGAACGAAAAAGACGCCAAGTAAAAGGGGAAGTCCTTGACCATGTGATAAGCGGAAGGAGGGAACGGTCATGATGCAGGGCGACGCCTACGCGGTGCCGTTTGTGATCCGGCAGGGAGAAACCAAGGTGACACCGGACATGGTGGAGACGGTGGAGCTGACCATCGGTATGCTGTCGCGGTTGTATCCCGGTGAAGTCACCTACGACCAGAAAAAAGGACAATGGCTGTTTCCTCTGACCCAAGAGCAAACGATGGATTTTGCCGAAGGCAGCGTTCCGACGCAGGTACGGGTGAAGTTCATGGATGGCCGGGTGATCGGCGCAAAGGGCGGCGTGATCCAAGTGGCGCAGAGTGCTTCCAAAGGGGTGATCTGACATGGTAAAAACCCCGGTGGTGATCCAGCTTGGAAGCGGGGCGGAAAAGCCGCTCTTCTTTGCGGTGGGAAAGACGCCGGAGGTGGCGGCGGAGATCATGGGCGTGGTGCTGGAAACCGGCGGCGATGTACCCCTGTATTCCGGCCCGTATGAAGTAACGCCAAAGGTGGAAACCCCCGTAACGCTGGCTACCAAGGCACTGCGGATGAAGGAGGATGTGGTGGTACACAGGATCCCCCAATACGAGGTGAGCAACGAGGCGGGGGGAAAAACTTTTATAGTAGGAGATGAATACTATGGCTAATCAGTATGTGAACAAGGTCATCATCGGCGCGGAGGTAAAACTGGACTTGACGGGGGACGACGTAACCCCGGATAAGCTGACGAAAGGCATCAAGGCGCACGATAAGTCCGGCGCGCCCATTGTGGGAACCAACACCTACAACGCGGATACCACGGACGCGACTGCCACGGCGGCGGAAATTTTGCAGGGGAAAACAGCCTACGCAAAGGGAGCAAAGGTCACAGGTACGATGCCCAACAAGGGTGCGGTGACGCTGAATGTGACCAAAAAAAGCGTACCGGTGACGATCCCTATGGGTTTTCACGACGGCAGCGGCAAGGCACAGGTAGATCCTACTGAAGCTGCCAAGATCATCCCGGAGAATATCCGAGACGGCATCAACATTCTGGGCGTGGCCGGCACCATGAGCGGCACAGAGGGCGCAAAACCGCAGGCCAAGACCGTGACGCCTACGTTTGAGGCGCAGGAGATCACCCCGGACAGCCCAGAGTATAACTTCCTGTCCAGCGTGACGGTGAACGCGATCCCCGTTTCCTACACGGACAATGAGCAGGGAGGCCAAACGCTGAAGGTAGGTGCGTGACGATGGCCGTCAACAAGGTGGAGATCAACGGCGTAACGAAGTTGGATCTGACGCAGGACTCCGTGAGCCAGGAGACGCTTTTGAGCGGAAAAACGGCGCACAACAAGGCGGGGAATCGCATCACCGGGACGCTGACCCTGCCGGAGATCACGGTGAGCGGAAGCACGATGACCATTAAATGAACGGAGGTATGACGCCGTGGCGAACGTAAAGATAAACGGCGTGACTTACAACGGCATTTTTACAGTCAACCTGGAGGGACCGGCGGACGATGGGGCTACGGCGGTGAACCGGTATGTGTTTGTCAGCGGAGACCCCGGTTCGTTGGAAAAGGAGCAATCCTCTGTCTGTATCAACAACATCTGCTGGACAGAAAAAATCGGGATCGTGAAGATACCTCTTGCGGATGGCAGCGGGAATTACGCCATGTTTTTACGGGCAAGCGAAACCTATGACCGTACCTACCGGATAGCGCCGGGAGAAACCATAGCACAGGGCGATTTTGTGAAGCTTATTCCCCTTTACCCAAGGGGGACTCTTTACCCGAAGGACAACCTGTATCCGAATAAAGGGACGCTGCTCAAAGGGCTGGGCAGTAACTCTGCGGGCGCCGTCGGCGTTGCGCTGGCGAGTGGGAGTGCCGGAACAAAGATAAAGATTTACAGACCGCCCGCGTAAAGGAGGGGGAACATGGGAACCAAATGGAGCGAGATCGTGACGAACTACGCCATGACCAATATTGACGATGTGCGCTTGCAGGAGGACGCGGCCAACGACCCGGCGGCGTTCCTGCGGCGGATGTCGCTTTATATGGAGAACGCCATCCCTCTTTTCTCCCTGCCGGTGCAGATGCGGGAATACCTGCGGGACGGGCTGGTAATGCCTCTGTACGGGGACGTGTACTGGGACAGCACGGCGGAGAGCTTGCAGAAGGAGACCGTGGTGGAGACCGGCATGGTGGGCTACGAGCTTTTTTCCTGCGCCGCCGTGGAGCAGGACGTGACCGGCGGAATGCTCGTGATGCCGTACAGCGGGGCGGCATATGACCCGGAGACGGGGCGCGTAACGTTCCCACAGCAGGAGGCGGCGGGTATCCGCTACTCGCTGGATTTTTATACGGACGGCGAATTTGGGCATGAGCTGACGCTGGAGCAGAAGCGCATTCTCGGACTGTGCGTGGCGTCCGTGTGGGACGAGCGGTTTTTCCGCAACTGGCTCAACGACCAGATGAAGCTCAAGGACACCAGTTTCGACACCGTGAACGAGGGAACGTACATGAGGGAGGGCGCCGCCAAGCACGAAAAGAACCGTGGGCGGCTGATGGACGAGATGCACAAGTACGAGCAGGACTGCACCCACCTGAACGTGGTGCAGAGAGGACGGAGCGGCTACGGGCGGTATCAATTCGCCTGACGCGAAAAACGGCGGGAGAGGAGGCGCGGGAGCATGGCGGACATCAAAAACAATCTGGGCAATATTGCGGCGATGGCGGACAGACCCAAGGCGGCAGGAAACCGCCCGCCCCAGTATAAGGATCGCAAAAAACCCTATTTCGCCGACGCGACCTCCCGCTTTGTGGCGCAGTACGCCAAGTATGCCAGCGACTACACCGCCTGCCGGATACAGGGCTTGAGGCCCGACGATTTTTACGCATGGAGCGAACAGCTCATCCGGCTGGCAGACGCGCGCAAAAAGGGCAACGCCATTGATAGGCCCATCGACAACTACAAGGAGTTTTTGATGGTAGACCCCCACATCGAGTATGTGCCGGAGGGCGCGAAAATGGAGACCATGGGTTCTACATGGATCGTGACGAACCCCGCCAACATCTCCTCCGCCGTGGGCGGCGGCATCATGCGGCGGTGCAACGCCACATGGAATCATCTGGACTGGTACGGGAACCTGCTGAAAGAGCCGATGGTGCTGGAGAACGTGAAGCTCAACGCCACAGCCAACGACTTTCAGGAGACGGTGCTGATGATGCAGGGGTACTTCAACATCATCATGCAGTTAAATGAGGAGACACGGAATCTCGACGTGAACAGCCGCATGATCGTGGGGCGGATGGCGTATCAGCTGACCGGCTACACCGATGCGGCGCAGGAGTTCACTGGGGACGAGGATAGCTGCCATGTGCTGCGCTTTACCGCTCGCGCCACCGAGCCGGACAAAGAAAAGGACGATCTTGTGAACCGGGTGGCCAACGCCTACCCCTTCACATGGGAGGTCAATGTCAACGGCAGGGCGGTGCTGAACGCCGGGGAGACAGCCAAGTTCAAGGCATCCTCCCTGCGAAACGGCGAGGACGCGGATGCAGACCCGGAACACCCCACCGGCTACCTGTGGGAAAGCTCGGACGAGGGGGTTTGCCTTGTGGATACGGACGGCGTGGTGACAGCCGTTGGAAACGGAGTTTGCACCATCACCGCCGTGCTGGCGCAGAATAAGGCGCAGACTGGCACCTACACCGTGTCGGTGGAGGAGGGCGTCAGCGGCGTACATTTCACCACCGATCCCCCGGAGGCGCTGGGCGCATATCAGGAGACGGTGCTGGAGGCGGTGTACACCGAGAATGGACAGCCCACGGAAAAGAAAGTGACTTGGCAGTTTGAGGGCGCGGAGAAAAGCGCCTACACCGCCGCGATAGACGGCAACAGAGCGACGATAAGGTGCTGGGCGGGCAGTGTTGCCCCCCTCACGGTAAAAGCCGTGTACGGGGGTTACAGCGCCGCGGCAAGCATTGTTTTGGAGGGGTGGTGAGCACATGGCAGATTTCGCGTGTGCGTATTGCTATCGCAAGGGGCAGGAGGTGTCCCTGCGGTGCAGGGCGCAGGCGGGGAAGATGGATTTCTGCTGCTACCAGTATTTCTGCCCGGATACGGGAAAGAACAAGCTGGCGGCGCCGTGGAAGGACTGTCGGCTGCGGGAAAAGCGGACGGCGGAGAAGAAGTGAAACACAACATCCATGAGGGATCTGAAAGGAGCAGGAGCATGGGTAAGAACAAGGTGGGCGGCAGCATGACCGTCAAGGAGGTTTTTCAGGGCGCACGATCCGTCTTGCCGCTGATGCAAAAGGCGGAGATCGTGGCGCATTGTGCCGAGCGGTGCATTGACCGGGTGGTGGTAAACACGGGCGAAAAGTTCCGTGGAGATACGCCGCCCATGTACCGGGAGAACGGGCAGCGCAAGCGGAGGTATCTGCTGGGCGTGCTGGTGCGGGGGTATCTGGCCATCGACTTTGACGGCTGCGAGGACGATATGTGGCTGATGAGCGCGGACGACTACGACCGGCTGGGCGGCCTGACGCTGCTGAACAAGATCGACCGCATGAAAAAGGAGGGCGACGCCCTGCGGGACAAGGCGTTTGACCTGCTGGCGGACTATCGGGATCTTGAGAAGATGCTCAACACCGAGATTTACGCCAATCTGAACATCATGAACGACCCCGTGGCGCGGATGAATATGGCCATGCAGAGCGCCGTCACGCCGGAGAGCTTGCAGGAGCTGACCGCCATGGCGGAGGAGCTGAAAAAGACGGCGGACGATATGCAAAACGCAACGGAAAAGTGACAAAAATACTCAAATTGCAACGGGAAACACGGTGTTTCATGTGAAACAATTCTGAAAATAGAAAGCGGGGTGGGAGCGTGGGCGTAGATTTTACGAGTCCGTACTATCCGTTCGAAAAGGTGCAATCCGCCTACAACACCTTTCTCGGCGCGGAGAAGCTGCCGAAAAAGCTGGTGGACTATCTGCTGGATATGCCGGACAAAAACGGCTATCAGCCGGTGGACGACAACGCAAGGGCGCGGGTACGGCTGATGAAGTATCTGTGCTACGACGGGGCAAATCCGCTGGGGAAAAAGCTGCCCACGCCGAAAGAGAAACTGTCCGTGGTGTTTGACGGCGAAGCGCCGATTCTGGATACGGCGGAGCAGCGGGAAAAGCACCCCTTGGGCTATCGGCTGTATCCCCTGGAATACTGGGGGCAGGCGCAGAAGATGGCGCAGACGGTGTTGAAAATCTACATGGGGCGGGTGATCCCCACAAGCCCCTTTACCGCCGACATCGGCATTTACTTTGAGATCCTTTGCAACTACGGACACGAGACGACGACGCGGACGGACGACTATTCCAGAAGCTACAACATCGAGCAGTGCCTGATCGAGGCGCTGGACGGCGTGAACATCGGCGGCGCGGGCGTGATGAGCTACGACCGGATGGCGCACCCGGACAACGGCTCAAGGGCGATTTACGACCAGGGGATGAACGTGGGGCGGCGGCTTCACATGAGTCTTGCATGGGCGGAGAGCGACGAAGGAAACGTTGTGACCACATTTTGAAAGAACGGAGGACGGTGGGGATGGACGAGATTCAGGTGGAGCGCCGCTTGGCGGAGGTGGAGCAGCGGAGCAAAAGCAATACCCACCGCATCGACGAGCTGGCGACGGAGCAAAAGGCACTGAATGAGTTGGCGACCTCCGTGGCGCTGATGATGCAGGAGCAAAAGACCATTAAAAACGACATAAGCGAGGTAAAAAAGGATGTGAAGTCGCTGACGAACCTACCGGCAAAGCGGTGGAACGACGTGATTGAAAAAATCGTGTGGCTGGTGCTGGGCGGCGCGGTGGCGGCGCTTCTGGCGCAGGCGGGACTTCACGTTTGAAGGTTGGGTTTCCGTGAGAGAAAGGAGATAAAAATATGGAACTCTCACAGACCATAAAGAGGGCTTGCCGCCGATACGAGGATGTGGAGGCGGAGGGTCTGACGCTGTACCCCATTTTGGTAGAGGAAATAGAACTGTTTGAGATGGCGCGGCCGAGCATCGACATTGTGCAGCAGAGCCTCCCTGTGGCGTATGCGGCGATGCCGCTGCTGGCGGCCTACTACGAGATGGAGTACAGGGCGCAGGAAAACGGAGAGAAGCCGATAGGCTTGTTTGCAAGCGCTCTTTTGATGTTGGTGCTTTCCCTGCGGCTGGGGAAAGGGCTTCCGGCAGAGGAGCGTGTGGCAAGGCTGCGGCTGTCCGTTGAACGGGAGCATCCCGAAAAACTGCGGAGCGTAGATTTCACGCTGAACGGGGAGGAGATGTGCCGGGTGACGCCGGTGCAGTTTCAGCGTTTGCGGGAGATCATTGCGGCGCAGAACGGTATCGAGCTTGTCAGCGAGGACGCGAACCCGGAGATTGTACAGGCGGAGCGCGACCTTGCGGAGCTGAACGGCGCGGCGCTGAAGGGCGGCATCGCCGAGCGCATCGGCACGATTGCGGCGTTGTGCCATGCGGAGGAGGATGAAATAGACGGCTGGCCCATCCTGAAGCTGCAAAACCGGGAAAAGGCGTGGAGGCGGATCACCGGCTATCTCATTTGCGGGATCGCTGAAGCGCAGGGAACGAAGTGGCGCGGCGGGAATCCCCACCCCTCGCTTTTCTATGAAAAGGCGGATGTGGGGACGAGCGCCGTAAGACCTGTGGAGTCTGTGACGCAAGGCATGGAACAACGCAGTTAAATATGAAAAGGAGTTGAAACTATGATCCAGTTTACTGATCCCAAGCTGTATGTACGCGGAACGTGTATGGCGCAGGCGGCTGACCCCGCCAGCGGCGACATTCTGTTTTCCAGCAACAAATACCAGACCGGCAATATCACCTGCTCGGTGAACGCAGACCCTCTGCGTGCAGGGCTGGGCAACGGTATTGCCACCATCATCGAGAGTGACGCCGATGTGCAGGTGAACTTCACCAAGGCGGACTTCGATATGGTGTCTAAGATGGCGGCGGTGGGCGGCGCCACCACCTACAACGCCGTGGCGCCCGTTTGCCAGAAGGTGGAGGCAACGTCCGCCGTGCTGAAGGTGGATGTGACCGAGGGTGCCCCCGTGGCGCAGTACGGCATGAGAAAGCCCGTCTGCTATGTGCAGGAGGTGGGCGCGGCCTCCCTGATGGCCAATGACGGCACCGCCTATGACATCGCCGCCGACGGCACCATCAGCGGCTTTACCGCCGTCACCGGCAAGAAGTACAAGGTGTGGTACTACATCAACAAACTCACCGCCCTGTGCGGCGCGATCAACAGCAGCATGGTGGGCCGCGTGGTGCTGTTTACCACCCAGATGGCGGTGTACACCAACGTGAATGCCAATACCAAGGAGGGCACGCGCTGGGGCTGGCTGTACACCCACCACCTGTTGAAGCTTCAGGCGGATGGCGCGACCATGAACGGCTCCCAGAGCGATTACGACACTACCTCCATCGTGGGTCGTGCGCTGACCAACGAGGAGAGCGTTGTCAGCGAGAATTGCGACAACTGCAACAGCTCCCGGCTGGGCTGGTATGTCCTTGTCCCCGACGGCGACGCCGATGTGGTGACGGGGCTGGTGGCGGCTATCGGCGGCGTGATCTCCGTCCCCAAGGGCGGCACTTATCAGGTGCAGCCCATGGCGGTGATGGCGAACGGTCAGCTGGTGAAGCTGGACGCCACCAAATGCACCTACGAGCTGACCACCCCGCCCAGCGGGACAACCGTGGGGCAGAACACCGGCATTATCCAGGCGGGTACGGCGACTGGGGACGCAGACCTGACGGTGACGTATTCCTACGGTGACAAGAGCTACACGGCGCAGTGCGCGGTGAGCGTGACCGAGTAACGCAAAAATACCCCTCCCCTGTCGGCAAACGGCAGGGGAGGGGGTATACGCGAGGGCGCGGCGTGTGCGGCGCTTTGGCGTATGTGGATGGCAGAGGGGAGGCGGCGCGGCTGTGGCGATGAGGATCGTGGGGAAATTCAGCGGCTTTGAGGCAGACCTTGCCGCGCTGGAGGCGCAGGTGAAAACCGCCGCCCTCCATGCCGGGACGATTTTGCAGGAGGATATGCGCGCGTGCCTGACGGAGCATATCGTGGATGATGTGTACGATGCGTATGACCCGGACTATTACACGAGAAGATTGAGCGACGGCGGCTTGCTGGACATTCCGAAGAACACGGCGGGAAGTCCGCCTCCGTTCGTGTCGGGAGACGGTGTGGAGATCGAACTGCAATACGAGCCGGACGGTGCGACGGACGGAGACGGAAGCGAGATAGACTACCATGTAGACGGCGACGATCTGATAAACCGCATTGAAAAGAAAAACCCGCCCTACAACTGGAGACTGGCAAACACACGCATACCGGCGCGACCGTTTTTCCGCAATTTCGTGGAGGAGATGATCGGCGGCAGGGCGGAAAAGACGATGGTATTCGGCATGAACGCGGCAGACCCCGCGCTGGGCGTGGCGGCAGACGGAGGCGTTGTAAGGGAAAGCGAGGATTGGAGGTAGCGTATGGCGATTTTCAAGGTAACGGCTGTACCTGATTTTTCACAGCTCAGGGGTGAAATTGCAAGACTGCAAGGCAGCCCCGTGACTTTGGGCGTTGATACGCGGCAGGCCAATGTCAATATTAAGGCGACCACAAGGGAGATAAAAAACGTCGGGAAAGCCGTCAAGGAAACCTCCGGCTTTGCCGATTTGATGGGCAAGAGCTTCAGTCGGTTAACCCTGCAAATGGCGACGTGGCAAATGCTGGGCAACGCCATCGCCGGTGTAAAGCGCAGTTTTGTCGAGGCGCTGGACACCATGAAGTCCGTGGACGACGAGATGGTGACCATCCGCAAGGTCACGGGCGCGTCTGCGGATGAGCTGGAGAAGATCGAGAAGCAGGCGTACAAGACCGCCAGCGCCTACGGTGTGGCGGCGGACGAGTACCTGCAATTTGTGTCGGGCTTTAGCCGCGCCGGTTACGGCGAACAGGCGTCCGCACTGGCGGAGCTGGCTGCCAAGACGCAGATCGTGGGCGACACCAACGCCGAAACGGCGCAGCAGTTCCTTTTGTCCGTGGACGCGGCGTACAAGTATCAGGGCAACATTGAAAAGCTCACCGCCGTGCTGGACGGCTCCAACGAGATCGACAACAAATACGCAACTTCTATCCAGAAGATCGCCGAGGGCTTGGGCAAGGTGGCGCCCATTGCGGCACAAGCCCATGTGGGCGTGGATGAGCTGACGGCGGCTATCGGCACCATCACCGCTGTGACGCAGAGAAGCGGAACAGAGGCGTCCACCGCGCTGCGGGCGCTTTTCCTGAATATCATCGGCGATACCAAGACGGAAATCGACGAGGGCGTGACATGGACCACCGGGGAAATTGCCGGTCTGCGGGATGTCATCAAGGTTTACGCCAAAGACGCTTATGACGCGGCGCAGGCCACGGGCAGCGTCATCAACCCCATGAAGGCCATTGCCGGACTGTCCCAAAGCATGAAGGACGGACTTCTGACGGAGCAGCAGCTGATGGAGATGGTCAGCGACATTGGCGGCAAGCTGCGTACCTCCCAGCTTTTGGCGCTGATCCAGAACTGGGATATGTACGAGTCCATGCTCACCGACTTTGCCGGGGCTGCCGGGAGCGCGGACAAGGAAGTAGAAAACGCGCTGGATAGCTGGACCCGCAAGACGGAGATCCTGAAAAACAAGTGGACGGAGTTTGTGAGCCACCTTGTAGAGACGGACGACATCAAGGGTGCGCTGGACGGCGTGATCGGGCTGGTGGAGCTGCTGGACACGGATGTGGGGCGTTTTGTTGTCACCGTGGCAGCGCTGACGGCAGGGGTCAACCTGCTGGGCAAGGCGGGAAAGTTCCTGTTTGACACGAAACTTATCAAGAACGGTAAGAAGCTCGTTGGCATTCTTGCGGATGCGGCGTCGGGTGCCGGATCTTTCGGTGATGCGTTGACATTACTGAACCCGAAAATGCTGATCGTTGTCGCAGGTGTGGCGGCGCTGTACGGCGCGTATAAGTTCTTTTCTAAGGAAATAGAAAAGGCAAACAGAACTCTCGCTTCGTTTGACGAGGAAATCAACGGTGTAAATAGCCAACTTGAGGCGAATAAAAGCCGCATCGAGCAAATCAATAATATGCCGTGGGCGGAGAGAACTTCCGCCATTTTGGAGGAAAAAGCGGCGCTCGAAAAAGAAAACGCAGAGCTTGAAAAGAAACTGAAGCTGCTGGACAAGGAAAAGACCGAGCGGGCGAGAGAAATCGTCAAGGAAACTGTCGGCACTGGTGAGATGGTCACGGTTTCGCACAAGGGAACGACCAGCGGGAGTATGTCCACCACGTTTGAAAAAACGGTGGCCGGCGCAAAAGCCTATGAATTTTTAACGGAGCAGCTGAACGAGTACAGCGCGGCTTTGGAGAGAAACGGCGAAATTGCGGATAGCGTAAAAGAGCAATACGAAAAGGATATTGCGGCCTCCGCGCGGATGGTGGAAGCACTCAAGCAGATGCGGGACGCGGGGGACGAACTGACCGACGAGCAATTACAGCTCATCGCGGCTTATGACAGTTTTGTGACGGCAAGCGATAGGGCGCAGAATGCCACGAAGAACTATGTTTCCAAACTGATCGAGGAGGCGCGGCAGTCCGGGGCGACCGGCAAGGCACTGTACGACCTGGTGGCGGCGCAGATCGCGGCCAGCAATCAGGGCTTGAATTTCAGCCAGCAGATGTCTGCCCTGCGAGAGCTGGCGGTACAGGCTGGGTATGCCTCCAGCGCCATTGCCAGCGTATTTGCCTTCAGCGACACGGAGGTAACGAACCAAATACGCGCAGCAGCCACGGGACTTATGCGCAGCGGTCAGGCCAAGACCAGCGAAGAAGCCATGAAGATGGCAAAGCAGAACTACATCAATAACATTTGGGGGAGTCTGTCCACCTTCTATAAACCTTCCGGTGGCTCCTATGGCGGCAGCTCTTACGCGCCGTCCAGCGGTGGCGGTTCCGGCAGCTCGGCAAAATCCAAGCAAAATGAAATAGATAACGCCAAGAAAAAGGCAGCGCAGGCGACCATCGACGCCATCAAGAAGCAGCGGGACGCGGAGATCGCGGCGATTGATGAGAAAATAGACGCCCTGAAAAAGCAGAACGAGGAGGAGGAGCGCAGCAAAAAGTTAGAGGAGCTGAAGCTGGATGTCCTCAAGAAGCAGGACGCACTTCTCAACGCCCGGAACGAGCGTACGGTGCGGCAGTACAACGCCGCTACGGGACAGTGGGAGTGGGTAGCGAATCCTGAAAAGGTCAAGCAGGCGCAGGAGGATTTGGAGAACGCCAAGAAAGAACTGCGGGAATACGAAGCGGACGTGGAGCGGGAGATCGCCATTTCGGAGTTGGAGGCGCGGAAAAAGGCCATCGAAGCGGCGTACCAACTCAAGATAGACGGCTGGCAGAAGCTGATCGACCAGCTCAACGGCGACGTGGAGACAGAGAAGGCGCTGCTGGCAGCGAGTCTTGGTGACTGGGATACCTACTATCAGGAAATGCTCAAGGTGTACGAGAAACTTGTGGACGCAGCGGGGAGCATGACGGATGGAGAAAAATGGTATCTGGATGAAAGTGTAAGGAATAACCAGATTGCAGCGAACGATGTAGCAACCGCATGGGAAGACGCTGCGGAGCGGAAGCGAAAGGCGATGGATGCCGTCAGCAGCGCAATTATAAACAAAGGTATTGCCGGGTCTGCCCCCAGTGCGGCGGGTTCCAGCGCAGCCAATCCCTATCTAACTAAGGATAACGACCCACGGACTCATAGCAAGCCATCCCCCAGCGGTAGCCCCGCACCCCCGACGACCACCACGAAGCCCAAAAAGCCGACGACTACCACAAAACCCAGCGGAATGGGCGGCGGAAGCCGATTCAATACGAATGTCATACAAAAATACGACAGCGGCGGCATCCTCAAGGGGCTGGGCGGCATCAAGGCGACGGAGCAGGACGAAATGATCCTGCCGCCGGATATCACGGCGCGGATGACGCGGCTTTCCCAGACGGGCGATGTGCAGCAGCTTTTCAGGAGTATGCGGAGTGTGTTGTTTGGCGGTGGTATCCCCTACGGTCAGAGCGTGGCCGGTGCAAGCAGCACAGACCGGCATGACGTGACGACAAACAATTATACGGTAAACGGCGTTCCCATCAGCCCACGGATGGCGAAAATGCCGGTGGAGGAGATCATAGCGGAGCTGACGGGGGCGGCACACCAGATGCGTCCCTTCAGCAACGGATAAGGCGGTGACGAAATGGGAATTGCTGGAAAAGAACTGGCGGCGCTGGCACAAGGGCTGTGGAGCGGATTTTTTGAAAGAAAGGTGCGCGACACACAGAATGGCATGGTGCGGTTTTACCGGGCGCAGGTAACAGCAGCAGCGCAGAACGGACGGATCACCGTCAAAAGACCGTTCGACACAACGGAGTTACCCGTTTCCTATGTGAAGTCTATGGAGGACGCCGCGGTTGGACGTCAGGTGGTGGTGCTGATCTTCGGAGAAGAAAAGAACCTGAAAAACCACATGGTCATGATGTATGCGGACGGGTCGGAGGCCACATTGTATCCCAATGGATAGGAGGAGCAGATGGACAAGAAAACGAGAAGCATTCTGGTGCTGAAAAACGGAAAGGAGATCCCCATTACGGGGATCACCGGGCGCTACTATGTGACGCAGGAGGCGCAGTACCGCAAGAACAGCCCCACCGTAAAAGGCGTGAGAGCCTCTACGGATGCAGAGTGCGATGCACTGACGGCATCCCGCAGCAGAAATACGCGCAGGGGGAAAATGACGGAGTAAAAGGAGGCGCTGGCGCATGACGGAACATGAAAAGTATTTGGCCTACCTGCAATCCATCAAAGGCCCGTTTCAAAAGTTGTGTAGGCTTCGCTTCCTGAACCCGGACGGGAGTACGGCATTTTTCGTGGACAACAATCCGCAAAACAGGTACAGCGGCGCATTTATCGCGGACGGCTCTTTGGCGGTGAATCTGCAAAACGGCGTAAGGCGCACGGCCAGCGTAACGCTTGCCAACGGAGACGGTACGTTTGACTACAACGTGAACAACCTGTGGTTCGGGCAGGAGATCGCGCTGGATGAGGGCTTGGTGCTGCCGGACGGAGAGGATTACTACATACAGCAGGGCGTTTTTCTGCTGGAGGATCCGGAGGAGACCATACAGCCGGGGAACCGGACGATCACATATCGCCTGGTGGACAAGTGGGCGAACCTCGACGGGACGCTCTGGGGAAAACTGGAGGGAACCTACAAAGGGGCGCTGGGAACAAACATTTTCGAGCAGATCAACGCCTTGCTGAAGGATGACAAGGGAAATGGCCAGAAGGTGGATCCCGTCGCGCCGGTGTACACGGAATACTACAACGGGAAAACGCAGACGCTGCCGGACGGAAAGACCGCCAGACTGACGGACGCGCCGTATACGCTGACGGTGGAGCCGGGGAGCGGTACATACGCCGCCGTGATTCTCGGCTTTGCGGAGATGCTGAATGCGTGGGTCGGTTACGATGCCACGGGACGGCTGCGCATCGACCCCAGCCAAGACGACCTGCTGGATATCAACAAGCCCATCAGCTACGCATTTTCAATGGAAGAATCCACGCTTTTGGGACTGACGTACACCGTGAAGAACACGGAGGTGTACAACGATTACATTGTGCTTGGCGAGGAGCTGGATGACAACAGCCAGCCGGGGGCGCGGGCGACGAATTTCGACCCCATGAGCGACACGAACGTAAACCTGATCGGGCGGAAAACAGTGTGGACAAGCGAAAACGGATACACCACGCAGACGCAGTGCAGGGATAGGGCAGAGTGGGAGATGAAGCGCGCAACGGTGCTTCAGAAAAGCGTGAACATCTCCTGCGGGCAGTTTTTCCACCTGACGGAAAACACATTGGTCACGGTGGCGCGGACAGACAAGCCGGGAGCGCCGATAGAGCGGCATCTTGTGATGGGATTCACCAGACCGCTGGCGGCAGACGGCGCAATGACCATTTCTGCGGTAAGCGTGGCGGATTTCCCAACGGCGACGGTAACGTTGTGGCCGCCAAAAGCCAACGAGTAGGAAGGAGGAGAGCGGAGAGATATGGCACTTTATCAGCCGGCAAATGTCACACCCTCCATGCTTGGCGCGTTGGGTAATGGAGTTGTAGATGTCACGAAGGGCATCGGTGTATCGTGGCAGGTAGACGGGCAAAGCCCTATGACAGCGTTCCAGATCCGAATACTGGAAAATACGTCAGCCAGCAGGGTTTTGTATGACACGGGGAAGAAAACGGATGGATGCCCCTTTTACGGCAGAAATGAAAAGGGCGATGTGGTATTTTTCCGGTATGCGATCTCCGCATCCGCGTTATCGGCGGCAGGCGTTACCAACGGAAACAACTACAAAATGCTGATTACCCAGTGGTGGAGCGACACGCAGAGCGTGACACAGCAGAGCGCATCCGTGTTTCAGTGCAGGGACACGCCGACGCTGCAAATCGGAGACGCGGTGAGTCCCGGTACTTACGTTCCGCAGAACAAAACGGTGGGGGAATTTACCGCCACCTATTATCAGGCACAGGGAGACGAGCTGGTTTGGGTGCGGTGGCGCCTGTGGCGACACGGATCGTCCAGCGATACGCTTCTGGCGGACACGGGCAACGTGCCGACCTCTGTACTCAAGTTCCGCTACGACGGTTTCTTCAACGGGGAGACGTACCAGCTGCGGTGCGACGGAGAGACGGTGAGCGGCGTGTCTGTATCCGCCGTCAGGCTGCTGAACTGCGCCTACGATGTAGCGGGGTTTTCCGGGACGGTGCAGACCTGTGTGGATCGAAAGAAAAGCGGCGTTCTTGTCTCTTGGCCGGAAGCAGCGCAGATCGGTGCTACCGTAACCGGCGGATATTCCATTTCCGGGCAGCGGCTTACGCTGGACGAAAACGCAAGTGTTTCGTGGACAGCTCCTGCAAGCGTGGCATGGAATCCTCCTGTTGGGCTTGTGTGGCGCGGAAGTGTGCAAGAGCTGCCGAAAAGCGTTTTCACGCTGACGATGCAGGATGGAGATGCGGGAGATGGGACGGCGCCTACATTTGCCGTGGAGACGACCGTGCATCCTTACAAGGTGGCGTTCGTGTGCGACGGCGTAGAGATCGGCTATGTAGCGGCCACAATAGCTCCCTACGATGAGTTGACGCTGGTGCTTTCGGGCGAAAGCCTGTACTTGCGCCGCGCCTATTATGAGGGCGTTTTTCCGGATGAAGCCAGATACCCGGAAAGCAAACTCTACCCCAGAATGGCGACGCCCATTGTGGAGTGGTACAGCGGAGAGGTAAACCTGCCGAGTGGGACAATAAAGAGCCTGTCCCTGCTTGGCCAGCAAGAGTGTGAATATTTCTGGCTCTTGAAAAGCGGCGTGCCGGACGATGTGCGGCAGCGTCTAATGAACGACCCGCAATATGAACCCTCCTTTGATGAAAACACGTGGTTTTTGGCAAATTTTGAAAACGGTCTTGAGGGTGGAAATATCCAGACGGACGCAGTGATCGCACATTGGAATATCTATCGAATGAGCGAGGACGACCAGGCGTTTTCACTTATCACAAGAACCAGCAATAGTTTGAAAAACCAGATCCTCGATTGTGCGGCGGCGTCGCAGCATACGTATTCCTACTATGTATTCGGCGCGACGGCGGATGACGAGATCGTAACGCAAGCGCTGAAAAGTAAGCCGGTAACGGTGTGCCTGTGGGATTGGACGCTGCTGGTTTGTCAGGAGGACGCGGAACACGACTATTTCTTCGGAGGGGATGTGCTTGGCTATGTGGTAGAGGATCTATTCCGGTTCAGTTTGAACGTGGAAAGTGGTGCGGTGGGCAACAACAATGCACCGACGCTTCTGGCAAACTTTACGCGCTACCCTACGGTGCAGCGGACGCCGCAGCGTTACATGAGCGGCACTTTAAGCGGATATCTTGGGGATGTGGATGCCGATGGGAACTACCGCGATACGCTTGACCGGCGCGACGCGCTGTTTGCGCTGGCGCAGTCCGACAAGGCGCTGTTTCTGAAGAACCGAAAGGGCGATCTGCTCCGTATCACGATCAGCGGACAGATCTCTGTGAAAACGCAGGACTCCACACGGCAGCAGGCGTTGATATGCTCCGTGCCTTGGGCGGAGACGGGAGACGCAAGAAACGCCAGTATTTTTATCAGAAAGGATGATGTTCTATGGCATACGTAGCACCTACATGGAAAAACGGAGGCCCCCCGGCTATAAACGCGGCGGCGTTGCAGGCAATCAGTGACGCGCTGGCGCGGGTGGACAGGGATCTGACGGCGCATATCAACAGCATGAAAATCATTGCGATGCGCAATGTCAATATCACATTCACGAACGGCATCGGGACATACGAAAACTCAGAAATCACGACGGCCTCTGTGACTTTCGTACAATGGCGCGCCGGTGCGGTTGTCACGCTGCAAGACAGCGTACTGTCTACCACCGCTAACAACGGGAGTTTGACGATCGTCGCCAAGAATGCGCTCACGGGCGGCCCGCTGCCACTGAACATCCTGATTATCAACAAATAAGGAGGCGCGGATATGGAAATGTTCATTCAGATCGAGAAAAACCCGGACGGCAGCCGGGCAAGCCAACTGGGCGGTACGCTCCAGAAAGGGTGGGCCTACTGGGACACCGATGCGGTGTCGCTGCCGGAGAAATTCCCGTGGGTGGAGATCGAGATACGGGAGATCACCCACGAGGCGGTCATGGACGGCGAAAAGACACTGTTCCCCGCCTTTACGCGGCTGGAGGTGGTGTCTGCCGGAAACGGTGAGGAGATCCCGGTGGAGACGGTCATCGCGCCGACGCAGCTGGACAGGGTGGAGGCGCAGGTGACGTATACCGCCATGATGACGGATACGCTGATGGAGGTGTGATATGAAGGAGCGCATTGAAAAGTGGTACAAGATGGGCTTGTGGACAAAGGACATGGTGCGCAGCGCCGTGGTCAAGGGCAAGCTCACCGCCGATGAGTATACCGAGATCACCGGCGAGGCATACGGAGAGGTGTAAGGAAATGGCGATTCTACACATCGTGATCGGTGCGTGCATCGGCTTTTGTGCGGCGGCGCTGCTCAAGAGCGGGAAATAAAAGGCAGGCGCAGATGCGCCGGAAAGGAAAAAATCATGAAGCTGAACAACAAGGTATACGACATCCTCAAGTGGCTGGTCATCATCGTCATGCCCGCCGTGGCTACGCTGTACGCGGCGCTGGCGGCGGTGTGGGCGTGGCCCTACGCAGACGAGGTGGTGACCACCATCACCGCCGTAGACACGTTCCTCGGCGCGGTGCTGTGCATCTCTACGGCGCAGTATCACAAGGACAACAAACTGGAGGTGTGAGCCATGCCGACGGTACAGGCTGTGGTGGCGCTGCTGGAGGGCGAACGGGGCTATCTGGAAAAGAAGTCCAACGCCCAGCTGGACAGCAAGACCGCCAACGCGGGGTATAACAACTACACCAAGTATACGCGGGACATCGACGCGGCGGGCATCAACGACGCACGGTATCAGGGACAGGCGTGGTGTTGCAGTCTGGCGATCTGGCCGGAGCTGCACCTGTCCGGCGCGGCAGAGGCGCGGGAGCGGTTCTACCTGCCGGTGCCGTCCAAGTGCAAGGCGTACAACTGCGAGTGGCTGGCGGGGTATTTCCGCAGCGCCGGTGCGTGGTATGTGCAGCCGCAGGTGGGGGACTTCATCTTCTTCCGCACGTCCCGGTATCGCTACGCCCATGTGGGGCGCGTGGTGGCGGTGGACAGCACGACGGTGTACACCATCGAGGGGAACACCTCCGGCAACAGCGGTGTGGTAGCCAACGGCGGTGGGGTGTTCCGCAAGTCGTATAGCCTCGGCTCGTGGAACATCGTGGGCTACGGCCGCCCGAAGTGGAAGGACGGCGAGCGGGACGATCCCGCAGAGAAGAAGGAGGATGAGAAGAAGTTGGATATGCAGGTGCGGATGCTCAAGCGCGGCATGAAGGGCGCGGACGTGAAGACCCTGCAAGCGGCGCTGATCGCCTACGGGTTCTCCTGCGGCGCGGCCGGCGCGGATGGCGACTTCGGCAGCGGCACGGAGACGGCGCTGAAGAAGTTCCAGACCAAGTACGGCCTCGGCGCTGACGGTATCGCCGGGAAGGGGACTTGGGGCAAGCTGCTGAGCAAGTAAAACGAAAAAGGCTCTCCTGCGGCGCACAGCGCGTCACAGGGGAGCTTTTCTTTCTGCATGAGGGTAAACGGTCGGGCAAAAAAGAAACGCCGCAGAGGGCGTTTCTATGCGTTCTGGAGCAGTTCCTCGTTGATAGCCGCCTGACGGTCGCGGGCTTCGAGGACGAGAGCGGCGGAGTGGGTTTCGGATTTTCCCATGAGCTTGCCGGAGTAGATTTGCGTTGTGCCTGGGGAGGCGTGTCCCAGTTTGGCTTGCAACGCCTCCTGACGCATACCGCTGTTGAGGTCGATGCGCGCTCCCACATGGCGCAGGTCGTGGGTGCGGACGTTATCCACGCCGGTGACGGCTTTGACGTGGCGCATGACAAGGGCGGAGAGCCATTCCGCAGAGCCGAAAGTCCATGTACCGTCCCGCTCGTTGGTGCCGAAAACGCCCTTTTTGCTGGTGGTGCCAAACAGGGGCGCGGTGTCGGGCAGGTCGCGGGGGCGTATGCCGCTGGCCAGATAGATACGGACGGCGGACTGTGCGATCTCCGGGAACTCCACACGGCGGAACTTGTTGCCCTTGCCGCGCTCCACGAAAATCTCCCCCTCCTGCCAATGCAGGTCGGCGAGGGTCAGGTGCAGCAGCTCGGCGTTTCGCAGTTCTGTGGTCAGGAGCAGGATCACGATGGCATAATTTCGTGGATAGGTGGCTGTCCGGGCGTAGCCGGGGCGGTCGTTTCTCCACAGGCGCATGACCTGCGCGTCGGTGAGGATGGTATCATAGGGGCGCTTTTCCTCCCGCCGGGTGTTGGGGAAAAGCCGCTTGGACACGGGATTTGTTTTGTACCAGCCGCCGCAGGACGGGTCACAGGCGAACTCGAAGAACGCATGGAGGCGGGTCAGGTACTGCCGGACGGCGGTAGGGGAGCAGCCTCGCTCTGTCAGCGCGTCCCGCCACAGGCGGATGGTGGCATAGTCGGGGTCGGTATAGTTTTCCTTGGACTCAATGAAGAAATTCATGAAGTCCTCGATGGTCTTTTGGTAGTTATGGACGGTGCGGGGGGACAGACCGACGGATGCACAGTTTTTCAAATAGGCGTGGGAGCTTTCCGCTAAACGCCGTTCCGGGGCCGAGGTGCGCGGCATGGGTCAGACCTCCTTTCCTGATGTGTGGTGTTTGCCGCGATGGCGCATCAGACGGCGGCACGGACAAACTGCTGCATGAGGACAAGCTCCACGCCGCCCTCCCAAACGTGGCAGGAGTCGATGAGAAAATCGCCGTAGGCCATCATTTCAAGGTCGTTGGCGGGGGTAAAGGGGACACCGTTAGCGCCGAAGGTCAACTCGATGTTAGGCGTAACGCCGTCGCCGATATCCAAAACGGAGCAGATTTCACGGACTGTCATTTTGATTTTCCTCCTATATTATAAGGCCGTTTGTTGATTTTGACGAATGGTTCAGGGTGATTACGGAATGTAATCAGATGGCGCGGGCAGTAGATGCGGAGAGCCGTGCGCGGTTGGCGCGGACGATGCCCTCATAAAACCAGCGCAGTTTCTTGTCCTGCGAAATGACATGGAGTTTGCTGACGCTGCGGCACTCGGTCACGGTAGCACCTCCGCGCCGCATACGGGCTTGCATATTGGTCTGCCGTCTGGCAAGGTTGACACCAGCCAGATTTTCAAGCTCGGCGTACATATCGCCAATGGTGGTGTGGTAATTGAGACCGTATTCCTCGCACATCTGACGAATGGTGTGATTGATGTCAGCTTTCCATTCCTCGGCATCTGAGGTGGATGGACGAGTGATAGCCGACAAGGTTTGGTCTACTATCGTGCGGGTTTCCTCCTGACGGGTGGTCAGGTCGGCGATCTGCTTCGCCTGCTGCTTTTGCTGAAGCTCCATGTTGATGATGGCGCGGGCTTCGTAAGAGAGGGAGGAAAAGTCCGCCTCGGTCAAGCCCTGCTGCCGGGAACGCAATTCCCGCTCCATAGCGTTAAAGGCGTTGATATACTTCATCTTCCACGCCAGCGCTTCCTTGCCGGTAAAGCCCATAGCAAGCAGGGTGAAGCCGTCGCGGTTCATAAGGTAGGCGCGCTGCGGTCTGCCGTAGCTATCGGGAATTTCGGTGTCGAAGAACATCTGTCCAAAATTGGACACATCTTTTTTCATTGCGTCAATGTCACGCAAAACATGGTTGTGCCCCTTTCCGAAGTGCTCCGCAATGTCGCGGCTGCTGGCGGTGGGCTGGCCGTTGCTGATGGTCAAAAGCTCGGTCATATCAAAAACTCCTTTGCAACAAAAAATTGACAGGAGATTTCTCGTGTGGTATCATCAAATTTACCATGAGAGAAACCTTGTGGAGCGAATAAGCAGGTTGTCCAACTTTCCACAGACGGCAGCTTGCTTATTCTGCATTTACCGTTTAATTTCCTCGTCGATTTTCTTCCGAAACCACTCCGTCTTTCCGATGTTGCGCTCTTTCAGCTTTTCCTCAAACTTTTCGGCGCGTTCCTTATCAATCAGAAAGGCGTACTGCTTCATCGATTGCCTTCGTGCGCGGAAATACTCGGCTCTGTCTTTTTCTGCCACACGGTTCACCTCCTCATGTGTGACTAATCACATTATAGCGTGTGACTAATCACAAGTCAAGAGTTTTTTTGCTTTTCAATTTGCAAAAGGTAATCAGCTTGCGGCGGAGCGGCTGGTGGCCAGACGGACAATCTCATTACGCAGAATTGTCTCAAACATGGCGCGAAGTTTCTTGTCTGCGGCGATGACGGACAGTTTGGACACGGCCTTGCACTCCGTCTTGGTAGCTCCGGCGGCGTACATACGGTTTCTCATGCGGGTCTGGCGGCACTTGAGGTCTACGCCTGCGGTGCGTTCCAGCTCGTCGTAGAGCTGGGCGTGGAACTGCTGATAGTTCAGGCCAAATTCCTCCACGGCGCGGCGGATGTGGCGGGTCATGCGCTCCTGCCATGTGTCGGCGTCGGTGAGGGGCGACGTGACGAAGGTGGTAACGGCGTCGAATTTGCGGTTGGTTTCGTCCACCTTGCCCTCCAGCGCGGCCAGCTTGCGTTCGCTCTCCAAGTTGATCTGGGCTTGCATGGCGAACATTTCATTGGTGGTCATGGGCTTTTGGGTCTGCTGGCGCATTTTCTCAAAGGCGGTGACGTAGGCAGCGGTGAACAAAACGCCCTTTTCGCCGGTCATCTTGTTTGCCACCATGTCGCAGCCCTTCTTGGTGAGCAGGTAGCAGGGGAGCGTCCGCCCGGTGCTGTCGGTGTAGGTGCTGGGGACGAAGAAGTCACTCAATCCAAAATTGGATTCAGTGGATTTTTCGATGATCTCCACATAGTTGTGGATGTCGCGCATGAGGTGGGCGTGCTGCTTGCCGATGGCCTCCGCCACGCTGCGGCTGTCAATTACATCAACGCCGCCCTGCTGGAATACGGATAATTCGTACATTCTGTTGCTCCTTTCATCTACATTTTTGTTTGACAGGAGCATACCCCATGTGATAGGATAGATTTATCACAAGGGCTACTCCTTGGGACTGATAACGGTTTGCTGACGATCTTGGAGGACTGGCAGCAGGCCGTTATTTTTTTATTTGCTGATTTCCTCATCCAGCTTGCGCCTGAACCAATCAATCCTGCTTTCGTTTCGGCTTCTGAGAACTTCGTCCAATTTCTCGGCTTTCTCTTTGTCCACCATGAAAACAAGCTGCTTGAGTTTCTTTCGGCGGTCGCGGAAGTATTCAGCGCGGCTTTTTTGATCCACAACTGCCCTCCTTTCAAGTGGCTAACTACATTATAGCGGTGGTTAGCTACAATGTCAACACTTTTTTTGAAAAGTTTATTCCGGTGCGGATTTCAGGGCTTTTCCACCAGCTCCACGGTGTCGGGAATGAGCAGACGGGCGGCGGCTTCGGACTCCGCCTCGATGAGCATGGTAAACTCCTCGCCGTCCCGCTTGCGGCGGACGGTGAAGGGGTATTCGCGCTTTATCACGTTGGTGACGAGCATGGGGTCATTCCTCCTTCTGCATATTTTCCACGGCGAAGGTGAAACGGATGGTGGTTTCGCCGGCGGCCATGTAAATGCTGTCGGAGAAGGAGCACAGCGTGGCAAATACCGATTTCGCCGTACCGTCCAACGCGGCGGGGTGGGGCATCTCCAAAGCCACGGAGGCGTGGGTGCTGTCGCTCTGAGGATCAGTGGATGAAACAGAGGCGGCGAAGCGCTTGGCGAGATCGGCGGTATCCTTGAGGGCGAGGTACTGCTTCAGTTTTTCAGGGTTCATAGACATGAGGATTTCCTCCTTGTAGAATTTTGTCATAGTATAGTCTACCGGCAAATGCGGATTTTGTGCAAGGGATTTGAAAAAACTTTCAAAATTTAGCCGCGCCGGAGTGCGGGGACGAGCTGGGCGATGAGCTGCGCCGCCTCGTCCGCTTCGTCCAGCGTATTTTGCCAGTCAAAAGAAAAGCGGACGGTGGACAGGGCTTCTTCTTCGGTGAGGCCGCTGGCGATGAGGTTTTCCGAGGCGCGATTCTCGCCGCTGGAGCAGGCGGAGCCGGTAGACACCATGACGCCGTGGTCACTCAGGGCGGCGGCAAGGGACGCGCCGTAGACGCTGGGGAAGGTGAGGGACAGGATGTGGGCGGCGACGTTTTTGCCGCCGTTTACCCGGTATTCCACGCCGCTTTCCGTCAGGCGGTGCAAAAAGCGATCCCGGACGGTGATGAGATGGGTAATATTTTCCTCCATGTGGGCGGTGTGCCATTTCAGCGCCGCCGCCATCGCACAGGCCAGCGGGACGGACACCGTTCCGCCGCGCATACCGCGCTCCTGTGCGCCGCCGTGGAGCAGGGGGGTAATGGGACACCCCTCCCGGACGATCAACGCGCCTATGCCCTTGGGAGCGCCGAATTTGTGGCCTCCGAAGGCCATGTAGTCCGCGCCGAGGGCGTGGAAGTCGACGGGGATGTGTCCGACGGCGGCGGTGGCGTCGATGCCGATACGGTGAGGGAGGTACTTGCGGCAGAAAACGTCCACATCGTTTATTTCGCCGGTTTCATTGTTGACGAGGGAGAGGACGGCAGACGGCCATCTATTTGTCGCGCTGGGGCCGTGATATGCATAAATAGATTCTAAGACGGCGTGGTGGAGGCGTCTGTCATACATGATGCCGCCGGATTCCAGATGGAGACATTGGACCATCCAGTTGCAGCTTTCTGTCGCGCCGGAGGTGAAGTAGACCTCGCCGGGGTCGCAGTTGAGGCACCGGGCGATGGCGGCGCGGGCGTTCTCCAGCGCGGCTTTCGCCTCTCGCCCTGCGGCGTGGCTGCTGGAGGGATTGGCAAATTCGCAGTTGCGCATAGCCTCCCACGCACAGTCCAGGACGGGCGTGGTAGCGGCGTTGTCAAAGTAGATCATGGGGGTGCTCCTTTCGATGGATATTTTCATATTACTGTAGCATGGTGTTTTGTGGCGTGGCGTATCGCTTGAGAAAGTAGGCTTGTCCGCGAGGCGTTACCATAGATACCCTGTCGATGATGCCGCTTTCCTTGGAGATACGGGGAGTTTCCTTTACGAAGAACAACCCCAGCTCCATTGAACGCTGCGTCGGAAGATTGTAGTCACTGCCGCCCTTGATCAGATACCCGTCGCTGCGGAGAACCTCATAAAAGCGATTGCCTCCTATATCAAAGCCGTTTTGCTTGAGCAGTTTTGCCATATCGCGTACAAGGATGTTGGTGTCGCAACCGGTGATGGCGTTTGCAAAGCGGACGGCGGGAGCGTCCTCCTCGATTTTCGCTTGCAGACCCTTATTTTATCGTTGGCAATCTGCAACGCTCGCGCCATGACCTTTTCGGGACTATTCCAGTCCTTTTCAAGCTGGATAAAGTATCGACGCGCCTGTTTTCCACGTTCGCTGCGCTGGAGCATACAAATTTCTTTCGCCATTTCGATGGTGATTTCTGCATCCTTCCGGGGCTTGCCGGGGAGTCCGTCAGCCCTATTACTCAAAAATGAGCAATAGTCTTTTCCCTCTTCAAAGCCGTATTCGCACATACGCAAAAACCAATCATTAAAGCGGGTTTCCACCTCAAGGGCGGTGTGCAGGTCGCGGGCCGATACCGTGATACGGTCGGGGCTGTTAGTGTTTACCGGGAGAAGTTCTTGAAATTTTGTCATATTTTTCCTCCGTCGTCCAGTTGACAGGAGTCCTATCAGGCGGTAGAATAGATTTACCGCGAGGATGCTCCTTGGGGATTGATAACGGTTTGCTGACGCTCTTGCAGGATTGGCAGCAGACCGTTATTTCTTTTATCTCCGCTTGAGACGCTTGTTCCGCTCCTCGATGGCTATGCGGACTTCATCCGACTTTGTGTTTCCTGTGATGCTGCTGTTTTCCGAAAGCAGGGTGAGCATTCTTTCATCCGCCCGCATCTTCAAAAACTTGTCCTTCGGATTTTGCGCGTCTTTTCGCGGTCTTTTCGGCAGGGTCGACACAGATTCACCTTCCTTTCATGTATCCTACAAACAAGATAGCATTGTGGGGTACAAATGTCAACAGTTTTTTGATTTTTTTGCTATAAAAACTTTCGCCATATCAAAAACACAACGGAATATCCGTTTCCAAAACGAGCCGGAGGGCGCGGCGCCGTCCGGCTCGTCCTGGGGATTTTTCGTACTTTACACATGAGGCGGAGGGTCTTAGCCGTTCAGCGTCTCTTTCAGGCTCTTGCTGGGCTTGAAGATCGCCACGCGCTTGGCGGGAATGGTGACAGACTCGCCGGTGGCGGGATTGCGGCCTTCGTGGGCTTCGCGCACCTTGCTGGTGAAGATACCGAGGCTGGGGATGTTCACGCTGTCACCGCTGCGCATAACATCGGTGAGGGTGTTGGCAGCGGCGGCGATCACGCGCTCGACTTCCTGTTTCGTGAGGTCGGACGCTACTGCCAGAGTGACAACAAATTCGCTCTTGGTCATTGGAATGTGCCTCCTTTCTTGCGTTTTTTGTGTAGATTTTTTGCCTTACGGCTGGTGGGGCATCGGGGACTTGAACCCGGAACCGGGCCGTTATGAGCGGCCTGCTCTGCCGATTGAGCTAATGCCCCGTATGGGCGGCGCGGCTGCCTGCCTCGCACCGCGCCGCCGTTTGAAAGGAGTTGGCCTGCCTGTATTCCAACAGGAGCCGGGAAAAAAGAAGAAAACCCGGTGCTGCGTCTTACGGCCACAGCATATTGAGGAACTCCACTACGAAAGCGGGGCGTTTGTGCGCCCCTTGTGCGGAAGGTGGGAATCGAACCCACGGAACGGCGACGCGCAAAAACGGAACAAGGTTTAGGGGGGACATTTGTTTTGCCGTTCGCCCCTTGGCGCTCCCGCAGGTAGAGGGGAGGCGGGACGGGTAGCGATCCCGCCTCCCTGATGAGGGGGGCGCTCGTCTTTCCGAGCCGCCAGCCAATCATGTGATGGCGCACAGGCGCTTCTACGTCAGCAGGTTTTTAAGCGTTCCCGAACACACCTGCTCGAAGGAGAACTTAATGGCCTCGCTTTTGGGCACGTCTCCATGTGTCCGCAATTACAACATCGAGGCTTGAGGGGCTTACTTCAGGACTTCGCATCACCCAAACGGCTATCCCGCTAAAACGCTCATCACTCGCGGTGTCCACGTTGAATTGGCACAGACGGCTGGATTTGAACCAGCGAATGAGGGAGTCAAAGTCCCTTGCCTTACCGCTTGGCTACGCCTGTATGGTTTCCCCTGCCGGAATCCAACCGGAGGTACCGGGCGCGTTTGCAGCCGCGTCACCGGCACAGCTCCTGCTTACGGGGTGGAGTTTGCGTTGTTGAGAAAAGAGGTGTAATTATATCTTACTTACCGTGTCAAACACCTTTTCCGAAAATTTTGGCAAATTCTCGATCAGGACTTGAAGCTCTCCAAAAACGCGGGCTTCCCGAAGGAGAAACGCACGGTGTAGAAGCGGCGCAGGGGGTGGATGTAGACCACCGTACCCGTTGCGCTTCTGTTCAGCGCCTCGATGCGCTTTGAGACGGTATCGCCGATGCAGATGTTGTGGGGGATCATGCACAGTATGTCCTTTCTTTTGTTCTACTGCGTAGTATACTTACCATGTCAAACACCATTTTGAATTTTTGGAAATGGGCGCAAAAATCCCCTGCGGAAAGCGGTTGACTTTCGCAGGGGCGTCGCCTATAATGAGATTTAGACGAAGCCCGTGCGGCTTTGGAGAATAGAACAATCGGGGCCGTCGCCAAACTGCTGACCGATTGTTCTATTTTTTTATAGCGTCCATTCCCTTGCGTATCAGGTCGAGAGCGGAAACCTTGTGGTCATCGCAGAAATCCATGATACGCTTTTTTCTTCAGCTGTCGCACGGATATAGCGCCTTTCCGCTCACGGCTGATGCCGTGTGGGGTTTTGCTTATTTATTCCATTTGTGACCGCAGGAAAGGCAAACAAACTGGATGTTATTTGCACCGATTGCGCCGCCCAACAGACCGACAGGGCCGAGTAATAGACCCCCAACAGCGGCCTTGCCGAGACCAAAGCCCTTCTTGACGGCTTGAATGTTGGTTTTCCCGCAGCAAGGACAGACTCCCGGGCCGGAATACCTTGGGTTGACTGTGGATGTATCGACGGGCGGCTTGTAGATTTCTGCACCTTCATTTGCTTCGGCTTTGCAGAAAGGACAAATGAGTTTTTCGTTCAGAGTGTAGCTCGTGTCGCCATTTCGCGTCACCATTGAGTACGGCTTATCCACTGTTTTGCCGCAGGGACAGTGGAAGTAAACCCATCCGCCCTTGATGCGTTCGATCCAAAACTTTTCAGGGTCAGGAGCAGGCGGGACGTTTTCGCTGGTGGGTGTTCCCGCAAGGTGAAGAGGATAGCCACAGTGGGGACAGGCAGCGGCTTTGTCGCTGACTTGACCGTGACACTCCGGGCAGGTGATGAGGGCCATTTTTTTATTCTCCTTTCTGGTTATTGTTTGGACGGGTCAACCAGGATGCAGAAGTCCTCGTCCTTCATGGATGCGAGGCGGACGGAGGTTTCCAGCTCTTGGAGATCCATGGCGGAATACAGGGTTTTCCCGGGGGCTAAGTCAAATGCCTGGTCCAGGCAGGCGCGGATGGTTTCCTTCGGATAGGGCAGGTTGGCGAGGGCGGCGTCGGTGAACTCTTTTCTTGTCATAGAATAGACCTCCTTCATTTTGCATTTTAAGGGATGCTGACGCGATTTTAGAAGTGGGCATTATTGCTTGCCCTCGGCGGCTGAATTTTGCCGTTATAAAGGAGAAACGCGCCCACGTCCGGCAGGTGGTCTTATTTGTCAGGCGTGGGCGCGGGGTGCGCGTGTCGATGGGGCGTGCTGTTCAGTCCCAAAGGTGGGCTTCGCAGTGTGCCGCCCACTCGCTGTTCATGGCGGCGATGGCCTGCTCGTAGTTGTCGCCGCTGATGATGGATTCCAGCGCCTTTTCCCCGGCTGCGGATTTTGCGTCGTTTTCGGACGCCGCGAACTCCTGCGCGTCCAGATACGCCTTGGCGCGGGGGTACTGGGCGTACATGGCGCCTATGTCATACTTCGGCTTGGGTCGGACGCCCACGCCGCCGCCGCTCTCGCCGTCGAAGCTGGCGTCAAATTCCAATTTCCAATTTACCAGATCGATGCGGGCAGCTTCGATCTCCCGCAGTCCGGGAATGGCGTCGATTTTCTTCTGCCGCTCCTGTTCGGCGCGGAGGGCGGTTTCGCGCTGCTCCAGCAGGGCGGCGACGATCTCCGGCTTTGCGGCTTTGATGGCGGCGAGAGCCGCTTTGTCGGCGCGGTAAACGACCAGATTTCCGGTGGGCTGGCCGTGTTCGTCGATTTTAAGGGCGATTCTGTATCGCTGGATCAGCTCCTGCGTGTTCATGCCTGCGCACCTCCTCGCAGGTACTCGGCGTTTTCGCGCTCGGTCTGTTCGTCCTCCGTCAGGGTGTTGTCGATCATGTCCGCGATCTGCTGCGGGGTCTTGAAGCGGATGGCGAGGCCGACCTTGATGACATCACTGTCATGATAGACCGTCCACTCCTCACGATCCCAGTGGTACTTGCACCAGGCATCGCCGGTTGACTTGTCATAAAAGATTTCCGCATACTCCCCCGTGCGGGAGCCGAGGCCCTTGGTGGAGTCGGAGGCGTTGGCCAATGTTTCCAAGTTGATTTTTCTGCCGTGGGTGTTGATGTCCATGTTCTGTTCCTCCTTAAAAATTTACTTTACAAATTTACTTTTGTTTAATTTTATCACGGTTTTGCTGGGGGTGCAACGGGGAGTTTTGCGGAGGTGGGTGTTCACATTCCGGGCAAGGCCACAAGTGCGCTGCCGGAGGTGATGAGCATAGACGGGTCGGCGATGGTCTTTTCGTAGTTCTCCGCGCCCTGGAAATCATCAATGACGGCCTGTTCTTCGGCGGTCATGTCGGCGTAGTGCTTTTTGCCGTAGGTGGGCGGCAGCCAGTTCTTTTTCTGACCGGCAAAGATGTTCAGACGGTCGATGATGCGGGATGCCTCCGGCTTAAACTTGATGTGGCAGGTGCCCTTTTTGTAGAAGGTGCAGGTAAAGTAGGTGAAATCCGCCTTGTTCATGTCGTTCATGTTGGCGATGCGGACGGCGCGATCCACAGGCATACGGAAAGATGTTTCGCCACGATCCAGATAATTCATGGCGCGCTCCAAATCGGAAATCAGACTGTTCACGCGGTAGGTGTCCAGCTTTTCATTTCGCCATTTATCGGCGCAGCAGCCGTTGGCGGGGATGATAACCTTCATGCCTACTTTGTGGGCCTTGTTCGTCGCCCAGCCGTTGTAGTAGTGGATATTATTCTCGCTTTCTGGATACCAGCTATACTTGGTGGAAAACTTCTCGAACAGGTCAAGGATGGATTCCTCCACGCCACGGGAGAGCTGGTGGGCGATCTCCCGCATGACAGTCTCGATGTTGTAACGGGAGAAATCGTACTCGGAAAGAGAATCGACCTTGCTGGAATAGTCCTGCCGCATGGCAGAGGTCATTTTGTCGGTGAGCTCCGGGCGGCGCAGGAGGTTGCTCCAATACTTGGCGCGGAGACCGTATAAATAGGCGTTCAGCATGGAGGCGTTGTTGCCGGGGTTCTTGACGCCGACCTCCAGCGACAAAAGGGGCTTTCCGTAAGTATCGCCGCTTTCGAAAAAAGGACGCAGGGCGGAAAACTCGTTGATGATCTTTTCGCCCAATTTTGCTTCAAATTCAAAGCCGTCGATCATGTTTTGCAGCCAATCGGCGGAGGCCAGATAGCCCGCCTGTTCGCTGTTTTCGGTGCTGTTCTCGCTGGCGCGGCGCAGGGAGGAAAGAATATCGCTGGCGTTCTCCTTGCGGGGGATGTTCACATAGACCATGGCAATTTCCACATCGGTGGGGCGTTGGGCGTGGGAAAACGCATTTTCGATAAATTCAATGCGGGCGTTGTGTTCGCGTAGATTCTGCACAAGCACTTTCCGCCGGTTGGTGTAGGGGTTGCGTATGGTCTCAGCGTTCAGCAGGCAGACGATCTGGCCGCCGCGCTCCATGAGGGAGAGGGCGTGCAAAAGGTGTTCGTCGCCGCTGTCGAAAGGCGGATTCATGATGCAGAGGTCGTACTGCTTGAAGCTGCGGAAGGTGAGAAAATCGTCGTGGACCACGTGCAGCCCCTTGCCGCGCAGGAGGGCGGCAAGGTCGCTGTCGCGCTCGATGCACTCTATGTAGGTGTCGTTCTCGTTGAAGGAGATACGGCGGCCGTTCCTGTAGCTGCGGACGAAAGCGGTAACGGCATCGGCAAGGTCGCCTTTACCGGCGGAGGGTTCGAGGATAGAAAAAACACCTTTCCAGTCCACGCAGGAGAGCATTTTCCCCGCCAGTTTGGAGGGCGTGGGGTAAAAGCCGCTGTTGTCGAAGGACGGCAGGCGGCGGAGATCGGCGGCGGCGCTGTTCGGCACGGCGGCGCTGTTCTCGCTGTACCAGTCGCGGACCATCTTTTTCGCCCCGGCGATGGTGGAGGCGCGGCCCAGATAGTCGCCGGTGGTGTTGACGATGTACTCATTTTTGCCATAGTAGAAGCTGGGCTTGATCTCGGCAATCTGGGAGCCGTTGGCAAATACGGCGATGTGTTCATCTCCGTAGCGGTTTTTCTCGGTGTGGTAGGTAAACATGGGCGGTGGCCTCCTTGTAGATTTTTGATTGTTGTGGTGATTATATCTGCCGTGTCAAGGTCGATTTTCGGCGGGTGGTGTTCAGATGATGCCGTTTTCGCGGAACTCCCGCAAAAGCCCGTAGCGGCGGGCGAGCTGTTCAAGCTGCCGCTGCTGCGCGGCGATCTCGCCCCAGGACGGGGATCGGTCGGAAAAGTCGGCTTGCCATTGTACGGCCTGTTCACGGGCGGTATTTTTGCCGCGTTGGTAAGTGTTCATTGTGTTTGCCTCCTTCCGGGGAGGCGGTGCGCCTCCCCTGTTCCGTTGGTGGTTGGTGTTCGTGGGGTTAATAGTATTTTTTTCCACTCTCAAATTTTTTGATGGCGTCAATAATTTTTTCCGCGTTATTATATACGGTCTCCACATGGATATTTTTGTTTATATCGCGCCAGATAATAATCTTTCTTTCTGGATTTGCACCTTGCGCCCGATATAATGCGGGAAAACCTTTTTCAAAATTGACGGTGCGGCCATTCGTAGATATTGCCCCCGCTTTTTCATTTATAAAATACACTTTGAACCTCCATTTTCGCGCCGTGGGCGCTGTTCGTGTTTGTGGGTGGGACGGCGCTGGGCCGCCCCGGTGTGGGTTAGTCGGGCTGTTCGGTCGTGGGATGGTCCCATGTCTTGTCGTGGTGAAAAACGAAATACAGGTGTTCCCCGTAGTTCTCGATGGTGTCCGGGGTACGGGTCAGGCAGTGGCGGGCGGCGGTGTCGATCACGCCCTGGCGCAGGGCGCGAAGGTCGCGGAAATAGTCCTTGTACGCGACATTGAATTTCACCAGCAGGATCACCTGCTTCATGTGGTCATAAAATCCATCGAGATCAAATTCCACCTTGACAGCGCCGGGGATGGTGAGCAAATCGCGCTGTAGCGCGGCGCACTGTTCAGTGATGCCGAAGCGGGCGGCGGTGGCGGCGGTGCGGTCGTTCATTTTGTGTTCCTTTCTGCCCTCGTGACCTCCGGGGCGGGCTGTTCGTGGTTGGTGGGGCTGACGGTCAGGCGGTCAAAAGTTGTCCCGCTCCCGGTTGTAATACTCCCGCCGCGCTGCCAGATATGCGGCCTTCTGCACCTCGTTAAATTTGGCAGCGGTAAACAGTTCCCCCGCGTCGGTGTAGTCCTCCACGCCGTCGCAGTTGCCGAAGCAGGAAATTACATCATAGTCCGCCTGCTCGTTGATCCCGTATTCGTGATCGTACATTTCCGACAGAAACGCGCTTTTCCAGTATTCCGCGTTTTCCTTGTTGCGCTGTTCGGCCTCGTCCAGCCCTCGCAGCAGCTCCGCGCCCCGCTTCACAAAATCGGCATTTTCCGGGGCATAGTACGCCATGAAAACCGGGGAGAAAATCATTTTTTCCGTTTTCTTTTCGCGTTCTGCCCGCTCCGCGTCGCTGCCGATGAAAAACGCGGAGATATACGGGCGGCGCATGGCGTAGTAGTTGCGGATATAGTGAGATTTTGCGGTGTAGTCGTCGTAGCTGTTCACGGTCTGCAACTCCTCATCCGAGAAAAGCTTCCCGGAGAGCTTCCGGCGGTAAAGCTCGCGCAGCTCGTCCCGGCTCTTGCCGCCGTGGTGCAACTCGTAGTCGTTGGCATAATAGATATGTCGGCCGTCAGCGCAGACGCAGGCGGAAAAGCCAAACGCGCCGCCAAAGTCGATATAATAGACCGTGTGGCCCTTGATCGTCTCCACTTCCTCCGCGAAGCTTGCCAGATCCGCCGCGCTCATGCTCTCGATGTCCTTAATGGTGTAATTCTTGATTTTCATTTTTCTTGTTCCTCCTGTTCATAATTTTTATGGGGTGGGGCTGATGCGCTCAACCCCGCCAGAAGCGCTTATCTATCGCCGCCGATCCACTCCACCAGCCGGACCACGGCGGAGGCCAGCCACGCGGCGCCGATGACCGTTGTTATAATGCCCATGTCACGCCCTCCCGGTCGCAGTTGCTGCTACGCGATCCTCGGCGGCGCGGATGCTGTCCGCTTTGCGGTAGGTGTGGGCTGCCGGGGCGTCCCGGAAATCGTGCGCCGCGAAGTCGTCAGCGGCTGCCTTGCTGTCAAACCATGCCGTCCGGCAGAAATCCGATCCCCATACTGCAAAAGTTACGCTATAAAAAGTCTTTGCCATGTTGTTACCTCCCGGCCTTGTGGCCTGTCCTGTTGTTGTTGCGTGGGGTGCGGTTTAATGGATGCCGCCCAAAACCCCCGGCCAACTGATGGCAGACCGGGCGCCATGCCGGGGGACTATACGCAGCCCCGGCCCCGCGAAAGGTGCTTTGCTATGGTCTTATATTAACACTTGTTAAGTGTTTTTACAATCGGCAGAATAAACAATTATTAAGTGCTTTTCTTGTGTAGATTTTACACTTGATAAGTGTTGCCGCCCCTGCTATAATGGGGGACGGTGGAAAGGGGGCGAGAAATGCCCATCAGCGAGGCAAAAAAGCGCAACAATGCCAAATGGGACGCCGCAAACCTGGACCGGCTGTCGCTGGCGCTTCCGGCAGGGAGCCGGGAGGAGATCAAAGCCCACGCAGCCCAGCGCGGCGAGTCCGTCAATGCCTTTATAGGCCGCGCCATCCGGGAGCAGATCCAGCGCGACAACGCCGCCGGGGAGTCCTGACCCCACCGGCAGAAGAAAAGCAGCCCCGGCGGTATCCGTGCCGCTGGCGCTGCCTTTTTCCTGCTTCCGCTATCCTGCCCCAAATAATGCCAAACTGTCATAATCGCATTTTAACGCCCCTCCACGCGATTTTATATCTTTGCGGCTATAACCACCCTCAGACACGCCCAAAACGCCGCCAGCATAGCGCAAGGACGCGGGAAAGTGCTTTATACTCGTTTTGGCCCCTACGCGTGCGCGCGCGTTTATTCCGTGCGCGATTGTATAAAGTCTTATATCATAGACTATCACCACCCACCACAGACCACCACCACCAGCAGCAGACAGGACAGCACCACCACCAACAACAGCCACCAGCGGCGGACAGTCACGCACCGACCAGCGCCACACAGGACAAACAAGCACCGCCCAGAGGGGGAGAGGGAAGAGGAGTCACCCGGCGCGGCTTGTTCACCTGCCCCGGCGCACCATGCTGTTTTGCCGAACGATTCACCGAATGGTTCAACTAAATGAGAACACCGTCAGATTGACCGAATAACTCACCGAATGGTTCAGTGAATCGAGCCAACAGGCCAAACTTGCAAAAAAGTTGCGAAAATGCATGAAAACTTGCAAAATATCCCGGTTACGTTCTGATTATATCTAATAATCAGAACGGAACGCCCCGCATCGGGCGGCGCGGACTTGCAAAAATGACCATCAGCGGCAGCCCTGGCAGCTCCTCCGGCGTGGGCTGGCCTGGTCTGGTGGGGGTGGTTTACAATCGGAAGGCCCGCCGACGTCGCAATAGCGACGTGTACTCTCCCCCCCCTCTAAATGTTCCTCAATATGTTTCCCAAAACGTTCCCCAAGCGCTCATGCCCTGTAAAGCTACGGCTTTGCGGGGCTTTTCTTTTGCCCGTAGGGGGGTGGTTTAGAAACGGAGGGGGTGGGGTGTTTGTGGTGAGGTGCTGGTGGGGGTGTGAGGCAAAAGCGAGCGGCTGGTGGAGATTTGGTGGGGCGTGGTCAAGATGGTCTGAAAATGGTATTTGACATGGTAAGTATAGTTACCATTACGAGATGTATGAGGGCTGTGCGGCCTGTTAGAGCGAAAGGAGAACAAAACAATGAACAAGACGAAAATTGACTGGGCGGATATGTCATGGAACCCCGTGACCGGCTGCCGCCACGGGTGTACCTACTGCTACGCAAGCAGAATAGCGCACCGTTTCGACGCGAGGCTGGAGGATCGCACGCCGCGCTCCGACGGCCTGCACGTCCTCGACACAAAGATTAAGGCGACACCGTACCCGTTTGGGTTCACGCCTACCCTGCACCGCTACCGGCTGAACCAGCCGGAGCGCATAGCAGAGCCGCAGACGGTTTTCGTCTGCTCAATGGCTGACCTGTTCGGGCGTTGGGTGCCGACTTCGTGGATCGTCGAGGTGCTGGACGCCTGCAAGCACGCACCATGGCACCGCTATTTGTTCCTCACAAAAAATCCGGCCCGCTATCTTGAATTAGACCACCTCGCCCTGCTGCCGCATGAGAAAAATTTCTGGTATGGCAGTACCGTGGCAAGCGAGGACGCAAAGGCCATGCACCCCATGCCGGAGAGCGGCATAAACGCCTTTTGGAGCATGGAGCCGCTGCTGGGGCCGGTTGATATGCGGGAATGTACTGAGGGCCTGCCCTGCTGGGTGATCGTCGGCGCGGAAACAGGAAACCGCACGGACAAGGTGGTGCCGGAACGTGCGTGGGTGGATCACATCACCGATTTCTGCGCCGAGAACGAGATCCCAGTTTTCTACAAGGACAATCTGCGGGCCTATTACCCCGATTTGCCCGCCTCTGCCTTTCCGTGGAAGGCGCAGGAATGAGCGAGATCAAAAAGGCGGAGTTTGGCTATGCGGAGAAGAGTGCGCTTTTCAATGAAGTTCAAAAGGCACTGAAAGTCCTCAATCTGAGGGCGAAGCAGTACGGCGTTGACGAGGTTTATAACTGGTGCAAGTTCGTTCTTGGCGCGAAGCCGGGGAGCTTTACCGAGGGGCAGCAGATCGCGGCAGCGTTCTTCATGCAGACCGCACACAAGTTCCTTGATGGCCTTGCGGATGTGCGCGATATAGGCGGGGCAGAACCCCGGCCGACATTTATGGAGTTCAAGCCGAAGGTTACATACCGGCTTGATGAATCGTATATGCAAAGGCTGATGCTGATGAGAATGATAGGAGGCCTTGATGGATAGTTTACAGGCGAGCCGCATAGCGGGCGGAAACAGCGCGATTGGCAGACGGGAGTCGGACTTTTACCCGACGCCGCCGGAGGTGACGGTGGCTCTGCTGGATTTCCTCCGTCTGCCGGAGAACACGGTGATCTGGGAACCGGCGGCAGGTGAGGGGGATATGCTGGAGACGATCAGGGCGTGCGGGTACGGCGAGTCGTTCGGAACGGACATACTCTATGGGCTTGATTTTCTGGAATCACCTGATACGCCGGATATACATTTTGCCTTTGACTGGATCATCACAAACCCGCCCTTTGCGCGGGCAGAGGAATTTATCCGCAAGGCGGCGTCTCTGGGCAAACCCTTTGCGTTTCTGGTGAAGTCACAGTTCTGGCACGCGAAACGCCGCTTATCTTTGTTTGATGAGTTCCCGCCCAGTTACATTCTGCCCCTGACATGGAGGCCGGACTTCTTTTTCAAGGACGATCACGGCGGCAGCCCATTGATGGATGTGATGTGGTGTGTTTGGCATATACCGCACATTAAGGGAACGCAGACGGTGTACAGACCGCTGGAACGACCGAAAGGAGAGAAAGAAACATGAGCGTATGCGGAAAATGCGGAAAGGACTTTGATGCGGTAACATCCCCTTCAATTTTGTACTGCCCGGACTGCTGGAAAAAATTTAACGAGGACGGTCTTGCGCTCCATGAGCTTCTTGAAAAGTCTACCGAAAAGCCAAAAGCGGCAGTGATGGGCGGTATCAAGGACAGCGGAGAGCGTACCACCTTCTGCACCGGGGCGCAGCGGGATATGCACAGTGGGAAAGGCCGCATGGATCTTCTCCCGTGGGCGGCGATCATAGAGGTAAGCAAGCACTGCGAGGCTGGGGCACTCAAGTATGGGACGCACAACGTCGATAAAGGGATACCCACCAGCAGCCTGATGGACAGCGCCATGCGACACGCGGCAAAGTACCTGGACGGGCAGGAGGACGAGGATCATTTGCTGGCGGCGGCGTGGAATCTGCTGTGGGCGATCGAGATGCGCTGCAAGAAGCCGGAGTGCGTGGATACGCCGTGGAAGGAGGAAAAGGCATGAACGGGTTTTGGTATAGCGTAGAGCCGGAAGATGTTTTGCCGGAGGGTGTTTTGTCGGCGTCGGACGATGTGTGCCATTTCAGGGTACAAAAGGCACGCGAAGATAGTTGCGTGAAACTGACCAAGGGTATGCGATTCATTTGGATGGTAACGCCTGAACTGGCGGCAGAAAATCCGAAGGTCGGAAAGCGCCCCCTCCGCTGGCCGTTTTTGGAGTGCAAGCGAATCGTTTACGCCCGAAAAAAGTGGTGGCGGTTTTGGGAGAAGAAAAAGCCGCTGCTTTATGAATTTGAGGTCGTGGAGGAAATGTCGCGTGCGTCAAGCGATGCGGATGACGACAAAATCTATGCGGTCGTTCCGAAAGGCGTAAAGCCGGTGAAAATGGGTTTCAATGACAGCGCATATCCTACTGGTGCATATACGCAGGATGTGCCGCAAGACAGGAAGCGGGAGGAAAAGGCATGAGCAAGGCCGTTATGATAAGCATTCACCCGAAGTGGTTCGCGAAGATTTGTAGGGGCGAAAAGGCCGTTGAAATACGAAAGACCCGTCCGAAGTTGGAAACGCCGTTCAAGTGCTATATCTACTGCACAAGGGATAAGCACCTTGCCTTTATGCAGAATGCGTCGGGCACGAACCTGATCGCCTGCATGAACGCGGAAACGGCAATTCCGGTCGGAGGCTTCTTGGGGAATGGCAAGGTCATTGGCGAGTTTACCTGCGACGACATCTACGAAATCGATCCTACCAAGACAATCGGGGCGGGATTTGCCGAAGATTCCTGCGTAAGTTCACGAGATATTCACGAATACTTGGGAGAGAAAACTGGCTATGGCTGGCACATCTCCAACCTGAAAATCTACGACACGCCGAAGGATCTGAGCAAGTTTTCACGCCCGTTTGAAAACTGCATAGGCAAAGTGTGTGATGAATTTGGATGTGCATCATGCGAAAATGGCGGTCACATTAAGCGCCCGCCCCAGAGCTGGTGCTATGTGGAGGAAATGTGATGGTTTTTGACATTGAAAAAATGCGGCAGGTGTATGGGAGTTTGCGGATCGGCGATTATGTTGAAACCGTGGATGGTGTCTGCGGAGTTGTGACAAATGTTATCTACGCTGGAACTCCCGAGTTGGCGCTGCTGATCGAAGCATCCCTTTGTGGTGATTGCATCATACAATGCCCCGTAATTGACATACCCAAAAATTTTGTCTGCGTCGGTCCGTGGACAAGCGAGGACTGGAAAAAGCCGCCGATGCAGCAGAAGGAGAAGTATTTTGCCTCGACACTGAAGCCGTGGGAATACTCCTTCAGGATGCCGCAAAAGCCAGGCAATGTTCCGATTTTCCGTTCGGAAGTAGCGTTGGACGCAGAAACGCGCCAATCATGGGAGGAATACATTGCGCGCGGCATCGAGCGCGGCGCTGTGCTGCTGCCGGAATTTATCAAACTTGAGACGGTGATGGGAAAGGAGGGCTGACAATGGCTAAATACATTGACCGAGTTGACGCGATTAAAGCCGTAAATGAGCAAAACGCCTTTACCATGACAAGAGCGGCACTAATTGATGTACTCAACGGCATCCCCGCTGCTGATGTTGCCCCGGTGGTGCGGTGCAAGGGCTGCAAGCACTACGACATGGGCGTTTGCCTGAAAATTTATTCGGACGGCAACGTACACGCAGTGGCTTGGCAGAAGCGAAAGCCGGATGACTTCTGCTCCTACGGCACGAGAAAGGAGGAAATGTAATGTCTGGCGGGTCTATGAACTATTTTTACGCCCAGCTTGAGGAATACGCCTCTTGCCTGAAGGACAAGGAGCTGGTGGAACTGGCGGAGGACATGGCGCGGCTTTTCCATGCCCGGGAGTGGTTTGACTCTGGGGACATCGGCGAGGGCAACTGGAATCGGTCCGTTGCGGAGTTCAAGAAGAAGTGGTTTTCCGCTCCCCGCAAGGATGCGGAGGAAGCGCTGAAGGAGGTCGAGCAGAAATGAAAATTTATATAGCTGGAAGGATCACAGGAAACCCGAACTACAAGGCACAGTTCAAGGCTACGGCGGCCATGCTGCAGGAGGAGGGGCACACCGTCCTAAATCCGGCGGAGCTGCCGGAGGGTATGAAGCCAGCAGACTATATGCGTATATGCTTTGCTATGCTGGATAGCGCGGACGTGGTGCTTTTTCAGCACGGATGGCAGGAGAGCAAGGGGGCAAAATTGGAGTACGACTATGCGAGATACATCGGGAAGGACGTCATTACCGCTGACCCTCTTTCACGGGTTGACACTTACGACATCCTCCGCGCTGTAGCTTCCGTTGAGAAAAGGATGCGTGAAAGGAGAGAACTCCCCAATGGATAAAGCGATTTTCAAGATATGCACCGCCAAGCTATGCCCCAAGTGCATAGAAGAAATGGCAGAGGAGTATATCGTGCTGCCTACCCATGACATTGCGCTGGATGCGTCAAAGGACATTTCGGAAAAGGGCTACTGTGACCGCTGCCACGAAAAGAGCGTTATGCTTCGGCGGCGCATGTACACCATGAACGCAAAAACGCTGAAAGCAAAAGGTTACGCGGATAAGTGGCGGGAGTATTTGGGATGATAAAGAACGACGGAATAGGCGGAGCCGGTGGAGTTGGTTCGGCATACTGCGAGTCTGGATCCGGTGTATGTACGCCCGGTTCAGGAGGCTCCGGGGGGAGCGGGAAATTTATCTGGCGCCGCACAGAGGATGGCAGTGTGATAAGGTTTTGGCAAAGCGCACCGACTTGCTGCCAGACGCACAACCTCCGTCTCATGCAAAAGCGCGGAACGGAGATATACCACAAGTGCTATGTTTGCGGCAGAGACTGGACGGAGCCAGCGCCAGTAAATCCTATGGAGGCGGTGAAGATAAACCCGATGCCCACGAGGTGGGTGAACGGAAAGAAAAAGCCACCGATACCGGAGGGAGCAATAATCGTACATTTGTGAGGAGGACGAGCAGTGAATCAGTACAACAGAAAACCCAGCGGGAAACTGGAGGTTTGTCCCCACTGCGGAAGAGACAGCGGGGAGCGCAAAATCGGTATTCATGTGCCGGAAAGGTATTATGTGCGCTGCGCGAGCTGCGGCTTTACGCTGTCTGGCAAAAGTCAATCCTCCGCATCGGCAAGCTGGAACAGATTGAGCAGGAAGGTGAGGACGTGAAAAGCAAATGCTGTGTCGGCTGCAAATGGCATGAGGAATGGACGTGGGCGTGCTGCAACGGGGACAGCCCGTATTGCGCCGATTTTGTGAACTGTGGGTGTCCGCTGTATGAGGAGAAAGAGAAGGAGGGCGAAGAATAATGGGGCTTTGCGCTCGTGCGAAAGGGCTGACCGATGAGACTGGTTTTGACTGTGGGTATTTTACATACGGCACGTTTATCCTTGAACTGATAAAGGTTGCCTACGGCCAGCAGTGCCACAACATTTTCAAGAGAAACATGCTCCACGGTGCGCCTTTCTCTGATGCAGAAGTAGAATACTGGAACGCGCACTGCAACGACGATCTGGACATCCTGATTTTTCATTCAGACTGCGGAGGCCAATTTACCCCGCAGGAGTGCCGCAAGATATACAACGCCATGAAGGATTTGAAGTCCGATATGATGGGGCACAATTACCATGTGATGAAACCCTACAATATGTTTGAGCACTGGAAAGCAATATTCAAGCATTGCGCTGACCGCCGGGTGAATTTGTACTATTCGTAAGGAGCGTTATTGCCATGAGTAAAAGGGAACAAATCATATATAACGCTATGAGCGACAACATCACACGCGCCGCCGCTCTCGGCTTATGCCCCGGACCATTTGCGGTTATGCGGTCGGAGTATCGCCGCGTGGTGCGCCGGGAACACAAGCACCTGTTGCTGGAGGCTGTACTGCTGGTTTTCCTGATCTTCGCGCTGATCGCTCCGTGGAGAGCCAGCGCAGAGGACAAAGCGCCGGTGGAGGCCACGAACACCGTCCTGCGCTTAGAATGGGGAGCGTCTGACATCGTAGACAGCGACGCGGGCGATATAGTAGCAGAATCCCCGGATGAGTCCGAGCGTATACGGGAGGCGATAAAGGCCAAAAGCAACGTGCTGGAGGACTGCATTATTACCGGCTACTGTGCAGACTGCGTTGAGAAGTACGCGCACATGAATCAGGACGAGTTCGGCAGGGTGTTGACCGCGAGCGGCCAGTGGGTATATCCCGGCGCTTCCGTGGCGGTAGACCCCAGCGTTATACCTCTTGGCAGCACCGTTATTATCGGCGACAAGACCTATGTCGCCCTCGATGCCGGAGTACGCGGAAACCATGTTGACATTCTGATGACCCACGAGGAGGCGCAGACGGCGGGTGTGCGGTACGAAACAGTGTGGTGGTGCGAGGAGTAATAAAGCCGGCCCAGAAATGGGCCGGCTTTTCGTGTCGAATTTCGTGTCGAATTTCGTGTCGAAAACTATCACATTTTTATTTTGCACAAGCCAAAATTATTCACCATATCGAAAATTTATTTTCGCCGCCAAAACTGCGCAAACCCGCATGAATACAAGGAAAACCCGCAACCACAAGGGCTGCGGGTTTTCCTGTTTTGTGGTCGGAGTGGGGGGACTTGAACCCCTCAAAATGAGCGCAAAACCCGCATGAAAACGTGCATTTTAATTGGCGTGCCGATTTTCGTGTCGAAAAGGTCATTCATCTCCCTCTTTGTCACGCTGTGACGCAGCCAGCTTTTCGGCGGTGCGGTAAAACTTCGCCATCTTGTTTTTTGCCCTCATTCTATCTCGCTGGGCCAAGTGCATATAAATCCTATGAACAATGGTCCCGTCAGACCAACCGCCCATGCTCACAACTTCAAGTTCTGATAGGTTCAGATGATAGCCGAGGGACGCAAAAGAATGGCGTAAGCAGTGCTCCGTAATGTCTGGCAACCCCGCTTTCTTTGCAATAGCGTGGATGTGCTTGTTGATAGTGCTGGGCGTTTGCCGTACAACGCGGCCCTCATTGCTATGAGCTTCAAGTAGTTCCCGTAAGCGCGGTATCATGATTGGGACGGTGCGTTCGGAGGCACTGGTTTTGTTTTGAACCTTGAATACTGACTTGTTGTGTTCGTCGCGCACAACTGCACCGGAAACGATGATACATTCACCCTTGAGGTTAAAACTATCAGGGAAACGCAGCGCCTTTATCTCCGACATACGAAGGCTATGCAGGCCGAGCAAGATGGGTATTTCGCAGGTGTCTCCTTTGGCGGCCTCACAGAATGATATGATCTGCTGCGGATCAAGAAAATTGCGTTCGCTTTTTTTCTTTACAGGGAACAGCACCCTTTGAACTGACAAGCCGTTTGCCTGCATGATGGCGGTCATAAGCCCCCATGAATTTTTTACGGTTTTATCCGCCCATTTGGCAAGTGCTTCGTTGATCTCCGCCTGCCAGTTGACCGGGGCGCTCATAGGCTTTTGCATAATGTCCTGAAAGCGATTTCGCTGAATGATTCGGTATCCTCGTATAGTTTCAGGGGAAAGAGACTCGGAACGGTCAGCAATATATTGATCTATGGCCTTAGACCATGTTAAGGCCGGCAGTTTTTTCTGCTGCTCCACGAATCCCGCACGGAGCGCCTTTGCTTTTGCGATGCAGCGGTCTTTTGTAGCTTCAGTGACAGATTGCTTTTCTGCGGCGAGATAAATACGCCAGCTGCCGGAGGGAAGCTGCTTCGGCTCCGGTACTTTGATCGCACCGTCTGCTTTTTTCTCTTTTAGTTGCTTCTTGCCGCACCAGTTGCAAAAGATGGAGTTATCCTCGATCTCTCTCTTGCAAAAACGACATTTCATTGCAAAATCCCACCGCCTTTCAGGGAAATTTCTTACAGATTGCCTATTTCGTGCAACTTCGACACGGAATGTGTGTAAAAATAGAGGAAGATATCACAAATTTGTACAGGGAGGGACAGACAATGCGCGAAAAAATCTATGCCGCCATCGACGCCATGCCGGAGGAAAAACTCACTTCTTTTCTTGCGTGGCTTGTATCTCAACCAGCTTTGAAGTCACAAGAGGCATCGCCTCGTCCAGCAGCTCGTCCAAGATCCTCTTGATCGTCCCCCGCACCCCGCCTTCATTTTCGAAGTGAGGTCTTCTTTGCAGTATCGCGCAGCACGCAGTATCCGACAATGCTGCACACGCCGAAAGAAATAGACACAAGGAGGATCACAAGCCACGCAAACGCTGAAGGTCCGTCTCGGAGAATGAAACCGGCATGGGGATTGCGGAAATCGAAAAGAAGATAAACAATTAAGAACAGGGATAGGATCGCGGAAAAAATTGAAGAAAACACAGACCAGCGTTTGTAATGATCGCGCTGGCGGATAACGGCATCCAAGCGCTGGGTGCAAAGTCCGTTGACCTGCTTCAGGCGCACCACGTCGCCGGAGCTGACGGCGTTATCCAACTCCAGTTCGTGTATGCGTTCCTGCATGGCGGATGGAGCTGATGCGGGAGGCTGGATGTCAAACACTTGGTCGGCGGATATGCCGACAGCTTTCATCACCGCGACAGCATCGTACAGTTTTGGATCGCGCTCACCGGACTGTATTTTGCAGACAGCGGAATAGCTGACGCCGGACAGTTCGGCCAGTTCCTCGTTGGTGATTCCCTTGTCCATTCTGGCTTTATGGACAAGGGCAGGGAAGTCCTGAATATGCTGTGCAAGTTCCTGAATTTCTGACATGATTTTCCCCTTTCTATCGGTAACGGATACTATTTCATCCGTAAAAGTCCATATTTGGGGGACAATTACCCAAATTGGGGAGCGATTCCCCAAAATGAACGTAGACACCGCGGCGCACATAGAGTACGATTGAACCAAGCAGACGCCACAAAACGAAATACGAGGGGGCAGAGAAATGAACGAACAGGAAGCAAGGAAATTGGTCTCCACCCTGACGATGGAGGAAAAGGTCAGGCTTTACGAGCTGCTATCAGCGCTGCGGCAAAGCCCTGCACCTGCGCCAGTTCAGTAGGCGTAAGAGAACACAGCAACTTAACAAGGGCGGAATCGAGTTCGCTTTCCAGTTGGGAAGCGGGCTCTTTTTCTGTTTCATCGCCGTAAAGTTCGGTCAGCAAATAGGAGACGTCAATCTCCAGAACGCGGGCAATAGCGCGAAGAGTGTCCATTGATGGTTTGGTCTTTCCTTTTTTGTAAAGAGCCATTGCCGATGGAGTGATGCCAGCAGTTTCATAGAACTCGGCTTTTGTCAGCCCCTTGGCTTTGCATAATTGCCAAATCTTGTAAACGAACAGTTCACCATTCACAAAAGTATACCTCCCAAATTGTGCATTGCTACAAACATCGAAAAATGAAGTAGATTGCTCTTGAAATTGAGCAAATATTGAGTTAATATAAAGACACGCAAAATAAATCGAGCATATATAGAGAAATACTTCACCAAAATCAAGTAGAATTTGCTGAGTTATTTGAACAGACAACCACATAATAAGGCGAATTTCAGGAAAAGTCAAGTATTTCTCAATTATTTTTGATGGGAGATGAGAGATTGAGTTATAAGGAGCAAAGAAAGAAAGCCGGATATTCGCAGAAAACGGTGGCAGATCTGCTGGGGATAAGCGTTTCAGCGGTGAGCCTTTATGAGACAGGCAAGGCTGATCCTTCGGTGGCAGTTCTGCACAAGCTGTCTGCGCTGTACCGCTGTACTCTGGATGAACTGATGAAGGGAGAGGGGAAAAAATGAACGAGATGCAGGTATTCAGCAATCCAGAGTTCGGGGATATTCGAACCGTCACTGTAAACGAAGAACCGTGGTTTGTGCTGAAAGATGTATGCGAGGCTTTTGGCGAAACGAATTATCGGCGCGTTGCAGGTCGTTTGGAAGATGATGAAAAGGGTGTGTCACAAATCTCCACCCCCGGCGGTAAGCAAAACATGACCATCGTAAACGAATCGGGTCTGTATTCCGCATTGTTTGCTATGCAACCCGAAAAGGCGCGTGGCGTATGCGATGAGTATATTGCAAAACGTCAAGCGCAGCTTCGCCAGTTCAAGCGGTGGGTCACATCGGAGGTGCTGCCCTCCATCAGAAAACACGGTACATACATGACCCCGGAGGTCATTGAACGGACGCTGACTGACCCGGACTACATCATCCAACTGGCTACCACGCTCAAGGAGGAGCGGCAGAAGCGCAAGGCGCTGGAACAGCAAGCGGAGGCAGACAGACCGAAGGTACTGTTTGCGGATGCCGTGAGCGCATCCCACACCTCCATCTTGGTAGGTGAGTTGGCGAAGCTCCTGCGGCAGAATGGCGTAAACATCGGACAGAACCGGCTATTTGCATGGCTTCGGGACAACGGCTACCTGATCCGCCGCAGCGGGACGGACTACAATATGCCAACCCAGCGGTCTATGGAAATGGGGCTTTTCAGTATCAAGGAAACTGCCATCAGCCGGTCGGACGGCTCCGTCACCGTCAGTAAAACCGTAAAGGTGACGGGCCGTGGGCAAACATACTTCGTGGACAAGTTTTTGGGTGGACAAAAGCAGGCTGCGGGAGGTGCACTGAAATGAATGAGATGCAGGTATTCAACTACAAGAGTTCTCAAGTCAGAACCGTGGAAATCAACAACGAACCTTGGTTTGTGCTGAAAGACGTGTGCGCGGTCTTAGACCTTGGCAGTGCTCACAAGGTCTCCGAGCGGCTGGACGAGGATGAGCGGAATCAGATTCCCCTCACCGATTCCCTTGGGCGCAAGCAGGAAACCACCATCATCAACGAGAGCGGCTTGTACAACGTGATACTCCGTAGCGACAAGCCAGAGGCAAAGCCTTTCCGCAAGTGGGTCACATCGGAGGTGCTGCCCTCCATTCGTAAGACCGGCAGCTATGCACTGCCCAAGGATTACCCCGCCGCCCTTCGCGCTCTTGCGGATGCCGAGGAGCAGAAGCTGCGACTTTTGGCGGAGAACCAGCATCAGGCGCAGGTCATCGCCGACTTTGAACCTATCCAGCAATATGTGGACACCATCCTGGAGAGCAAGGGTGCTATGGCTACCTCGCAAATCGCGGCGGATTACGGCCTAACGGCGCAGAAACTCAACAAGATTCTCCACGAGGTAGGCGTACAGCGTAATGTGAATGGCCAGTGGCTGTTGTATGCCAAGTATATGGGCAAGGGCTATACCAAGTCCAAGACCATTCAAATCATGCGCTCGGACGGACGACCTGATTCCATTATGCAGACGCAGTGGACGCAGAAGGGGCGGCTCATGATCCACGAAATTTTGACTGCCCGTGGTATCGAGGCGGTCATGGACAGGAGGGTGAAGGTATGCCGAGAGTGACGTATTTGGAAACGAAGAACCCCACGGAGGACAAGATCGTGACGCTGCTGTACGGCGCACTGGAGCGTGAGGGCGTTCAGAAGCGGGAGTTTGCAGAGGCGTTGGATATGACTACCATGACGCTTTCACGCCGGAAGAAGTCCCCGCTGGACTTTACGCTGGGAGAACTGCAAAAAGCCTGCCGCAAACTGCACATCCCTATCGAAGACCTTCGCGCCGCCATAACGCTATGAGCTGGCGGTGTTTGATCTGCGGCGTGAGATTTGACACGCCGGTGGCCTGCGTGACAAAAGAGAACCTGGACGGGGAAAACGGCTGGGAAACGCGCAGAGAATATCTTTGCCCCGTGTGCGGAGAGGACTACATGGAGGAGACCGAGGATGAGCAGAACGCGGAATGAGCACCGCCGGGACAGGAAATGGAAGATCCTGTTGGCCGTGAGCAGCTTCGCGGCGCTGGGTTTTCTTGGCGGCATCGAAACGGGCGGCTCGTTGTGGCTGCTGGTAGGAGAGGGAATATCCCTTGGCGGCGTGTGGGTGAGCTGCACGGCGCTGGGGCTGTATAAATAAGCAAAAATATAATTTGGAGGAGTACACGACTATGAAAGAGATCAAAGTGAAACTGACATTTACCGAACCGGTGCTTGGAACTTGCCCCGGTGACCCCGACATCTACCGCACGTTCGTGGCAAGTAATTCCCCGGATGCTGCTACGATGGAGGACGAGGTAGCCGCCATCGGTGTGGACGGCGTGGTGGAGAAGGGTAAGACCGTCTTTCCGAAACTGGATGACGGAACACCGTTCTTCTACGACTATCAGATCAAGGGCTTTTTCAAGGACACCTGCGGTGGCCTGCGGAAGGTTAAGGAAACTAAGTCCAGCAGCATCAAGGCGTTTAAGAAAGAAATCGACAAACTGATTTTTGTGGAACCTCGTACTATTCCGATCCTGTTTGACGGAGAGATGGGCGAGTGCTGCCGCCCGCTGCGGGCGCAGACGATGCAGGGTGAGAGAGTAAGTTTGGCGCTGTCAGAGCAGATCCCCGCAGGTGCAACGTGCGAGTTTACCATCGTTCTTCTGAGTGACGACCATGAGAAAGCCGTGCGGGAGTGGCTGGACTACGGGCGGTTCTCCGGTATCGGCCAGTGGCGCAACAGCGGCAAGGGCAGATTCCGCTGGGAGGAGATCGCGTAACGCAACGGTATGGCCTTACACCGAAAAGCAATGCAATGGAAGTGCGAAGAAGGGCAGTGTGAAGCAAAGGAAAGGCGGAGGACAGCATAGCGACGGTGTAGCGAGGATACGCATCGGTAGGCGCGGCAACGGACCAGCAATGGATAGCTTATCTATGACACGCATTGCAATGGATTGGCGTCGCACTGGACAGCAGAGACACGCAGAGGAAAAGCGGAGAGCAACTATGCATAGCAACGGCATTGGAGTGAACAGTGTTGCATTGCCCTGCGATGGGATAGCACGGAATAGATTTGCGTATAGGCGCACGGGACAGGAGAGGATATGGTGGGAATAACAACAGAGCAGGTGGCGGCGATCAACGCAGCGCTGGAGAAGAACTACCGCATTGAGCTGATACCGCTGAAGGACGGTGTGAAGATCGTCAAGGTCAGCAGAGCAGAGATCAAAGCCAAATAATGTACCCCTCCTAAGTCGCTTGGAGGGAAGGGCGGAGCGTCGTCGAGTGGTTCAGAATTTCCGAACTGCTTGGCGGCGCTTTTTTGTTTGTAAGAAAGAGGTGAGAAAAACGCAGAGATTGCATTTTGAGGACAGAGAGACTTGGTTGGCAGGGCGAAATACGCAAGGGATCGGCGCCTCAGAAGCCGCCGCCGTTGTAGGCGTTTCCCCGTGGATGACCCCGATGGAGCTGTGGCGGCTGAAGGTGGGCGCGGCACAGCCCAAGGACTTGAGCGGCAGCGCGGCGGTGAGCCGTGGCGTGCGGATGGAGCCGGTACTGCGCGGCCTGTACGCCGCCATGCACCCACATTACACCGTGGACTACCACGCCTACGACATTCTGTACCAAGAGGACAGGCCGTGGCTTTTCGCCACGCTGGACGGCGAGGTGACGGACGATCAGGGACGGCGGGGCGTTTTGGAGATCAAAACCTCCACCCCCAACGGGAAGCTCGGCTGGGCAAAGTGGGACGGTCAGATTCCCCTCCACTACCTGACCCAGATCCTGCACCAAATGCTGGCCACCGGCTGGGACTTTGTAGACCTGCTGGCCTCGCTGGAGAACATGGACGGTGACTTGAGCATACGCACCTACCGCTTTGAGCGGACAGAGTTGACCGATGACTTGGCGTGGCTTTTGGAGCGGGAGGAAGATTTTTACAAAAATCATGTGCTGACCGGCACACCGCCGGCGGCGATTTTAAGAATGTGAAGGAGGACAAACATGAAACTGAAGCTGACGATGACCAACGCGGAAACGGGTGAGGTACTGCGCGAGGAAACAGACCTGAACTTTGTCATGATGTGCTTCGGGCGCAAGACGGAGGAGGGAATGGCTTTCCAAGCTGTGACACGGGGAGGAAATGTGACCGCTACGGACTTTGCGCATTGCCTGGCCGGCGTTGACAATGCCGTGGAAAAGAACCTAAAAGACAACAAGGCCGTATGTGCGGTCTACACGCTGGTCAAGCTTGGCGTTCTGAGAAAGATCGTGGACGCGAGCGCAGAAGCGCGGCCCGGAGATGTCGCTGCCGATACTAAGAAGGAGGTTGAGCAGGCATGATCGTAAAGGCGATTTATTACAAGCCGTGGCAGAAGGGCTATGGCGGACAGGCGTACACCTTCCGCACGAACCTGCCCCTGCAACCCGGCGACCATGTGCTGGTGCCGGGCAGCGAGGCGGACGAAAAGCCCGCCATGATTACCGAGGTCAATCTGCCGGAGAGCGTTATTGACCCGGCGTGGGCTGACCGTGTGAAGTGGATCACCCAGATGGATACGGAGGTGCGGGCATGAGTGGGATGGTGGAATTTCGCATCACCTCCGACTTGCAGGAGATCCGCAAGCAGGCCATTACCACCAACTACGCCGATGTAAAGGCGTGGGTGGACGGCGTGGCGGAGCAGTACCGCAGCATTGTGGTGACGGAGGACGGCGTACAAGCCGCCAAGCAGGACAGGGCGAACCTCCGCAAACTGCAAGCCAACATCGATCAGGTACGCAAGGAATGCCGTGCGGCGGCGCTGGCGGTATCCGCTGAAACGGAGGCCAACTGCAAGGAGCTTGTGTCGACACTGGAAACCGCCGTACAGAACCTCGACACACAGGCCAAGGCGTTTGAGACCCAGCGCAAGGAGGAAAAGAAAAATCGTCTTTCTGCTTACTTCGATCAGGCGGTTTGCGACATGGCGGAGTGGCTGACCTTTGATGACTGCTTTAACCCCAAGTGGCTGAACGCCACCTACGCCGAGAGCGCGGCGTGGATGGACATTGACGCCGCCATAGACCGCTGCCGCGCCGACCTGAACGCCATCCGTGCTTTGCACAGCGAGTTCGAGACCACGCTGCTGGACGAGTACACCCGTACCCGGAACATCAGCGCGGTGCTGGTGAAGAACGAGACACTGTGCCGCATGAAGGCCGTCGAGGAGGAGCGAAAGCACAAGGAGGCGGAGGCTGCGGCGAAGTATGAGGCACTGCTGGAAGAATCGAAGCGTGTTGCCGATGAGACGATGCGTCAGGCCGAGCAGAAAGCAAGTGAGACCGGGAAGAGTGTGACCGAAACGCTGGGTGAGCTGTCCCGCCCGGTTAACGACATGGTGGACGAGGACGGCCATGAGATGCCCTTGGTGCAGGAGGAGTCAATTTACACCGTGGATTTCCGCGTACACGGCACGGCGGCGCAGCTCACCGGCTTGAATGTATACATGAGGGAACGCGGCATCCGCTTTGGGCGTGTGCCGAAATAACGGAAGGAGAGAAACACCATGAAAGTCCAGAACCAGAGCAATTTTACCCAGATGGCACAGCAGAAGAAGCAGACCTTCAGCATGGCGATCACCGCCCCCAGCGCACAGCAGATGATCTCCCGCGCCCTCAAGAACGAGCGCATGGCGGCACGGTTTACCTCCACCCTGATCTCCGCCGTCAGCGCCAGCGACCAGCTCAAGGCGTGTGACCCCGGCACCATCATTGCCGCCGGTCTGCGGGGCGAAGGTATGGGGCTTATTTACGGCCACGGCTATTACATTGTCCCCTACAACAGTGTGGCGACCTACATGATGTCGTACAAGGGTTACATTCAACTCGCCATGTCCACGGGCTTTTACGATGACATTGACTGCATTGAGGTGCGAGAGGGAGAGCGGGAGGGGCGCGACCCCCGTACCGGCAAGCCCATTATCAACCTCGCCAAGTATGAAACGGACGAGGAACGCGACAACCACAAGATCATCGGATACTACGCCTATTACAAACTCAGCACCGGGGCGTTCCGCTCGGAATACTGGCCGATGGACAAACTTCTGCGCCACGCAGACCGTTACTCCCCCGCCTTCAAGTTGGAGAAGTACAACGCCCTTATCAACGGCGAGCTGGATGCCAAGGAGCAAAGCAAGCTCCTGAACGGTACGCCTTGGTACGATGTCAACGGCGGTCAGGACAGAATGTGCAAAAAAACCGTGCTCCGCAGCCTGCTGAACAGCGGCTATGCCCCCCTCTCCAATGAGGTACGCAGCTACTTCAACGAGGACAGAGAGGACGGAGTTGTGACGGACATCCCCGCCGCTCCTGCGGAGAGCGCCATCCCCGTGACGGATTTTTCCGTCAGCGAGGAGAATCGCGGTCAAGCAAAGGAAACCGCCGCAGAGCCTTCCGCAAGCGCTGCTGTGAGTGAGAACGCCCCTGTCGAGGGTAAGGATGCCGCCCCGGCCAAAAAGCGCGTAGAGCGCGAGGAAACGGCGAATGCGGCGACCGAGAGCGCGGAGGACTTCACCAACGGTTTCTTTGGGGAGGGCGAGTAAATGCCTCTTTTTATCCGTAAGCGCGTAGACGCGGAGGGTAAGGCAGACGGCAGCCAGTACATGATCTGTACTGGCTCCGTCAGCCGGGAGGCCCGGATAGGGGAGATACCCAAGAATCACATTCCCAAGGTGGAATTTGGTGTGGGATACGACAGCAAGCAGTTTATGAACGTGTGTGCCGTGGGCGACAACGCCGCCACGAAGCTTGCCGCGTGTTTGGAAAAGGGCGACGCGGTGGCGGTGGTGGGGACGTGGCGGCAGAGGCCATACACCACCCGCGACGGCGAGGCAAAGGTGTGGAGCGAGCTTCGCGCCGACCACGTGATCCCGCTGGGAGTGCTGGAGACGCTGCTGCAAGTGCCGACGGAGTATTTCCTTCGGCTGGCCGACCTGCTGCCCGCGCTGGAAAAGCTGTGCGCCGGGGAGAAACCGGATGTAAGACCGGCGGACGCGCCCCAGAGTGCGGCAGGTTTTCAGGAGATCGAGGATAACGAGCCGCTTCCGTGGGACGCGGAGGACAGCGGCGACGACTACGAGCTGAGTATCTGACGGGGAGGAAAATCATGAAAATCATTTGCACCAAAGAAGAATTTGCCGAGATGGTGGAGGTCTGCACACACCGTGTAGACGATGACGAGTGCAGCAGATGCCTGTTGTATGGTTCGTGTGGCGGGGACAAGAAAATTTTGAAAAACTGCGATGTCTCTTCCAGAGGTCACGCAGATGTCGATTCCATCGCAGAGCGAAGCGGCGTTGGTGTACTCGCTGTTGACGATTCCGCACGAGACGAGTTGGTGAAAGGTTGCATTTTAAGCCAGCTCGAAAAAAATTGCAGAAATTGTGCCCTTTATAGCACTTGTTCTGCCAATGAATTCACCGACGGTGACGGTATAAGCGCATTTCTGGTAACGAGGTGATTTGGAATGGCGACAGGTAAAACATACTACTGGATGCGATTGAAGGAATCTTTCCTGAACAGCGACACGGTGGACTTCTTCATGAGCCAGCCAAACGGCGCGAATTATGTCGTTCTTTACCAAGCATTATGCTTGAAAACCATTAACACGGAAGGGAGGCTCTCTCGGCAAATCGGGGACATCATCATTCCGTTTGACATTGAGAAGATACGCCGGGACTGCAAGTGGTTCTCCGCTGATACCATCCGCGTGGCGCTGGAATACTACAAACGGTTTGGCCTGATCTACCAAGACGTAGACGGAACGTTGGTCATGGCAGACCACCACAATCTTGTTGGAAAGACAACAGATTATGCAGACCAGAAAAAGGCTCAACGTATAAAAAACGCCGAAAAACCGAAACTTTTGGCAGATGGTGGTGTGGACAATGTCCACAGTGATGTCCACACAGAGATTAGAGATATAGAGAGTAGAGATATAGATACCCCCCTATATCCCCCCACGGGGGGGCAGAAAGGTAAAAGCCGCCCCGATATGGACCCGAAACCGGAGGACAGGTTCAGTGGCGAACTGCTGGATGCGGTGAACAGTTGGTTGGATTACAAGTGGGAAAGGAACAAGTCCAATTACTACAAGGAAACCGGTTACAAGAGCCTCATTACGCAGTTGGGCAACTGTGCCAGAGACTATGGGGAGGCCGCAGTAGCACAGGTCATACGGTACAGCATGGCGAACAATTACCAGGGCATTTGCTTCGGAGAACTGAAAAAGGGCGCGAGGATGCCGGAAACCGTATACAGCGAGGACAGCAAGGCGTACCGGGCAGCGAAATATTTCGCGGATCAGAAGTTGGCGGATTATCCCGACAGGTCGCAGCCTACGGAGGCAGATTTGCAGAAGTGGGCTAAGGCACTGGAGGAACTGCACACGCAAAACGGCGTGAAATGGCAGGTAATGGCAGACGCTATGTTTTTCGCCTGTGAGAACCAGTGGTGGTGCCATAAGGTACAGAGCGCCTATGATTTCAAGCGGTACTTCAACGAGATATTCGCCGACATGGTGAAGGAGCAGGGTGCGGTGAAGGAGGAGTGAGTTCCCTATGGCAAACGAGATGATGCCCGTCACCATGCTGCACCGCAGGGACACCACGGAGATGGAGTATCTGGTGGTGGGCGTACTGCTGCAAAAGCCGGAGATGGTCAGGCAGATGGCAGAGCTGGTGGAGAAGGACGATTTCAGCCTGTCGGTCTGCGGGGCTGTCTTTGAGCGGTGCTTGCAGGATACGCGGGCGGGACGGCATTTCGATATTGCGTCCGGCGTAGAGGCCATCAAGGACATGGTAGCAGAGCCGCTGCAATTCCTGCGGCAATGCGCGGAGATCACCGTGACCACCGCCAACGCGGAGCTGCACGCCCAGCTGATCCACAAGGCGGCGGAGAACGAGCGCTTTTACGAGCGGGTGACGGAGGCGCTGAACAACGAGGAAGATCCGCAGGCGGCGGTGGCGGCGATCTGTCACCAGAAAATGCGGCAGAGACGCGGGACCCGGCTGAAAACGATGGCGGACGCCATGACCGAGGCGATGGAGAACATCGCCGGAAAGAAGGAGGGGCGCATAGACACGGGATTTCCCCTGCTGGACGCCACGCTGAAGGGCTTGTGGCCGGGGCAGCTCATCCTGGTTGGCGCAAGACCGGGGTGCGGAAAGAGTGCCATGTGCATGGAGATCGCGGAGAGCGCCGCCATGAAGGGAAAGACAGTCCTGCATATCACGGCGGAGATGATGGCCGGTGAGGTGGGAGAGCGTCTGATCGCCAAAAGAGCGGAGGGCGTGACAATGGATCAGCTCATCGACGGTGTGCCGGAAACGGATGAAAACCTGTGGATGAATATTGCCTACACCGCAAGCACCGCTTCGAGGCTGCCGGTCTACTTCTACGACGGCCCGGATGTGACGGTGAGCCGCATACGGGAGCTGGCGCTGGGCATTGAAAATCTCGGCATGATCGTGGTGGATTACCTCGGCCTGATGATCGGAGAAAAGGACAAGCGGGCGGAGACCCGAAACCTTGAGCTGGGCGGCATCAGCCGGGAGCTGAAGCTGCTGGCTTCGGAGTTGGAGATCCCCGTGCTGGCGGCGGCACAGCTTTCCCGAACGGTGAATGAAACGGATAAGCCGAGGCTGTCTTCTCTGCGGGACAGCGGTGAACTGGAGCAGAACGCGGTGAAGGTGATCTTCCTCTGGAAAACCACGCCGGGGGACGAAACACAGGTGGGCTGCACGGTGGCAAAAAACCGGCGAGGCCGCACGGGAGACGTGAATTTCTACTTTGATGGCTCGAAGATGACCTTCGTGGAGTTGAGCCGCCGGACGGACGAGGAGGAGCCGGTGGACAAATTCCACCAGAGACCGAGACGAAAGCGGCTGGAAATGTAGAAAAGACGCGAGGTGAGCCGATGGGACTTGGACTGGAGGATATCGGGCGCTTTAGCCAGAAGGCACAGGCGCAAATCTTGCAGAAGGTGCAGGAGCAGCAGAGAGCGGAGAAAGCGTCGGCGGAGGCCAAAGCCAAGGCGGAGAAGCCGAAGAAGGGCAACAAGCTCCACGCGGAGAAGGTGGACATGACCATGCCGGACGGTACGCTCATGCACTTTGACAGCAAGCGGGAGGCGCGGCGGTACATGGATCTGTGGCTGATGCAGCGTTCGGGAGAGATCACCAACCTGCGGACGCAGGTGAAGTATCCGCTGCTGCCCAAGCAGGTACACCCGGACGGCACGCAGGAGCGCGCCATAGACTATGTGGCGGACTTTGTGTACGAAAAGGACGGCGAAACGGTGGTGGAGGACAGCAAGGGCTTTCGGAACACCGCCAGCGCCGCCTACCGGGTGTTTGTGATGAAACGAAAGATGATGCTGTATTTCCACGGCGTCACGGTGAGGGAGGTTTAGAACGTATGTTTGCAGACATGGCGAGACCGACAAATCGTTGGTGGAGTGTGATGGGGCTGGGCGGGGCAAAGGCGCCGTGGCTGACGTTGGACGCGGCAGCTGCCGCACAGTCGAGCAAGCGAATAAACGATTTGGAGACGGGAAGATTTTCTCCCGGCGCGTTGCTCGATGGAACGCGGGATACAGCGGAGAATGTAGAAAAATGCCAGAACTGTCCGTACCCGGAGTGTTGTAACTGCCTGTCTGGACGGCGCACAAAGAGCGCAAAACGGAAGCAGACGGCGGCGGAGCTGGCGGACAGCCTGCGGATTCACCGCTGCGAGGAGGCGGAGGAATGACCACGGTATACATGATCGTCACCCGTGATAAGTACCGCCTGCCCCGCTGGTGGGGCACGAGTACGGCGGAGCTGGCGCGGCGTTCCGGGCGGTCCTACGCCAGCACACGAAGCGCGATATGTAAGGCGTACAGAAACGGCGGACGGTTCGGGTGCTATGAGGTGGTGCACATTTCGGAGGACGACGGGAATGGGTAAACAGCATTTGAGCAGGGACGACCGCATCTTTATGCGTGGCAAGCTGCAAGGCACAC
>ERZ1026856.93-NODE-93-length-62069-cov-13.518302_pt1 | contig 62069 bp, 55 predicted proteins | sample MGYA00380158_ERZ1026856 | MGnify/ENA primary metagenome ERZ1026856 (study PRJEB33269, sample SAMEA4719794) | human gut metagenome | biome: human-associated habitat; feature: organic feature; material: feces | place: Cameroon | collected 2013-10 ... | reverse complement strand
ATCAATACATAGCATATCAGAGAACGGCAGGAAACCAGTTAAAAAAATTTCTGCCTATGCAACGGCACTTCCTGCCTTGAATGTAGAAGTACAATCTCCATACAACAGAATTAATATTTCCCATAACCGTAAAGGTCATAGAGCCTTTGCGGTTTTTCTTTTGTCGATTTTTGTTGGAAAGTGCCATAGGGCTATTAGTGGTGTTAGGTGTCGTTCGCCACCTCTCCATCTGGATTTTGAACATTTCAAAAATTCAGATGGGAGGTACTTACAGTGAAATACGCACCGAGAAAGGTATATATCAAGGAAAGCGGCAGATATGTGGAACTGTCCTATACGGATTTCTGCCGCCGCAGGGAATCCGACCAGACCTATATGGACAAGCTGTTTATCCCCATTCAAGGCTGTCTGCTTGAAGTCGTGAGGGAGCAATACACAGACTTCTACCGTGACAAGGAACGGTGGCGTTATCTGCAAAAATTAGATACAAAGAATAGACTGCTATCTCTCGACGGATTTACGGACAGCGAGGGGAATCCTCTGGACTTTATCGCTGATGAAGCGGCGGACATTGCGGAAACCGTTGTCAATGCGGTTATGGTGGACAGGCTGAAAGCCGCCCTGCCTTTGCTGTCGGATAGTGAACAGGAATTGATACAGGCAATCTTTTTTGACGGACTTTCTGAGCGTGAAGTCGGGGCGAGGTTCGGCATAACCCAGAGCGTTGTGAACAAACGCAAAGCCAGAATCCTAAGAAAACTAAGAAAGATAATAGAAAATTAAAATTTAAGGCGTTCAGCCCCCTTGTTTTTTCCTTTGGGAAGATGAGGGGGCTTTTCTCTGCCCTCTCAATCAATTCTGATTGGAGGAAGTAAGAATGGCATACAACCACGGACGGGAGGACAGGAAATGGCGTATCTGGAAAGAAGCGGAGGAAAAGCTGCTGCGTGAGTGCGGCGTTGATGAAGCGACCATTGAGCAGATACGCATGGCGGACAGGGCAGACTTCAATTCCAACAGGCGGTTTTACCGATGGACGAATGACGTTGCGGAATATCTTGAGGACATGGCAGGCAGGGAGCGGCAGGCGGAAGTGGGTACGGTTGCGGAGTTACTGGAAGAGATTGAGAGCGAAAATCTCTATCAAGTATTAGTCACGGTGGACGGGCGTACCTTGAAAATCGTCCTGCTGAAAATGCAGGGGTATTCCACAAAGGAGATTGCCCCGCTTGTGCATTTGACGACTGGTGCCATCTATGCGAGGTTAGACCATCTGCGGAAGAAGCTGCGGAAAATTTTATAGCTTCTAAAACAGCCTGCCATCCTGCGGGCTACTGGGTGAGGGATGGAAATCCCCTCACTCATTTTTTGCAGGAGGACAACAGGATGGCATACAGGGTTAAGGCATACACGCTTCGGGAGGAATCCACGGAAAGCGGCACAAGGTATTTTATCAGCTTTAAGGACGGGCAGGGCAAATCCCACGAGTTGGAAGTGTCGGAACAGTTCTTTATGGAGTTTCGGCAGATGGAGCGCAGGAACAGGAATCTTTTCTAATGGGACGAGCGGCACAGGGAGTTTAACGAGGTATGGGACGAAACCCTTTACAGACGGGCGTTGCGTGTGCCTAAGAGCCTTGATGAACGCATGGTTGAAGAAGAACGGAATGAAACGCTCTGTAAGGCGGTTGGGAGCCTGCCAGAGATACAAAGGCGGCGTTTCCTGCTCTACTACGAGTATGAGTTCAATTTTTACCAAATCGCCGCTATGGAGCATTGCACCGCTTCGGCAATACAGAAATCTGTTGCGATTGCAAAGGAGAAAGTAAAGGCGGAAATGAGGAAGTATCTCCAACCGTGACCGACACCGCCCGAAAAAGAAATCTGTTTTTTATTTGTGTGGGATTGGCGGCATTACATACTCTCACTTTTTTCCGTGGGAGTAAATCTATTTTTAAGGAGGTCAACGCCTATGTGCAACGAAAACAAAGACACCGCCCGAAAGGAGGAAAGCCATGCAGAAGTTACAGACAGTCAACGCCGAAACGCTCCTTTATGAACCGCTTGAGAAACCATCCTTTGTGGTGGACAGCCTTATCCCGACAGGCTTATCGCTGTTCTGCGGCTCACAGAAGATAGGCAAAAGCTGGCTCATGCTGAAGCTATGCTTATGCGTGTCGCAGGGAATCCCTTTATGGGATATGCCGACAATGGAGGGCGACGTGCTTTACCTCTGCCTTGAGGACACGTTCTGCCGTATACAGGACAGGCTGTTCCGATTGACGAACGAAGCGAGCAGGCGGCTTCACTTTGCCGTGGCAAGCTGCAAGCTGTCAGACGGTCTTATCGTGCAGCTTGAAGATTATCTGAAAGATTACCCAGACAGCAGGCTCATTGTCATTGATACCTTGCAGAAAGTCCGTACAGCTTCAAAAGACAATGCCTATGCAAGCGACTATGGGGACATCTCCCTCATCAAAGACTTTGCCGACAGGCACTCTCTGGCGGTCATTGTCGTACACCACATCCGAAAGCAGAATGACAGCGACGTGTTCAACAAGGTGTCTGGGACGACAGGCTTAACGGGGAGTGCGGACGCTACCTTTGTTCTGGAAAAGGAGAAACGTGCGTCTGACACCGCCAAGCTGTATGTGACGGGCAGGGACACGCCTTATCAGGAATACACGCTGCGTTTCCGTGATTGCCGTTGGGAGCTTGTGGAGCGGAAAACGCAGGAGCAGCTTGCGAAAGAAACGATACCAGATGTCCTTTTTCGGTTGGTGGATTTTATGAGGGATAAGGAAGAATGGATAGGCACGGCAACGGAACTGTTAGCCGCTATGGGGGAAACGGAAACCATACCCACGGTGATTACGAAATGGCTGAATGAATACCGCACCACATTTTTAAGCGAGAACCGTATCTGCTACCAGTACAGCCGCAGGAAAGACGGCAGGCGGATTGCCCTTGCAAGGAGGGCGGGTGACAGCGGTGATGGTGGTGACAGCGATATTAGGATACCCCCCTGTTACTGTCATTGACGCTTAAAGCCATGTAAAGCTGGCGGCTCTGCCCTGCGGGTGACAGCAGTGACGGTGGTGACAGTGATTTTAGGATACCCTGCCGCTGTCATCCCTACGGGAGAACACCCCGTAAACGCAAAATGCAGGCGTGAGATTTACTCGCCCTTTTCGGTCGTGTAAAACCACCCCTGCGGTCAGAAAAATCATTCCGATTTTTCCGACTGCGTTTACAGGGTGTAACACACTACACTTTGCCCTGCAAAGTCGTGTGCCAGACGTTCCCTCTGGACTCCCTTATGGCAGGTCTTACGCCCTGCTTATCCTACGCTCCACGCTTCGGATAAAAGAATGGCAGCATGACGGTGACGGCTCTTGCGAGGGGGTATTCCAAAAACACCGTCATCATCGACATGACCGTCATGCAGGGAATAAGGGTGACAGTTGAGGCAGTCGGTAGGGGGTATCCCAAAACTGCTGTCACCGCCGTCACCGCTGTCACCCAAAGGGCAGTTTACCCGCCGAAGAAAGGAAGATGATGAATTATGCCCTATGCAATCCTGCGTTTCCAGAAACGCAAAGCGGGCGGCGTTGCGGCTTGCGAACGCCACAACGAGCGTAAAAAAGAAGCCTATAAAAGCAATCCAGATATAGATATGGAACGCTCGAAAGATAACTACCATCTTGTGAATCCGCCGAGGTACACCTACAAGAAAGAGATTAACCGCATGGTAGCCGAAGCAGGGTGCAGGACGAGGAAAGATAGCGTGATGATGGTGGAAACGCTTATCACGGCTTCGCCAGAATTTATGAACAGCCTGCCGCCCAAAGAACAGAAAGCGTATTTTACGATGGCTCTGGATTTCATTTCAGAGCGTGTCGGGGAGAAAAATATCCTCTCCGCAGTCGTCCACATGGACGAGAGAACGCCGCATATGCACCTCTGTTTTGTGCCGATTACACCAGACAACAAGCTGTCAGCGAAAACCATTTTAGGCAACCAGAAATCATTATCCGAGTGGCAGACCGCCTACCATGAGCGGATGTCCTCACGGTGGAATCAGCTTGAAAGAGGTCAGTCCTCAATGGAAACGAAGCGGAAACATGTCCCCACATGGCTCTATAAGTTGGGCGGCAGGCTTGATAAACAGTATGAGGAAATTGTGTCTGCACTGTCCGACATCAACGCCTTTAATGCAGGGAAGAAGCGTGACAAGGCTCTGGAACTGATTGCGGCATGGCTCCCAGACGTGGAGAAATTCTCAAAGGAAATCAGTAAGCAGAGTGCCTATATCAATAGCCTAAAGGAGCAAATCGGGCAGGAATCAGACTATGCGGGGCGTATGCGTGATGAAAAGTATGAGCAGGAACTAAAGGTGCAGAAAGCGAACCAGAAGATATTTGAGTTGCAGAGAACCAACGAGCAGATGGGGCGGCTGCTCTCAAAGATACCGCCCGAAGTGTTGGAAGAATTGCAGAAAAACCATAAAAGCAGAGCGAAAGAAAGGTAGATATGTGAATGAAGAAACAGGATTTTAAGGTGTTAAAGACCAAAGACTTGTACCCGTTCCCCGACAATCCGTTTCATGTGGCAGAAGATGAAACACTGTCAGAGTTAGCGGAAAGCATCAAGGAATTTGGCATTGTCACGCCGATAATCACACGCCCGAAAGAGGACGGGAACGGCTATGAAGTGATTGCAGGACAGCGGCGTGTCCGTGCGTCTGAACTTGCAGGGATAAATACCGTGCCTGCGTTTGTCCTGCCCTTAGACCGTGACCGAGCCATCATCACCCTTGTAGACAGCAATTTGCAGCGTGAGAATATCCTGCCATCGGAGCGGGCGTTTGCTTACAAGATGAAATCCGAAGCCATGAAGCGGCAGGGTTTCCGCACAGACTTAACCTCGTCACAAGTTGTGACGAAGTTGCGGACGGACGACAAGGTGGCACAGGGCTTCGGCGTGGGCAGGATGACCGTGCAGCGTTTTATCCGCCTGACGGAACTGATACCGCCGATTTTGCAGATGGTGGACGAGGGGAAAATCGCCCTCACGCCTGCGGTGGAACTGTCCTTCTTGAAGAAAGACGAGCAGGAAAACCTCTTTGCCACGATGGAGAGCGAAGAAGCAACGCCCTCACTCTCACAGGCACAGCGGATGAAACAGTTAAGCCAGAGCGGGCGGCTTGACATGGATACGATATTTGCGATTATGACGGAGGAAAAGGGAAACCAGAAAGAAACCTTGAAAATCAACACAAGCAAGCTGAAAAAGTATTTTCCGAAGAACACAACGCCGAAGCAGATGGAGGAAACCATCATTAAACTTTTGGAGCGTGAATTGCAGAGGAAACGGGGCAGGGACAGCCGCTAATCTTCTCTTTTCGGGAGGTAAATGCAGAAAATTGAGGTATGAAGAATGAAAGAAATCCAGTATGAGATTGTAAAGGAAATCGCCGTATTGTCTAAGGGCGACAGCGGCTACACAAAAGAAATCAATCTTATCTCATGGAACGGAAGAGAGCCGAAATATGACATCCGCAGCTTTTCCCCGAACCGTGAGAAGTGCGGAAAGGGTATCACGTTGAACGCTGATGAAGCAGCAGCACTCCTTGAAGCATTACAGAAAGAAGTAAACAGCGGGGATTGATGGTATCTGATTGACAGGGCGGGGCGTTTCCAGACGTTCTCCTGCCCTGTCTGGAAAGGAAGATTTAAGTATGGGCGAGGATAAGAAAGCAGATAAAAAGAGAAAGCGTATCGTGCCAAAAGCACCAGTGCAGATGATAATCAGCCGTGAATATGTCGGCACACAGACCGTTACAGAAGCGTTTGTCCCGATTATCTCCGAGGATATTCGGAAGAAGATTGCCGAGGGCGACACCTTCGACAATGAGGGGCTGTCCGCTTAGAATGTACGCAATGGGACATGAAAACAGATAGGACAGATACGGAGGTTTTACAGTATGGCAGGAATCAAAGAAGAAAAGAAAATCTATTTAGTCGGCATTTATTGCCGCTTATCTAAAGACGATGGTACGGATAACGAGAGTGCGAGCATTGCGACACAGAAATCCATCCTCACGGATTATGTGAAAAAGCAGGGATGGCACTTAGCAAAAACGTATGTGGACGACGGTTACTCTGGTACAAATTTCCAAAGACCAAGTTTCCAGAACATGATTAAGGACATTGAAAGCGGTCTGATAAACTGCGTTATCACGAAAGATTTATCTCGTCTGGGGAGGAACTATCTTGATTGCGGACTGTATCTGGAAGTGTTTTTCCCAGAGCATAATGTGAGGTATATAGCGGTCAATGACGGCGTGGACACGCTCAATAAATCCGCTATGGACATCACGCCTTTCCGCAACATCCTAAACGAAATGTATTCCGCCGATGTGTCGGTCAAGATAAAATCGGCGTACCGAGCGAGGTTTCAGCAGGGGAAATTCATGGGGACGACAGCACCATACGGTTACGTCAAAGACCCCGCCGACCACAACCATCTGCTGATAGATGACAAAGTTGCCCATGTGGTAAGGGAAATATTTGACCTTGCGTTAGCGGGCAACGGAATCGCCAAAATCCGCAAGCACATCAACAAACAGCATATCTTACGCCCCGCCGCTTATGCGGCGGAGCAGGGGGCAACAGGCTATGAGAGGTATTTTGAGGAGAATGAGGAGAACCGTTATATTTGGAGCGAGAACAGCGTAAGGGGCATTTTAAGAAGCCCGATATATGCGGGAAACCTTGCAGGCTACAAGCGGATTGCCGCCAACATGAAAAGCAAGAAACGCCCCTCTAAGCTGCCCGAAGAATGGGAAGTGATACCAGACACCCATGAGGGGATAGTCACGCAGGAGGAATTTGATACCGTACAGCAGCTTATTACAAGCCGCAGATTACCAGAAAACAAGGGCGGCTTTGAGAACATCTTTGCAGGCGTTATTAAGTGTGCGGACTGCGGCTATGCGATGCGGGCTATGAGTGCCAACAGGAGGAAACGCCCCGACATCATCGACTGCGTACAATATTCCTGCAATAATTATGGCAGATACGGTAATATCATGTGTACCGCACACAGCATTGAAGCGAGGGACTTGTTCAACGCTGTCCTCACCGACATCAACCGATTTGCGGATATGGCAGTCAATGATGAAAAGGCAGTGAGGGCGATTGAAAAGCGGCTCACGGAAACAGACCAGAGCAAGGCAAAGGCACTGGAAAAGGAGCAAAGAAAACTGAACAAACGCCTTGCAGAACTGGACAGGCTGTTTTCCTCACTCTATGAAGATAAGGTGATGGAGCGTATTACCGAGCGGAATTTTGAGATGATGTCGGGAAAATACCAGAAAGAACAGCTTGAAATTGAAGCAAGGCTGAAAGAGGTAACGGAAACGCTCAGCGACAGCTATGAGAAGACGCAGGGTGTCCGTGATTTCCTCTCCCTAATCCGCAACTATCAAGGCATTAAGGAACTGGACGCAACCATCATAAACGCACTTATAGACAAGATACTTGTTTCGGAACGTGAGAAACTTACAGACGGAATGGTGCGGCAGGAAATCAAGATTTATTATAAATTCATCGGCTTTGTCGGTGAATTACATATCACACCGACAAAGCGGTGGACTGCGTTAAAGCCTAAGAATTGTACGGTGTGCGGTGTTGAATATGTTCCCCGCTCTGGCATATCGAAGTATTGTCCTGCTTGTGCCAAGAAGATACAGAGGGAGAAATCAAACGAGAGCAAACGCAGGAGCAGGGAGCGAAACAGACAGGCATGTATTGAACTGTCCGCAAAAAATGACCGACTGATATGGCTCTCCGGGAACTCTTTTGATACTTCCCATTATCATGCTGATCTGCAATGGCATGACCAGTCTGATCATGCATGTTATGCCACCAACCATGTGGAATACGCCTTCAAAGCTGAAACCGCAAAATGCGGTCAGGGCATTACAGGATATGATATCCATGATCGCATGGATGGAGCTGGAGATCAGCGCATTTACCCTGTTTTCCACGATCAGCATTTACCGGGGAAAAGATGCGGGCTGGGCTTCTATTATTCTATTTGTGGGAGCGCTGACAGTGACGATCATTTACTATATAGTCGCATTCCAGAAGCATAATAAATAATAAAAAGGGGAAGTGATGGAGATGGGAATCATCGGGTTTGCAGTCTGGAGTATGGTAGCACTTATCTTTGTCGGAATTGGGATCTCGTCCCGGAAGTCTGCGGAGCCGGTTGGTTTTTTCAGCAATGTAAAACCGCCAAAGGTAAAAGACATAAAGCAGTATAATAAAGCGGTATCGACTATATGGATCGTATTTGCAGTGGTATTTGAAATACTTGGCATTCCGATTCTGGTTTTTGAGCAGAATTCACCGGTGTTTCTTGTTGTGGTCCTAGGCGTGGTCGTACTTCTCATCGGCATTATAATTGCTTATTTTAAGGTAGAGGCAAAATATAGATAGTAGCAGAAATATTTAATTCAATAAATACACACCGAAATTCAGATAACCGGCGAAGGTTACCCGGAGCAGATAAGAAAGCTAATGGTAACCAGCCGGTTTTTTGATGCCGCGCAGAATGTCATTGACTTTGAGCAGGGGAAGTTGGAAGAAAAGTATAAGGTAGTGTGAATATTGGGATAAAAGCTTGCAATTTGACACAACGTCGATTACACTGAAAATGTAATAAAAAAACAAAGGGGTGATGGCTTGCAGATTACAGTGGGAGTCTGTGATGATAATTCACTTGTCTGTGAGAGCATTTGTAAAAAAATCTTGGAAGTCAGACCGAATTATCAGATTGACACATATTTGAGAGGGGAGGAGATCCTTTCGTCAAAAAAAGAATATAATATCATATTTTTAGATATAGAAATGCCGGGGAAAGATGGGATGTGTATCGCAAAAGAGTTGCGGCAAAGGAATTACACAGGGCATATTATTTTTTTAACAAGTCATACGGATTTTATGCCAGAGGCATTCAAGGTGAAAGCTTTTCGTTTTTTGATAAAACCTATTCAACAGCAGAAATTGCAGGAAGCTCTAATAGAGTCAGAGCAGGAAATAAAAAAAGAAAAAAGACGAATTGTGGTTGATTATGGGAAAAATGTTTTGATTTATGATTCTGATATAGTTTATATAGAAGCTCAAAGGAACAGAACACTTTTGCACACTGAGAAAGAAATATTGGAAACGAATGAGACACTCAAATATTGGGAGCAGGAATTAAGTATAGATGACTTTTTAAAAGTACATAAGTCATATCTGGTTTCATTAAGGTATATCAGAATTGTTGACTCGGATGGAATCATCCTGTATGGAACAGAAGAAAAGATTCCTGTGTCCAGAAGAAATATGGTATTGGTAAAAAAGGCATTTTATGCTTATATCAAGGATCATGTCAAAGTACTGTAAACAGGGAATTTAGGGGAAGCATATGGAAATAGTTCTTTTAAATGGGGTACGTTACTCTGTTGAATTTATTAAACTCATGTTGGTAGTTGTTTTTATTTTAAATCTCGAGATGAAAAAGAGATTAAATCATTTCTTTATCTTATCTCTTGTAGTTATTTTATCTGTTTCTTTCAGGATTGATCTGTCAAAATACAGTATTATCTATGGATTAGTGGCTTTTGTTGTGTTTTTCGCGGTTGTCAGACAAAAGAAGGAGATCATTTATATTATACTGTCATACGTAGGGATTTCTCTTATTGACATGTTACTTGGCATTTTCTGCATTCATTTGTTTCATATTACAGATAAACAGATACAGGATCATGCGTGGCTTATAGTGGTTATGAATTCTATTTCGTTTATCCCCATTACAATTGTCTCTCTATTTTTTAAAAAGAAGAAAACAGAAAGAAATATAGGAGGAAGTATTTGGCCGGTTTTATTGATGGGAGGCATTTCTTTATCTGTTTATCTGACTTATACACAATATGTCTGTCTGGCACAATATAATCCGTATTTTCAGGATGGTTTTACGGTGAGTGCTGTTGTGATTATTATTGGTTATATTTTGGTTTGTTATTTTTTCTTAAAAAATCGTATCCGAAATCAGTATTTACAAATGGAAAATGATGCAAATCAAAAACTTCTTAAGGCACAGAGTGATTATTATACAATGCGTCTTAGAAAGGAAACAGAAACAAAAATGTTTCGACATGATATCAGTCAGCATATTAGTTGCATCTGTATGTTGTTTCAGGAAAAGAGATATGAAGAATTGGGGAGTTATCTGAAACAGATGGAAATGTATACGAAGGATCTTTCGTTACAAATGATAACAGGAAATGAATATGTAGATATTATTCTTGCAGATTTGTCAGAACAATTTACGGATATTGACGTGAGATTAGAGGGAAAAATTCCTCCTGTGAAAATGGCTTCTATGGATATATGTTCTCTTTTTTACAATTTACTAAAAAATGCATTTGAGGCTGCTCACCGTGTTTCTGATAAATTAGTAGATATAAAATTCAAGACAGATAGACTAAATATTATAATATATGTCTCAAACAGCTATGATGTTGTATTCCAGAATAAAGATGGTACATTTGCAACGCGAAAATTGGAAAAAGAACATGGTTTTGGGCTGGCAAATATTAAAAAATGTGTTGAAAAATATTGTGGATTTTATGGGGTGAATGTAGAAAATAATACTTTTTGTACTGAAATCATACTGCCAGATGTGGTAAAAACTGAAGCAAATGATGAACGGTAGCATATTCATGATGAACGGTATTGTATTATCATGGCAGAAAATATAGCATAAATAATAAGTAACTGTTAGGAAATAAAAGAAGGGAGGTTTACTTATGCTATATGACTTAACATGGCTGTGGTGGCTTTTAGGAAAAAGATCATAATTTCTGAAAGAAAATTACAATACAAGAAAAGGGGTTACATGAAGATGAAAAAAGTATTAACAAAATTAGGAACCGGAATAGTGGCGGCTGCTTTACTGACTGTATCGACCGCTCCATATGGAATACAGACATATGCTGCAGATTTGGAAAAAGAGAATACTGTGCAGACAGAACCGGTAAATACAGAAAATGGGGATTATGTGATTCTGACGACAGATACTGATGCTGTAAAGCTGCCGGCGGATGGAAAAGAGGTTGTTGACGGGACTGATAAAGAAGTAATGATATATGAGTCGGATCTGACACAAAAACAAATGCAGAAGCTGGAACAGAATCCGGCTGTAGAGGTTGAGGAGAATTTCTTTTTAGAAGGTTCAGAAAGTAAGCTGGAGCAAAAAAATGCAGGCAGTGATGAAGAAATAAATGAATGTTCGGACTGGAATTATCAGATGATCCATGCAGATGATGCCCTGTCTGCGGTAGAGAATAAGGAAATAGAGATTTCTGCAGATATGCAGGCAGTCAAGGTAGCTGTTCTGGATTCCGGTGTAGAGATGATCGCAGGTATACCGGTTTATGGAAGTGTGAATCTGGTTGATACAGAACAGGATCTGCCTTATTACATGAATGATATGACAGGTCATGGAACAGCAATTGCTGATATTATACACCAGATCTGTCCACAGGCAGAAATATACTCTGTCAGAGTATTAGACCGGGAGAACAGAGGGCGTTTAAGTGATGTTGTGGAAGGCATTTACTGGTGTATCGATCATGATATTGATGTTATAAATATGAGTTTTGGTACAGAAAAAGAATCTGAGATTTTAGAAAAGGCTATACAGGATGCGAGTGAGCATGGAATCATGGTAGTTGGTTCTGTGGGAAATGGCGGAGAGAATGCAAATGTAGAATTTCCTGCCGCTTTTGATGAGGTAATAGCAGTTGGTGCAGTAAACACAAGTGCAGAAAAAACAGAAGAAAGTACGACCGGTCCGGAGGTAGAGATCGTTGCGCCCGGAGAACAGATTCAGACAAAGAGTGTACTTGGACTGGAAACAGTGAATTCAGGAACAAGTATGGCAACACCGCATGTTACTGGAGCAGCGGCTATCCTGATGTTACAGAATGGAGAAAAAGATGCCGGACAGATCCGTGAAGTATTAGATGCAGGCTGCAATCCAATTGGAGAAGAGGAAGCATATGGAAATGGACTGCTGGATGTGAAAATGGCACAGGAGCTGTTAGACAGCGGCGAAAGTGATGCATCCGTCAGCCAGAATACAGCAGATATTGTTGTAAGTGAAAATTCAATAGATACTGTAGCGGCGGAAAGTACAGGGAATGATGTAAAAGAAGCACGACCGGTAGAAACTTTTGAAGATGTGGATTATGTGGAAGGAAGATGGAGTCAGACAAACCACAGGAAACTAACTGGTAATGCTTGTGATAATTATAGTACAGCACAATTGAGCAAGGAAGAGCGAATTCTATTGAAGGCTGGCGCAGCATATCCGGATGAAACGAATAGCAAGATCAGAGGTGGAGAAAATAACCCACAATGGCATGGACGAAGCAGGTCAAATCAGGAGACAAATTATATCGCAAACTATATTTTTGCCACTAAGATTGCCAAGGCAGGTGGAGCTGTTTTAGCAGAGTCCAAAAAGGTAAAGGGACAGGCTCAGAATGATTTTAGTAAAATGAATCAGATCAGTGATACAAAGGTGTACGGAAGATACTGGAAAAATGTAATTGCTGAAGCGGGTTTGGATTATGCGAGTGCAGACGCAAGTACAAAAGTGAAATGGCGGAAAGCATTCTTATATGGAATGGCATTACATACAGCAACAGATGTATTTGCACACTCCAGTCTGGCTTATTATAATAATACGATTCAGGCTTTGGATCACGTTACTAATAATATGGCGGACAATATTAATTATCCAAATGGCAACAGATTTACCTGTGCACAGGATACAGCGGAAGAAGTTGTGAGAGAATATTATAGTAATGAAATTGGAGCTTCTGTAGACTTTGGACTATCAGATGATAAGTCACAAAAAGGCTTTGAATTGTATAAAGTAAAAGAATATGCCAGACAGGTTCACGATAATTTTTATGATGATATTGATGATTTTTATAATTTCCGTATTAATAAATAAGGGGTGCAAATATGAAACGATACAGATGTAAAGAGAATTTATGTAATTATTGTAGTGTATTGAAATACGTCATAGGGTTGATTCTCTGTATCGCATTTCTGCTGCAGGCAGGATCGGTGATAACTTATGCAAAGACATATGACGGATTCCGGTATCAGTACAATGAAGAGTACGATGGGATTGAGATTACTAAATATAAGGGGAAAGCACAAAAGCTTGTAATCCCGGATGAGATAGAGGGAATTCCGGTCGTTGCGATAGCAGGTCATGCATGTAGTGAGAATAAATACATTAAAAAATTGATTATTTCTGATAATGTAAAATATATTGGTGATTTTGCATTTTATCGTTGTCCTAAATTAAAGAGCGTGGTTATGCCAAAAAAAATGTCTGTTTTGGGAGAGTTTGTTTTTTCATCATGTAGGAAGCTGGATTCTGTGAAGTTACCTAAAAATCTTACTTGTCTTACAGGATTTGATGATACCGGTTTCAAAACCTTTCATGTTCCCAAGCAGATTAAAAGAATAGAAGGTTTGTCTGAATGTCATAAATTAAAAACAGTCACATTTGATAAAGATTCACAGCTAGAAGTGATTGGACCGGAGGCATTTTTTTTTGATAGTGCTTTGACAGATATTGAAATTCCTGCCGGCGTAACAGAAATTGGGCATGATGCTTTTCATTATTGTTTCTCATTAAAAAATATCAGTTTTTCAAAAAACTCAAAATTAAAAACAATCGGATATTCGGCGTTTGAAGCATGTAAAGAACTGGAAGAGATCAAGATTCCCAAAAGGGTGACACAAATACAGAAAGGGGCTTTCCTAAGATGTGAAAATCTGAAAACCGTAACCTTCCGGGGAAAATGCCCTAAGCTGGAAAAGAAAGCTTTTGATGAGATCCACTGGGCTGCGACTTTCCAGGTTCCTTCCAAATATAAAAAGAGTTATGAAAAAAATATGCATAAGTTTGGCTGGTATTATGCGATAAAATAAGGAATGAGGGATTTTACATGAGAAGATCAAAAAGGGAAGTTTATGAGTATCGTGCGATATTGAAATACGTCATAGGGTTGATTCTCTGTATCGCATTTCTACTGCAGACAGGATCGGTGATAATCTATGCAAAGACATATGACGGATTCCGGTATCAGTACAATGAAGAGTACGGTGGGATCGAGATCACTAAATATAAAGGGAAAGCACAAAAGCTTGTAATCCCGGATGAAATAGAGGGAATTCCGGTCGTTGCGATAGGATATAATGCATTCTTGGGGAACAAATTTATTAAAAAAGCAGTTATCCCGGATAGCGTAAAATACATTGATGAGGGTGCATTCTATAAATGCAAAAAGCTAAAAAGTGTGATCATGCCAAAGGAAATACTGAAGTGGGGGGAATTTACCTTCAGTGACTGTAGCAGCCTAAAATCAGTGAAACTGCCTGAAAATATTACTGTTATCCCAGAGGCTACTTTTGCGGACACGGGGTTGAAAAGTTTTCATGTTCCAAAGCAGGTTCAAAGAATGGAAGACTCTGTGTTGGCTGGATGTCGGCAGCTAAAAAGTGTAACCTTTGATAAAAATGCAAAGCTGGAGTTTATTGGATGGCAGGCATTTGTTCATTGCACCGCAATGGAGGAGATTAAGCTTCCCGCCAGTGTAATAGAATTGGGACAGGAAGTTTTTCAGGACTGTTTATCCCTAAAAAAAGTTACCTTTGCAAAGAACTCCAAATTAAAAATTCTTGGATATGGCGTGTTTAACAGATGTAAGGAACTGGATGATGTCACGATTCCGAAGAATGTCACACAAATAAAAAGTTATGCCTTCGGCTATTGTATAAATCTGAAAACCGTAACCTTCCGGGGAAAATGCCCTAAGCTGGAAAAAGAGGCTTTTAATGAGATCCACTGGGCTGCGACTTTCCGGGTTCCTTCCAAATACAAAAAGGGTTATGAAAAAAATATGCATAAGTTCGGCTGGTATTATGCGATAAAATAAGGTAAAGCCCCGGCAGACGGCAATCTGTTGGGGCTTCGTTTGTGCATACACACTTTCATTTTTTAACTGGCTTAACTATAGCATATGCATCTTATCATTTCATGATTCTTCTCGCAAATGAAATTCACCCTTGACATAGATAGATGGTCGATATATTATATAGATAACCGATATATCGACAATCTATATAACGAGAAAGGAGTACAAAAATGGCAGTAGAAAAATCACTTGTATCAGGCAGTATGAAAATGCTTATTCTGGGGCTTTTGAAAGAGAAGGATATGTATGGCTATGAAATGATAGACAGCCTCCGTCAGAAATCCCGGAATGTATTTGAGCTGAAGGCGGGCACACTTTACCCGCTTCTGCACGGGATGGAGGAAAAAGGGTTACTTACCGCTTACGAACAGGAGTATGCAGGAAAGGTCAGAAAATATTACAGCATTACGAAAAAGGGAAAACAGGAGCTTGCCAAAAAGACGGAAGAATGGCAGGAATATGCTTCCGCCGTGACAAACGTGCTGGCTTTTCAAGGATAGCGGAGGGTAACTATGGATGAATATTTAGAAAAATTATTATCGCAGATCCGCAGCAAAAAAGCGCGTCCTTTTATAGAAGAAGAGATCAGGGGACATATAGAGGACCAGATCGCCGAGAATCTGAAAAACGGTATGAGCCCGGATGAAGCGAGGGCAGCAGCAGTACGTGATATGGGAGATCCCGTGCAGGCAGGCATCTCTCTGGATACTGTCCATAAGCCGCAGACCGCCTGGGGACTTCTGGCATTTGTGGCACTGATCAGCGGGATTGGTACCTTTTTGCAGATGGAGATTAGCAGACAGCTGGGAGATGGTACATCCTATATGGATGGAACACAATATGTATTCTTTGTTATGACAGGTATCGTACTGATGAGCATTGTGCAGTATGTGGACTATACACGGATCGCCGCATATGCGAAGTGGATCGGCGCAGCGATACTGCTTGTTGGGGGATATGCTGTCCTATTTGGCAGCATGGCCAATGGAAGTCTTTACTATATTACAATAGGCAGCTATCATATTTCTTCTCCGTTTTTGGGATTTATCTATGTACCGCTGTACGGAGCGATCCTGTACCAGTATTATGGACAGGGCTATCGCGGGCTTTTGAAAAGCCTGATCTGGATGCTCTTACCGGTAGTGATCCTTGGGCGGGCAAACAGCATTTCCATGACATTCTCGTTTGCAATCTGCTTATCTGTTGTACTGACGCTTGCGGTGGCAAAGGGATGGTTCAAAGTTTCGAAATGGAAGGTGCTGACCGCTTTGTGGTCTGTTGTACTGCTGCTTCCCATACTGGGGCTTTTCCTGCTCTACAAATTACAAATGCTTGCGCCTTATCAGATTATGCGGCTGAAGACTTTTGCGACAGGAGGAGGCGAAGCCGGTTACGTGACTGCAGCACTCCGGGAAAGTTATCAGTCGCTAACCTGGATCGGTGCTATGGATCAGCGGGCAGGTGCGAAACTGCCGGATCTGAATGCGGATTATATTTTCACGTATCTTTGGTCGGAATATGGTATTTTGGCAGGCATTTTGCTCTGCTGTCTTCTTGGTATCCTGCTTGTGCTTGTATTCGGTGCAGCCCTGCATCAGAAAAATGAGCTTGGCTTCATGATGGGCTGTGGATGCGGAACGGTTTTCCTGACACAGACCGGACTGAATATTATGATCAATCTCGGACTGTTTCCCGCCTGCGCGACCTCTCTTCCTTTCCTGTCAGCAGGCGGCGGCAATATTTTATTGTCTTATACGCTGATGGGCATTGTACTGAGTATTTACCGGTATAAAAATATATATCCGCGCTTTTTCGGACGCCGGGCAGTTTCTTCCCTCTTGCGCTGATCCCGTCCGCGTTGTAAGATAGGTAATCATAGCAAAGCTGATGCAGCAATGGGACAGAAGTAATAATGAGAAAAGAGGCAATAACATGAGACTTGATAAATATTTAAAAGTATCCAGACTGATCAAACGCCGCAGCGTTGCAAACGATGCCTGTGATGCGGGGCGTGTCATGCTCAATGACAAGGTCGCAAAGGCAGGTACGGAAGTAAAGGTAGGAGATGTGATCACGATCAACTTCGGCAATAAAGATGTCAAAGCAGAAGTACTTTCCGTACAGGAAACCGTGCGGAAGGAAGAAGCAAAGGAAATGTTTAAACTGTTGTAGTAATAAACTGAAAATCCTCACATATATTGAATAAAAATGATAGCGGGATGAAGGCGGTAATGAAAAGCTTTTGTCAGTATCTATATATCATTTTAGATGATTTTATATGGGAGGAATGACATGGAAGAGAATATAGCGACAAAGCAGAGAGCACATAAAGTCATGCTGACAAACAGAAGGACATGTATGGTCAGCGGCGTGGCGGATGTGCTCTCTTTTGATCTGGCAGAGATCCTGCTGGAAACTGATCAGGGCATGCTGATGATCAAGGGGAAGGATCTGCACGTAAACCGTCTGACATTAGAGCGCGGAGAAGTGGATATCGAGGGGCAGATCGACTCATTCACTTATTCAGATGCCGGTCAGTATGGGGAGAAGGGAGAGTCCTTTTTGGGCAGATTGTTTAAATAATGAGTGCGGAAGTGATAGATCAGGGTATTTTCTGGTTGTTCTGCTTTGTAACAGGGGCTGTGATCACTTTTATTTACGATCAGATCAGAATTGTAAGACGTGTACTGCCGCATGGATCTGTTCTGGTTGCGATCGAGGATCTTTTGTTCTGGCTTTTTGCGGGGATCGTCATTTTTTCGTTGCTGTATCGTATGAATGCAGGAACGCTGCGCTGGTTTGCCGTGTTCGGTCTTGCTGCCGGTATGTTTCTTTATAAAAAAATTTTCAGGGATTTTTTGGTAAATTTTATGTCAACAGTTATACGTCGCATACTAGATATAGTGGTGCGTATTCTGAGCATCCCACTAAACTTTGTAAAACGCCCAGTTTTAAAGGGTTTGCGGGCTATTAGGAGCGGCAGAAACCGGCTAAAAAAGAAGTTGACGGCTAACATAAAAGAAGGTAAGATAACTTTATGTAAACACAAAAACCAGTTAGAAATGGGGAATCGTGATGAGCCGTAGAAGGTATCGGGGAAGGCGGCAGAATCGGTCTGGTATGTTTTTGGTTTCGACGGTTGTCATTGTGTTGATGCTGATGGTTTCCATCAAGTGTGTGGAGCTGAAAGAAAAACAGGATCAATACGTTGTCAGACAGGAGGAGCTCAAGCAGCAGATAGCAGACGAGGAAGCAAGAGCCGAGGAATTGGAAGAATTGAAAAAATATGTCCAGACAGATTCTTATGTGGAAGAGATCGCAGAAGAAAAGCTGGGACTTGTTCATAATGGAGAGATCATATTTAAGACAACAAAGTAAGCAGGAGCTGATAAATCGGCTTCTGCTTATTTTGTTATGGCGACGAGGAAAATGCACACTTTTATGCGGTGCATTTGACGACCGCTGATCAGAGCGAGATTCGCAGAGCGTATCTCGTCTCTGTTGTGAATAAGAAAAAACAAGTGCCCACCACATTTTGACAAATTTTGAACTGCCCATGCTGTATACTAAGATTCCGAAAAGAGAAAAAGGAGTCTGACCTATGGGAAGAAAAGAAGGAATCGAAACATATACCAGAAGTCGCCTGATCGGATACGCACAGCTTTTACAGGAGATCGCACAGGAATATAAAGCAGGGCAGAAAAGAACCGAGGGAGCAGAAGAAGCATGTTTGCCCAGGTCTTCTTTGCTGCTGCGCGAGCAGGAGCGGGAAAATACAACTATTTTTGCAGGATTTGTCATGGATACTTCAAAGCAGCTGGAAAATCTGGCAGAAACGGAATTTGCCGGATCCGCTGTCTGTGAGCGGCAGAAGAAACGGATCGTGAAGCTTTTAAAGGAAGAGGGGATCAGTGTCCTGGAGTTTTACCGGACAAGCAACCGGAACGGATATCTGGAGATCGGAATGGTCGTAAAGTCCGAGAACCGCTGTTACTATGATGTAATGGAAATAGCAGATCTTTTGTCGGAAATCACGCATAAATCGATGCTGCCCGTGGGAGGACATGCTTATATCCACAGTGAACCTGTAGTCGTCTGTTTTCAGGAAGAAGTGACTTATCGGATCTTTGGTGGTTTTGCAAAGGCAACAAAAGAGGGGGAAGAGGTGTCCGGAGATAACTATATTCTGCGGGAATTCGGAGACGGGACATATCTGGCGGCGATCGCGGATGGCATGGGAAGCGGCGTACTGGCGGGGGAGGACAGTGAAAGAACATTGTCTCTGGTGGAAAAGTACATAGAATCTTCTTTGCCTCTGCGGGATTGTATCCGGGCATGCAATGAGCTTTTCTTTATGAACCGGGAAGAAGAGCGGACAGTATCTCTGGATCTGATGGAGCTGAACCAGTATACGGGGGAATGTCATTTTTATAAGTGCGGTGCAAGTGCCTCCTACTGGATCAGACATGGGCAGATCCATGAAATCGCAGCGGACAGGCAGCCACTCGGACTGTCATCTGTGCCATCGGAATTTGATGAGGTGCTGTATCTGGAATCGGGAGATACGGTTATTTTGATATCCGACGGTATCGCGGAGGAATTTTATGAAAGACCGGAGCTTTTGCGGGCAGGAATGGAACGGCTGAAAACGGAAAATCCGACGGATCTTGCAACAGGCATTCTGGAGCTGGCGGTCAAAGCTGCCGGTGCGATCCGGGACGATATGACGGTACTTGTTGTTTCACTGTATCAGGAGGATAACTGACTTTATTGCTTTTTTGGCTGAAAAAAGCTATATTTACTGTATGGAAAATACAGCTTTGAAAAAGAAAAAGGAAATAGAAGAAAAGGTGCTTTCTTATGTGGAAAAGCATCATATGCTGGCAGCAGGCGATCATGTGCTCTGCGGTCTGAGCGGCGGTGCAGATTCTGTGTGTCTTTTGTATCTGCTGCTTGCCATGAAAAAGCATATACCGATCACGATCACTGCAGTACATGTGAATCACAGACTGCGGGAAGAAGCAGATGCGGATGAGGCGTTTGCAAAAGAGCTCTGCAGTAAGCTGGGGCTTCCTTTTTACCGGGAAGAGGCAGACGTAAAAGCGCTGGCAAAGGCGGAGGGCATGACACTCGAAGAGGCGGGCAGAATGGCACGGTATCAGATCTTTGCACAGCTTGCAAGTAAGCTGAAGGCAACTAAGATTGCTGTGGCGCATCATGCGAACGATCAGGCGGAAACACTGCTGTTTCATCTCTGCAGAGGCAGTGGTCTGACGGGGCTTGTCGGAATGCGTCCGGTCAGAGAGCAGATCATCAGACCGCTTCTATGTTTAAAAAGAGAAGAGATCGAGGTATATTTACAGACAGCCGGGCAAAGCTATGTGACAGATGTGACAAATGCGGACAGCACTTTCGCCAGAAATGCGCTGCGCAATCAGGTGATCCCTGTTCTGGAGGAAAAGGTCAGCAGCAGAAGCGTGGAGCATATGGGACAGATGGCGGAGATCGCCGGACTTGCCTGCGATTATCTGGAGGACTGCCTGCAAAGAGAGCTGGAAAGGTGTACAAAAGCAGAGGAAGGAGATAACGGAGGTTGTCTTAGGCTGATTCTTCCTGCGTTTGATACATTGCATCCATATATGAAAGGACAGGTTCTGCTTACGTGCCTGGAAAAGATGTCGGGCAGCAGAAAAGATCTGGCGAATATACATGTGCAGGCGTTGTTGTCACTTTGTGAAAAGCAGGTCGGAAGCAGTCTGGATCTGCCGTATCAGATCATGGCGTGTCGCAGCTACGACAGTATCTGCTTTGTGAAAAAAGGGCAGAAGCAGACCGCGTTTTTTGAAAGAGAGATCAGTATCACGGAAGGCACGGAGAGCAGGATCGATCTGCCGGACGGACAAAAGCTTCTGATTCGGCTGCGGGAAGCACCGCAGGCGGGGAATTCCATGGAAAATATACCGCGAAAAGCGTATACGAAATGGATTGATTATGATAAAATAGATGGGTCTTTGGTGATCCGCAGTCCACAGGCGGAAGATTTTTTCTATTTCAATGATAAGAACCGCAAGTTTGTTAAAGACTATATGGTGAATGAAAAGATACCGAAAGCGGACAGGGAAAAGCAGCTGCTGCTCGCAGACGGTTCTCATATGGTTTATTTTTTAGGACGCAGGATCAGCAATTATTACAAGGTAACGGAAGATACCCGTCATATATTAGAAATTACAGTTACAGGAGGATAAAAATGGCTGAAAAAATCAGAGTTATGATTCCGGAAGATAAGGTAGATGCCAGAATCAAGGAAATCGGAGAGGCGATCAGTAAACAATACGAAGGAGAAGAAGTACATCTGATCTGCGTACTGCGCGGCGGAAGTTTCTTTATGTGTGAGCTCGCAAAAAGGATTTCCGTTCCGGTAACACTGGATTTTATGTCTGTTTCCAGCTATGGCATGGATACAAAATCAAGCGGTGTTGTTAAGATCGTCAAGGATCTGGATGATTCTATCAAGGGTAAAAATGTGATCGTAGTGGAAGATGTTGTGGATTCAGGCCGTACACTCAGCTATCTGCTGGATATGCTGAAAGACAGAGGACCGAAGAGCCTGCGTCTGTGCACGCTTTTAGACAAACCGGAAAGACGTGTTGTACAGGTGCATGTGGATTATACAGGCTTTGAGATCCCGGATGAGTTTGTTGTGGGTTACGGACTTGATTATGCACAGAAGTATCGTAATCTGCCTTACATCGGTGTTGTGGAGCTGGATGAAGCTTCCAAATAACACAGACAGGAAAGGATTTAATTATGAACGGAAATAGAACAAGAGGAATGGGTGGTTCATTCATCCTGATATTGCTTTTGCTGGGTCTTGTGATGTGGATCTCCGGTATGCGGAGTTCCGAGACCGGTTATAACTGGAATGATTTTATGGCAGATTATGAAGCAGATCAGATCAGCTCGGCTGTGATCAAACCCAATGCAGAAGTACCGACCGGTAGTGTCATCTTTACAATGAAAGACGGTTCCTCCAAAGAACTGTTTGTTTCGGATGTAACGGTCGTTGAAGAATATATGCATCAGAAAAATGTGGAAGTTGTCATGCGCGATATGCCAAGTGAAAACTGGTTTTTGTATTATGTACTTCCGATCCTGATCGTATTTATTGTATTTGTATTTTTCTTCTCGCTGATGAATGCACAGGCAAACGGTGGCGGCGGTGCTTCCAATAAGATGATGAATTTCGGAAAATCCAGAGCACGCATGACGACCGGTGGTGATGTGCAGATCACACTCAAGGATGTTGCAGGTCTGAAGGAAGAAAAGGAAGAGCTGGAAGAAATTGTTGAATTTTTGAAAAATCCGGGTAAATTTACGAAGGTCGGTGCCAGAGTACCAAAGGGCGTTCTGTTAGAGGGACCTCCCGGAACAGGTAAGACGATGCTGGCAAAGGCGATCGCCGGGGAGGCAAATGTTCCGTTTTTCTCCATTTCGGGATCTGATTTTGTGGAAATGTTTGTCGGTGTCGGCGCATCCCGTGTCAGAGATCTGTTTGAAAATGCGAAGAAAAACCATCCGTGTATCATATTTATCGACGAGATCGATGCTGTTGCAAGACAGCGTGGAACCGGTATGGGAGGCGGTCATGATGAAAGAGAACAGACGCTGAACCAGCTTCTTGTGGAAATGGACGGTTTTGGCGTCAATGAAGGTATTATTGTCCTTGCGGCGACAAACCGTGTGGACATTCTCGATCATGCGATCCTGCGTCCGGGACGATTTGACAGAAAGATCAGTGTCGGCAGACCGGATATCGGTGGCAGAGAGGCTATTTTGAAAGTACATGCCAAGAATAAACCGCTTGCGGAAGATGTGGATCTGAAGCAGATCGCACAGACAACAGCAGGCTTTACCGGAGCGGATCTGGAAAATCTTCTGAATGAAGCTGCGATCATTGCGGCAAAGGATAACAGAAACTTTATCCAGCAGGAAGATATCAAGCGGGCATTTATCAAAGTGGGGATCGGCGCAGAAAAGAAGAGCCGTATTATTTCTCCGAAGGAAAGAAAGATCACAGCATACCACGAAGCAGGGCATGCGATCCTGTTCCATGTTCTTCCGGATGTGGGGCCGGTCTATACCGTATCCATCATTCCGACCGGCGTTGGCGCAGCAGGTTATACAATGCCTTTGCCGGAGCGTGATGATATGTTTATGACAAAGGGCAGAATGCTGCAGGATATTATGGTAGATCTTGGCGGCCGTATCGCGGAAGAGCTGATCTTCGATGATATCACAACAGGTGCTTCCAATGATATCAAACAGGCAACCAATGAAGCACGCAAGATGGTAACACGTTTTGGTATGTCTGACAGAATAGGAACGATCAATTACGATGACGACAGCGATGAGGTGTTCATCGGCCGTGACCTGGCACATACCAAGACAATGAGTGAAGCTGTGGCAGGTGAGATTGATGCAGAGGTAAAGACGATTATTACAGACTGCTATGCAAAGGCCAAGAAGCTGATCGAGGAAAACATTGATGTACTGCATGCCTGTGCGGGACTTCTGCTTGAAAAGGAACGTATTACCAGAGATGAATTTGAGGCGCTTTTCCCGGTTTATTATAAGCAGCCGGAAGAAGAAGTGCCGATGGGTGAGCCGGTATAAAGGAATGGATTACCGGGCACGGTAACGGTATTGTGAAAAATGAACATTGAAAATGCTGAAAGGTGTGTCTTTTGTTGACACGCCTTTCCTGCTGTTGGTAATAATGAACAAAAAATACCATCAACTTTTATTAAATTTGTAGAATATGAAGATGGACAATATAGGGGGGCTTTGCTACAATACACTTGTAACCCCCCAATACATTACATAGTTTTTTGCTATACCCCATAAGAAAGAAATACCTTCTCCGAAAGACCAGTTAACTTGTTAACTGGTCTTTCGACCGTTTCAGGTGGAAAAACTATTGAACTTACTTTGCATATACTATAAAATATAGAGAAATAGGGAGGGTTTCGTAATGGATTATCAACAATATGAACAGATAGAAAAGAATCTGCGCTATATCGCATCTATGCGGCCGGTTTTTAATAAGAGGGCCTTATTTTCCGATATGACGGCAGATTATATTTCTCCACAGGAGCCGGAACCTTTTTCAAAAGTGAAGATCAGATTTCGCAGTGCGATCAACAATGTAGACTATGTGTTGTTTGTACACAATAATGAAAAGCTGCTCATGTCGAAGGTATCACAGGATGAACAGTTTGATTATTACGAGATCGAAGTAGCACTGGATGACCAGAAATATGAATATTATTTTGAGATTCATGTGGGAAAAGTCTATTGCTTTTTTGACCTGCGCGGCGTGACGAGAGATGTGCAGGATTATTATAAATTTACACTGATTCCCGGTCAGAAAGTACCTGCCTGGGCAAAAGGTGCAGTCATGTATCAGATCTATATTGATCGTTTCTATAACGGCGATCCGGATAATGACGTGCTTACAGACGAATATACTTATATCGGAGAGCATGTAAACCGTGTAACGGACTGGGGAAAATATCCGGCTGTTATGGGCGTGCGTGAATTTTACGGTGGTGACCTGGCAGGCGTTTTGCAGAAAATGGACTACCTGCAGGATCTGGGCGTGGATGTCATTTATTTCAATCCGCTTTTCGTATCGCCTTCCAATCATAAATATGACATACAGGATTATGATAATATCGATCCGCATATCGGTAAGATCGTAGATGACAGAGGTGATCTTCTGCAGCCCGGTCAGATGGAAAACCGTTATGCAACGAAATATATCAACCGTGTTGCCAATAAGAAGAACCTGGATGCTTCTAATGAGTTGTTTGCACAGGTTGTCGAGGAAGCGCATAAGCGTGGCATGAAAGTTATCTTAGACGGCGTATTCAACCACTGCGGTTCTTTCAATAAATGGATGGACAGAGAGCGTGTCTATGAGAACTTTGAAGGCTATCCGAAGGGGGCTTATGTTTCCGCTGACAGTCCATATCGTGATTATTTCCATTTTTATGACCCAAACCAGTGGCCGTATAACGGTTCTTATGATGGCTGGTGGGGACATGATACACTGCCTAAGCTGAATTACGAAGGCTCGCGTGAACTCTACGATTATGTACTGCACATCGGACAGAAATGGGTATCTCCGCCGTATAATGCGGATGGCTGGCGTCTTGACGTGGCTGCGGATCTCGGACATTCGCCGGAAATGAACCACCGGTTCTGGAAAGATTTCCGAAATGCGGTCAGACAGGCAAATCCGAATGCGATCGTTCTGGCAGAGCATTACGGTTCTCCGAAGGAATGGATCGAAAACTGTGAATGGGATACGGTCATGAACTATGACGCTTTTATGGAGCCTGTTACCTGGTTTTTGACGGGCATGCAGAAGCACAGTGATGACTACCGCGAGGATTTATACGGAAATGCGGACAGCTTCTGGGGCGCGATGATCCACCACAGCGCTGCAATGACAACACCATCTTTGCAGATCGCAATGAATGAGCTTTCCAACCACGATCATTCGCGTTTTCTGACAAGAACCAACAAAAAGGTCGGTCGCGTGAACACAATGGGATGCGAAGCAGCCAATCAGGGTGTCAACAAGGCTGTTCTGCGTGAAGCTGTTGCGATCCAGATGACATGGCCGGGTGCACCAACGATCTACTACGGCGACGAAGCAGGTGTCTGCGGCTTTACCGATCCGGATAACAGAAGAACCTACCCATGGGGACATGAAGATCAGGAGCTGATCGATTTCCACCGGGAAATGATCCGTATCCACAAGGAAAACCGGGAGCTTCTCACAGGCTCGATCAAAAAGGCTGCGGGAGATTACAATTTTATCTCCTATGCGCGATTTAACAAAGAGGAGCAGTGCCTGATCGTAGTCAATAACGGATACAATGACGTGACAAAGGATATCCTTGTCTGGGAATTCGGTATTCCGCGCGATTGTAAGATGGAACGTCTGATCCTGACAAGTAACAGCGGTTTCACGGTAGAGAAGGAAACATACAATGTTGTGGCCGGTAAGCTGACGCTGACTCTTCCGCCGACTTCCGTGATGGTGCTGAAGCATTATAAGGAATAGAAATGAATGAATATAGTATAGGATTGCATATACACATATACAACCGCTTCTGCATTTAATTTTGATGCAGGCTATGCATGCTTTTCTACTAAGGCACGTACTGACATGTATATGGCACGCGAACATTCGACATCCATGTCTCAAGTTCGCTGCCACGACATCCGTGTCGTGGCACCATACACATTGTCAGCACTTAGCCAAGTAGAAAGACGCATTTATAGCTGATTGCATCAAAATTAAATGCGGGAGCGGTTTTGTATTATCTATCGTTATACAGAATATATTTGAGGTTTTCTTATAACAATAAATTATATATTGAACAAATGTTCGCAATATGATAAGCTGATTTTGTATAATCGAGATCGGGTGTGAGTTTTGCATGATGCCCTATGAATACAATAGAAGTGCTTACTTTGTTGTTAGTCATATTTGTGGCTTTATCATACATAGATAATCATGTAAATAAAAAGAAATAAGCGCCCGACACCGTCCAAAGTTTAGGCACTTATTTCTTATACTAATCATATAACTGAGGGCAGATCGGAAACACATCCGATTACCTTTGTGTAGATTATGCGCCAGAGTGGTTGAGAAATTAACCACTCTTTTCAAGGAACGGAGAAAGGAATCATCCATGCTATTTCAAAGGAAAACAGCGATTTCATTTCCATCTTATGACCCGGAGCGTCAGCAGGCAGTTCTGAAGTGCTCGATCTGTACCGGAGAGCAGGTCGCAGGCTTTTTGGACAGGCAGACCGGGCATTTCACGGATGTTATGCTGATCCGGAATGAGAAGGATTTAGAGGCGTTTCAAAAGCATTATAAGTTATCCGGTATTTCTAAAATATATTAGATCAAAAGGTGGATAACGCGCCGGAAAAGAGGCTGATATGTGGAAAATAAAACAGATTTTTGACGGAGATTACGGCTGTGAGGAAACCTGCAGTGAAACCGGACAGGCAAAAGAGCCGATGGTTTCTGTTACATTGGTCGAAGAAGACACCGGGGAAAACGGAAAAGAGCCTATAAAATATGTCACAGTTCCTGACCGATTTCTTACAGAGCATGGCTTGGAAGAGGGCTCTGACTGGCGTCTGGCAGATCAAAAGCCGACAAAGGAATATGCCTTCTGGGGCTGGGAAAATGCAAATGTGCTGGCGGTCAGCAATGATTATCCGGGGATCAGAACGCCCTGGGATCTGTATGATGCCCTTTCTGAAATCTGGTGTAGCGAAACGTGTGCACCGCGTATGCGCGATGGATGGACGAAAGAAAATAAAACATTGGGGCAGTGTTCCATTACAGCGTTTCTTGCGCAGGACATTTTCGGTGGAAAAGTTTATGGAATTTTAAGAGCCGGAGGCAATTATCACTGCTATAATGTCATTGGAGATTGTGCATTCGATCTGACCAGTGAGCAGTTTGGCAGCGAAAAGCTGGACTATACGGAAAATCCGGAGCAAATCCGGGAAGTACATTTTGCAAAAGAGGAAAAACGCCTGCGATATGAATACCTTAGACAGCAACTTAAGAAGTACTGTAATAAAACAAACGAGGTTTGGCGGGAAGGCATTTCAGCTTCCTGACAGAGGCAGGCTGTGTAAGCACAAAGCTGTGAAACAGAGAAGGATGAAATAATCATAGAGAAGGAGACAGAAAATGACACGAGAAGAAGCATTTACATTATTACAGAAGTACAATAAGGATCCGTTTCATATTCAGCATGCCCTGACTGTGGAAGCAGTTATGAAATGGTATGCGAATGAACTGGGCTACGGGGATGATGCAGAATACTGGGGCATTGTCGGGTTGTTACATGACATTGACTTTGAGCTGTATCCGGAGGAACATTGTCTGAAAGCACCGGAAATTTTGCGGGAAGGCGGAGCCGGCGAGGAACTGATCCATGCAGTCTGTTCCCATGGCTATGGCATTACAGTCGGATGTGGCAAGACAATCGATGTGGAGCCGGTGCATGAAATGGAAAAAGTGCTCTTTGCGGCAGATGAGCTGACCGGTCTGATCTGGGCAGCAGCACTGATGCGTCCGTCCAAGAGTACAAAAGATATGGAGCTGAAATCTCTGAAGAAAAAATATAAGAGCAAAGGCTTTGCCGCAGGCTGTTCACGTGAAGTGATCGAGCGTGGTGCGGAGCAGCTTGGCTGGGAGCTTGAAAAACTTCTGACTATGACGTTATCTGCCATGGCAGCAACGGAAGACCGGATACAGGAAGAGATGGATGCATTAAATGCATAAAACGAAATAATCTGATAATTGAGGATAGCTTCGGCTATCCTTTTTTTGTACGCAAAATAAACTATAGTGAAAAATATCCATTATAATATCAGCTATTGGGTAGATATTCCTAAAATGTAGTCGGAGGAAACATGATAGAGAGTACAAAGAGAAATCAGATGATGGATGGGAAGTTCGTTTGCGCCACGTTCGTATCGTGCATACATGGTTTGTGATGTGCCAAGATAACTGGCAACATATCGTTGTGTGTAGTCATGATCTTCGCGCAAATTCCGTATCTGCTTGGTATAACAAAAGGTATCCATTTGCAAAGCTCCTGAGAAAAATACTATGTTGGTAAAATTTGCCAAATCTTACAAAAAGAGTATCATAAGATGACATTTTCAACATGAAATAGTAAAGAAATGTACTAAATTATATAGAAAAAGAATTTCTTGCAATTTAAGACATGATATGCTAATATTTCTAATGGTTGAGACAGCAATATTGTCTCATATGGGTGGATTCCCGAGTGGCCAAAGGGGACAGACTGTAAATCTGCTGGCAATGCCTTCGAAGGTTCGAATCCTTCTCCGCCCATTGCACTAAGGAGGGACCCACGACATGTAGTTAGGGGGACCCACGAAGTGGGAGAACCTGACTACTGGCACAGCCCGCGAGCAAAGCGAGCATATAATGGCTGTGCTCCCGAGGGAGGATGCCTTAGTACTTATATTATATAATACGCCCGCGTGGCGGAACTGGCAGACGCGCAGGACTTAAAATCCTGTTGTAGCGATACAGTACCGGTTCGATTCCGGTCGCGGGCACGATTTAAAACAGCTTCAAATCCTTGTAAATCAAGGGTTTGGAGCTTTTTTATAATGTCATGTATCATTTGGTCACATATTTGCGCAGCAAATGTGTGACCAAATGATACATGATGCAGCCTCGGCTCATCTGCGGAGCAGATTATGCATGAGCCGAGGTTCTAAGGATGTTTGAAAATTTGTATGCAGGTGTATGCAACCTTGGATAAGCATCATTTATCTGCTGAGAATTGACGAATATATCAGTTGTGTTATAATATAATCACAAAGGTGCTACCGATAGACGGCTAGCCCTGAATAAATTATGGTTGTAAAAACAATCGTCGTAATCTTTCTGAGGGACTAACAGCGGTTGTTTTTACTGTTTATAAGCCTTTCGACTATTCTTCCGATTGCAAATCCAGCAGAGAAGAACAGTCTTTATATCTTATGGGCTGGTCGAAAGACCCGGGTCCACCAAATGGCGGGTAAGACACCCGCCTTTTTAATATATTAAAGACAATTTAGACGCCCAAATTTCAGACAAGTAAATCAGCTCTCTGTTCTTGCACCCCTCCCGCGGATATGCTAAACTACCTATAGTTAGAACCTGCTAACAATAACAGATCAGTTAGGCTCAGTTAAGCTCAGGGTTATAGCCAGGTTTATGGGAGGTAATGCGCATGAAACGGGCTTATGCAGTGTCGCAATACGGAAAGTGCTATGAGCAGTATTGCAAGGAATATCTGCCGCAGCGGGCGAAGGAGATTTTTGATAAGGCAGAGCAGTATTATAAAGAGTTTGTCAAAAATGATATGCCGGATCTGGGAGAAAACCTGATGGCAAAAAATATGCTGGACTGGTTTACCATTCTTTCGTTTTATGAGGCAAGCGACCATAAGCTGGACGGAGAAGTGCTTCTCAAGATCAAGCGGAAAGCTGCGGATAAAATGCGTTTTCTGGGAAAATTTGTGAATGGAAATAAGAGCCGGTGGCCTTATAAAATGTTCGAGAAAACCTATGTGAATTTCAACAGAATGAAAAAAGAGCATCAGGATAAGGGCGAATGGATGGACACGTGGGACGTGAAGATCAACCCGGATCACCGGACAGAGGGCTTCAACTTTTATCTGATCGGTTGTCCGATCGCAAAGCATGCCAAGGAGCATGGTTATGATAAGCTCCTTCCGTATCTGTGCAAAACAGATCATTATCTGGCAGAAGTCATGCATGCCCGCCTGATTCGCACCCAGACAGAGGCGCTGGGAGGCGATCACTGTGATTACTGGTATGTCGGAGATAAAAGCCCTGCGCTCGCCCAGTATAAAGATCTGGAACAGATATAACAGGACGTTTTATTTAGCGGATCGCCGGAAGCAAGTATTTTATACCGCATTGGTGTGATCATAGAGCCGGTAACGATGTTCTTTGGACTGAAATGGCCGGCATTTCAGAGATACTGTCTGCTAACTTTACAAAGGCGCAGGGACTTGCCTTTATTTTTGTCATCAGCTTTAATATGCCGTGTGTCAGCGCACTTGCAGCAACTGCAAGAGAAACACATTCCGTCAGATGGACAGCGAAGATTGGTGTTTTCTACACCGCTGCAGCATTACTGGTCTCCTGCATTGTATACCATATCGGACTGCTGGTATTTTAATGTCTGCATCATAGAAAAAGTTGGCTGCCTGATAGTTTGCAAAAAAACAGATATATGCTATACTTGGAGTTAGAAATGACTAACAGAACATAGAGGGAGTAAAAATGCATATTGAATCAAATACCATTCAGGAAACTTTAGTCATCCCGTTATGGGGCAGGAAATATTGTTCGGATATTTATCCGGAGCTTTACAATGATCCGATGGCGGAAAAGATCATGGAAAATCTGGATTATGATTTTTCCGTGCTGGAGCAGAAGAAAAGCAGTACGATGTTCCGCTTTGGCTATCTGGAAGCCGCAGCAAGATATACGGATCTGGCGACGGAGATAAAGGAATATATCGGGCAGCATCCGAAGGCAGCGGTCGTAAATCTGGGCTGTGGGCTGGACTGCAGCGCGGAAAATAACGCAGGTCCTGCCAATAAGATCTACAATATCGACAGGCAGGATGTGATCAATGTCAGGAATGAACTGATTCCGCCGGCAGAGAATGTACTGAATATCGGATCAGATCTGAATGATACCGCATGGTTTGATGCGATAGATGACAGTGATGGCGTGATCTTCTTTGCCGCAGGAGTATTTTATTACTTTCTGGCAGAGGAAGTGCGCAAGCTGTTTACTGCGATGGCAAAGCGTTTTCCGGGCGGACGGCTTGCTTTTGATACAGCGAACCGCAAGGCGGTTAAGATGATGCTGAAAACATGGGTAAAAACAGCGGGCATTACGGATGTAGAGAAATATTTTTATGTGAATGATGTGCAGGATCTGGGGGCATGGCTTCCACAGGCAAAGATTTCGGCAAAGGGCTATATGCTGGGCTACAGCGATCTGAAAATTCCTTCGGTCAGTGGCTTTTTCAGATTCCTGTCCAAAGTAGGAGACGGCTATATGAAGATGCGGATCGTACGGATCGACTTTTAGAATTGAGGGAACGCTAGCGCTTGCTCAATTCTTGTGTTATACTCATCAAGTAGGCTTACCTGCGTGTATTTAGAGAGGAATGGAGAAGCATATGTTATTCGGAAAAAAGAAAAATGAAACAACAGAGGAAAGAGGAATCGGTTCCGCAATAGAGCTTGGTGAAAGAATAGAGATATTTGATTCATATGGCAGAAAGGCCAGTATGTTAAAGACGGACTGGGCAGAGAAGCTTCTGCCGGCCAGATTAAAGGAATGCTGGGACAATGCGGATCGTCTGTACGCGGAGATCATCTTTAATGTAGATAATAATATGGCATACGAGGTTACAGAGGCGGCGGAGCATCTGGCTGAGCTGGAGCCCGGGAAAGAGAGAGCAGTGATCGTGCTTTCTATTGTATACAGAAAGCAGGAACGTTTTGAAAGTGCCAAAACAGTGCTGGAGGACTTCATACAGGAGCACGGCAGGTTGGGCGCGCTTCTTGTCAATCTTGCCAGAGTCTATGAAGCACAGGATGATATCAAGAAAGCACAAAATACCTTGTGGGAAGGGCTTACGCTTGATCCGAATCAGGATAACGGGCTTTCCTGGTGGCTGTTTACCCAGCGGGAAGATGGCGACAAGGAGAAGTATCTGCGCGCGCTGAAGGCAGCAGGACAGCTTCCGGGCGCATATCTGCCACAGCTTTATCAGGCACGTTTTTATCTGGAAGAAAATCAGGTCAGAGATGCCCTGAATATTTATAAAGAAGTACTGGCAGCAGATGCGGACAAGCGTCAGGTTCTGCCGATGATCTCCGGAGATCTCGGTAAATTCAGCCTGCTCAAGGCAATGGTCACACTGATCGCGCCTGTGTATGATCTGGATGAGCATGATGCCCGAACCGGTCTGAACCTTGTGCAGGCATATCTGGGACTGGGCGAGCTGGAAGAGGGCGAAAAGCTGCTTGGCAGATTGTTCCGTCTGGAACGTGCAGATCTGAAGCAGCCGCTTTTGGAGATTTCAGCCCGTTTTGATAAAGAAAAGAGACAGAAGATTGTGGAACAGCAGCAGACCGCCGACAAAAAGGTGGAAATCCTTGGCATTGAGAAGCCGATCTTCTACTTTGGCATGAAAGAAGGTACTTTCCCGGAAGTAGACAAGACAGGAAAGAAAAAGATCGGTATTTTATCTTATACCAATAAGAAGGAATCTGTTGTGGAAAGACGTGCGGAAGCAGAAAACGAAGCAAGCAGACTGACAAAGAGCGTTCCGCTTTTTATCAGTGAAGCATTGTATTTCTATTCTGATTTTTCACCGATCGTATATATTCCGGTCATCAACCAGATTGGTGCGGTACTGCCCGGTACAGAATGGGATCAGGCATTTTTGGAAAGAATGGTTAAGCAGCATGACCTTGCTATGCTGATCACAGGTGATATCCAGGTTACAAAGGATAATAGAGGATATGCGATCCATACGAAGATCGTCCATGCGGATGGCAGCACCCATAAAGATGAGACGGTTCTGACAAAGGGAGAGGATATTATGAGCCTGCTCAGTCGTATGTATCTGCATGCCACTGGATCGGCTCTGCATGATGCAGCAGAATTAAGTGGCTTTTACCAGCTTCCGAAGGTAGAGCTTTCCATGCAGTATCTGACAGCACTTGCACAGTCCCTGACACAGACTATGGTACAGATGCGTACCGTACCGTTTTCACATTTATGGGGTGAGCGTAATATCATCAACTGGTTTATGAACATTGCGCTTGCCGATCAGAAATACTTTATGATGAAGCTGCTCTTTTTACAGAGCCTGATCCGCAGCCGTGCGTATGGTTCCGATGTGTATCTGGAATATACAAATGTAGCCAAAAAGATCCTGGCAGACACGGAAAAGCAGGCAGCAGAAATGGGCGAGACGGCGCAGCATATAGTAGATGCCTTGGAATCCATGCTTGTTATAGAGTAAACCTATAGCAGATTCTAAAAATGTGCAATAACCAAAAGCATTGACAAAAAAGCACAGAGCGGATATACTCCTATTATTCCGATAGGAAATAACGAAACTAAACGGAAACAGGAGGAGAAAATTATGAAAAAGTTAACAGCATTATTACTGACAGGAGCACTTGCGATCAGCGTGCTGACCGGATGCGGTAATACAACAGACACAAAAGATCAGGCAGCTACAGACGCAGCAACGGATGCAACAGATGAAGCTACAGACGCAGCAGACGCTTCCGATGCAACAGATGCTTCCGATGCAGAAGCTACTGATGAAGCAAGTGATGCAGCAGTAGAAAGCAAAGGCACTATCACAGTAGCAGCATCCGCTACACCACATGCAGAGATCTTAGAGGAAGCAAAGCCGATCTTAGCAGAGCAGGGATGGGATCTTGAAGTAACAGTATTTGATGATTATGTACAGCCGAACCTTGTAGTAGAAAGCGGCGAGTTTGATGCAAACTACTTCCAGCATATCCCATATCTGGATGATTTCAATGCAGAGCAGGGAACACACCTCGTAAATGCAGGCGGTATCCACTACGAGCCATTTGGTATCTATCCGGGAACAAAGTCAAGTCTTGATGATCTGGCTGACGGCGATGTGATCGCAGTTCCTAACGACACAACAAACGAAGCAAGAGCACTGCTCCTTCTGGAAGCAAACGGTGTGATCACATTAAAGGATGGCGCAGGTCTTGCAGCTACAGTAAATGACATTGCAGAAAATCCAAAGAATGTAGAGATCAAAGAGCTGGAAGCAGCACAGGTTTCCAGAGTAAAAGACGAAGTTGCATTCGTCGTATTAAACGGTAACTACGCACTGCAGGCAGGTTTCTCAGTAGCAAAGGATTCTATCGCATATGAGACATCTGATTCTGAAGCAGCTAAGACATATGTAAATGTTATCGCAGTCAAAGAAGGAAATGAAAACAACGATGCGATCAAAGCTTTGGTAGATGTACTGAAATCTGATGAGATCAAACAGTTCATCAACGACAAGTATGATGGTGCAGTTATTCCTTTTGAAGAATAAGAAATAAAATAATGATACAGCCTCCGGTCATTTGGAATGCTATGCGCTATGACCGGAGGTATCTGTATTTTAACAGAAAGATTGAGGAAGATGTATGGAACCAATCATTGAACTTACGCATGTAAGCAAAACCTTTCATGCACAAAACGGAGAAGTAGAAGCTCTGAGGGATATCAGCCTTTCTATAGAAAAGGGTGATATTTTTGGCATTATCGGATTATCCGGCGCAGGAAAAAGTACACTGGTACGTTGTTTGAATCTGCTGGAAAAACCGACGGACGGAGAAGTTGTCGTAAACGGAAACAGTCTGATGTCTCTTTCCAATAAGCAGCTTCGCAAAGAAAGACAGCGGATCGGTATGATCTTTCAGCATTTCAACCTGCTGATGCAGAGAACCGTTCTCGATAATATCTGTTTTCCGCTTGAAATTGCCGGTGTTAAGAAGAGTGAAGCAAGAAAAAGAGCGTTAGAGCTTTTAGAGGTCGTTGATCTGTCTGAAAAGGCAAAGGCATATCCGGCGCAGCTTTCCGGCGGACAGAAGCAGCGTGTAGCGATCGCGAGAGTGCTTGCGACAGATCCTGAGATTTTGCTGTGTGACGAGGCGACCAGTGCGTTGGATCCGCAGACTACAAAGTCTATTTTATCGCTTTTGAAGGAAATCAATGAGAAGCGTGGTATTACGATCGTGGTTATCACACATGAAATGGCTGTTGTGCAGGAAATCTGCTCTCATGTCGCAGTGCTTGACCACGGTAATCTGATGGAAACAGGTACTGTAGAAGATCTGTTCCGTAAGCCAAAGACAGATGCGGCAAAACGGCTGGTGCTTTCCGGCTTTGCACATATCGGAGAGATGAAGGGCGACAGAAAGGTGCGTGTTACATTCGACGGACATACCGCTTTTGAGCCGATCATCGGCAATATCATTCTGGAATACAAGACACCGATCAATATTCTGTATGCAGATACAAAGACGATCAATGGCAATGCAGAGGGCGAAATGATCCTGCAGCTTCCGCAGAATGGGGAGATCGCAGATAAGATCGTGACATATTTCAAAGAGAAGAATTTAGGTGTTGAGGAGGTAGACGATTATGCTAGATAGTACAACGATCCATATGCTTGTGGAAGGTACAGGCGCAACACTTTACATGACACTGCTCTCCACCTTTTTCGGATATGTACTCGGACTTCCGATCGGTATTATACTGACGATCACAGACAAGGAGGGTATCAAACCGAATGCGGTAGTATACAAGATCCTTGATTTTATCGTAAATATACTGCGTAGTATTCCGTTCCTGATCCTGCTGATCCTGCTCATTCCGGTCACGAGATTTATTGTCGGCAAGAGCTATGGCGTGGCAGCAACGGTTGTACCGCTTGTTTTTGCAGCAGCTCCTTTTATCGGCCGTATGGTGGAATCTTCTTTAAAGGAAGTGGACAAGGGCGTGATCGAAGCCGCACAGAGTATGGGTGCAGGCACTATGACGATCATCTGGAAGGTGCTTCTGGCAGAGGCCCGTACCTCCCTTCTCGTCGGTCTGACGATCGCGATCGGAACGATCCTCGGTTACTCCGCAATGGCAGGTGTTGTCGGTGGCGGCGGACTTGGTGATATTGCGATCCGCTACGGTTATTACCGTTACCAGACAGACATCATGCTCGTTACGATCGTCATTCTGGTTCTGCTCGTACAGATTCTGCAGGGAATCGGTATGATGGTATCCAAGAAGCTGGACAGAAGACAGCACTGATCTACTTTATAGTATGTTGCAGTGCAGCATTTCGACGATAGTCGAGAGGCTTCATATGATGATATTCTTTAAATAATTTGGCAAATCTGCCTTGATTGACATAGCCGCAGGCTTTTGCAATATCAGAAACACTGTTTGATGTTGTTGCAAGAAGCTCTGCGGCTAGTTTCATTCTTTCTTCATTCAGAAACTGAGATATATTCTGCCCATACACCAGACGGAAGTAGTTTTTGAGACTGGTCTCACTGATCCCGAAGCTGTCTGCCACGGAACGGACAGACCTGTGCTCACTCAGGTTTTCTGTCAATATTTCCCTTAATCGTTTGGCAAGACCTGCCTGTGTTTTTGTCAGAAACATGTTTTTGACCTGTGGAACAACGGTTTCTTCGGCTAAATATTGCAGAATATGAAGCGTCTGCAGACGCACTTTTCCAATCGAAATGTGCTCTCTGGCAGCGTACAGATCTTCCCAGATCCGGGTAAGCGGTGCAGGTGTAGATGCAAGGAAGATGTTCCGGTATTTGGAAAACAAAAATTCCGGATCGATGGAAAACATCTGCAGGATCTGCCGTGTTTCCTGTGTAAACAATGGGTAATACAGATAGATTTCATAACCGAGGTAGTATGCGGACGGGTAATAAAAAGAATCCTGTACACAAAGAGTTCCGATGCTTGACATATGCTGATCTACATAGCTGTAGTTATTGCCGGGCAGCTGAAACTCGCAGCGGCCTTCCAGACAATAGTTGACAGTCAGGATCGTATCATTTGTGGAACCGGACATGCAGGGCACAGAGGCTGTATGTACGTTGTTCAGTACAAGATAAATGCCGGGCAGGATATGATAGATCGTCATTTCCAGACTGCCATCGGGCATTTCCTGTCGGAGCACCATGGAATCCTGCAGCTTTGCCAGAATATCCTGCATGGAGAAATAGTTTTGTGCTAAATCGTCTTTTTTCATTTCAGTTCCTATCTCTTTCTTTTTCAATAAACATGGAATTTGTGCTTTAAATGCCTGCCCTGCTTCCCATTTTATTATAAAAACGAACAATTCAAATAGCAAACAGAAAATAAAAACAGGATGTCAAACAGTCCTTTTTTGCTGAATGGAGCATAGATTTGGGGGCGTATCCTGCGCTATATTGTACTCGGTTAGTTTAAACGAACAAAACAAGACGGAAGGAATGAAACATATGAAACTAGCAGAGACAAAGAAAGGGTTTGAGGGACAGGTAACAGCAGTTTCGGGAAATCATCATGTACTCTCCCGGCTGATCGGCATCGGTATTGTAGAGGGGAGTCGGATCAGAGTAATACAGAATGAGAAAAAACAGCCCGTTCTGTTTTATTGCAGAGATTCGGTGATCGCCCTTGGTAAAAAGGACTGTGAAGGGATCGAAGTGGAAGGAGGAGTGCAGGCATGAATCAGACAATCGCGCTTTTAGGACAGCCAAACTCCGGGAAATCTTCGGTCTTTAATGGCCTGACCGGATCCCATCAGCATGTCGGGAACTGGCCGGGAAAAACAGTAGAGCAGAAAACGGGAAGCTTTCGATGTGGGAATGAAACGATCGAGGTTGTCGATCTGCCGGGCAGCTATAGCCTGTCTGCAGGTTCCGATGAAGAAGTGATCACAGCCTCTTACATAGAATCCGGAAAGGCAGATCTGGTGGCAATTCTTGTAGACAGCTCGCAGCTGGAGCGATCTTTATATATGTGCATGGATTTTATCGGGATCTGTACACCGGCGGTGCTGATCCTGAATCTGATGGATGTGGCAGAAAGTAAGGGAATAGAAATTAACGTGGAACAACTGGAAAAACGACTTGGTATTCCGGTTATTCCGTTTGTAGCGGCAGACAGCAAACGTTATGGTTCTTTAAAGGAGAAGCTAAAGCAGGCATTGTCAGCCGGAAAGGTGATCAACCAGAATGTCCTGATGCGGTTTTATGCAGAGGATCCGGGCATGGACTTTGTATCGGTTGTTGCCAAACAACTGGAAAGTGCACAGATGACGAAGGAAAAACAGGCAGTTTTGGAACTGGAAAAGACGGATCGCGGACTGATGCAGTCGGGCAAACAGAAATATGCCTGCATTGACAACTTGGTTGCAGAAACTGTCAGCAAAAAAGAAACGAAGGCAGCGCTTTCTGCCTTTGACCGGAAGGCACTTGGCAGACGATCCGGTAAATGGATGGCATTTGGTTTTATCCTGCTTGCCATGATAGTGGCAATGCTTGTGGCAGCACCTGTTATGGGACTGGGTGCTATGATCCCCGGTATTTTGGAAGCACCGCTGAAAGACCTGATGACCGCCGGTCATGTCTGGGATCCACTTGCCAAGGTAGTTTATGTCGTACTGCCGAATATCTTGTTTTTTGCTGTGGCAATGAGCGGTTTTGTCATTGGTGTTACCTTCGTATTTTCCCTTATGGAAGATATTGGTTATATGGCGCGTATTTCAGTTGTGTTTAACAGAGAAATGGAACAGCTTGGACTGCAGGGAAAAAGTGTCTGCTCCTTTTTGATGAGTATGGGCTGTAATATGGCGGGAATCGCAGGCAGTCGTGTGATCGACAATGCAGGACAGCGTTTTCTGACTATGATCCTTGTCTGGAGTGTCCCATGTGGTACCTTGCTGTCTCTGGCACCAATGCTTGCCACGATCTTTTTCGGACCGGCCGGTGGCTTTTTGATCCTGCTTTTCATGCTGGTGATCACAGTCTGCTCCATGTTTCTGGCATCCATACTGTTTGGCAGGAGGCTGATCAAAGAGGAAGAAAGCTATGGCATTGTGATGGAGCTGCCACCGTATCATAAACCGAAGTGGGGACATATTATCCGCATGACGCTGCAGAAGGTCTGGGATATTTTCTCGCGTGCATTTAAGGTGATCTTCCTTGTTTCAATCGTGTTCTATCTGCTTTCGTATCCATGGTTTGGAACAGAAAGTCCATTGAGCTTTATCGGACAGAAGATCGAGCCGGTGACTTCGTTCTTCGGTATGTCATGGGAGATGTTTATGGCTTACCTTTCTTCCATGGTAACAAAGGAATCCATGCTGGGGGTATTAAATGCACTTTACAGTAACCATACGGATATGGTAAGTGCAGCTTTTAATGCAAAATCGCTTGGTCTTACAGACGGTCTTGCCACCCTCCTTCCACAGGTGATCAGTAAGCCGCAGGCGCTTGGTTTTATTATGGCGATCGTCTTTAACGTGCCATGTACGATGACTGTTGCAACGACCTTCCAGGAGACACATTCCAAAAAATGGCTGGGGCTGTCTGCACTGTATTACATAGTATTTTCATTGGTATTATCTTGTATATTTTATCATATCGGACTACTGATCTGGTAAAATATCTTACTCCGGTGCTTTCATGCTTTCTACCATAGAAACATTTTTCAGAGATCGCCCGATCACGAGGCTCACAATGATACTGAACAGAAGCGTCAACAGGACTGCATACAGGAAGCTGACCGGGCGGAGACTCCTGCCAAACATGACCGCATCGACCTCAACGGTCGTAATGACAAACTTATGCAGGGCAATACCGCCGAAAATACCGAAGAAGATACCGATTCCTGTCAGGGCGTAGCTTTCCCGGTTGACGTAGCTGTCCACTTCGCGGTCATAGAAGCCGAGTACTTTGATCGTGGCGATCTCTTTGACACGTTCCGCCACATTGATATTGGACAGATTGTACAGTACAACAAAGGCAAGCCCTGCAGCACAGACAATGATAAGGACAACAACCGCATCAATGGAATTGAGCATATTCAGTACCTGCTTTACGTTATCGGCTGTAAAGGTCAGGCTGGCAACATGATCATTGTCAAGAAGCACAGCGGAAACCTGATCCCGCACAGTCTGGCTGTCATCCGGCATTTTGCTGAGGGCAGCGTTGTAAACCGGTGCTTTTTGAAAGCCTGCTTCATAGGTGGCAGCACTCATATAGACATAGTTGCTGACATAATGCTCACAGACACCGGTTACGGTAAAGGAGGCTTTTTCCTCGTCCTCATTTTGCAGTGTGATACTGTCGCCTGCCTGAATGCCAAGTGTTTTTGCCAGCTTTTCCGTTATGATGATGCCATCCTCCTGCAGTGGCGTGGCCTTGCGGGAAACTCGTTCATGCAGATCCACAAAGCTTCCAAATGAAGAAAGATCCTTCGGAATCATCAGATAAACATCCGCCTCACCGTTCTTTATTTCCTGTCTGGTTGACTGGATCGAAACAGCAAGAGAATCAGAAAAAACAGACGGATTGTCAAATAAATATTCCTGTACGGCGCCTTGCGTGAGGGCATCCTCTTCCGTGACGACCGTCATCAGATCGTAATGGAAAATATCTTCATACTGCTTGGTAATGATCGCATTGAGCGAATCGGAAATACCGAAGCCGGCGATCAGCAGGGAGGTACAGCCTGCAACACCGATCACGGTCATCCAGAAACGTTTTTTATAGCGGAACAGATTACGACAGGTCACCTTCCAGGAGAACGGGAAGTGACGCCACAGTGGGGTAATCCTTTCCAGCAGGATCCGTTTTCCTGCCTTGGGTGCACGGGGCAGCATCAAAGCAGCAGGTGTTTCGGAGAGAGAGCTGCGGCAGGTCAGTGCTGTTACAAGCAGGGAAAGCACGGTCAGTGTTCCGCCGGAGAAGAGTGCCTGGGAAAGCCGCCATGGGGTCGCGATGGCAGGCATATAATACATCATTTCATAAGCAGACCAGATAATGCTCGGGAATGCTTTAAACCCGACCGCAAGACCGACGAGTGTTCCGGAAACGGAAGCTGCGAGTGCATAAAGAATATACTTTTGCATGATCGTTTTGGCAGAGTAACCGAGCGCTTTCATTGTTCCGATCTGTAAACGTTCTTCTTCTACCATACGTGTCATGGTCGTGGAAACGACAAGGGCAGCCACTAGGAAAAAGAAGATCGGGAAAACGGTCGTAATGGCATTCAGCTTGTCAATGTTGGCAGTAAAGGAAGAGTAGCTGATATTTTTATCTCTGTCCCAGATATACCATTTGGGCATTTCCAGTGTATCCAGATCTGCCTGGCCGTCTTCTATCTCTTGTCTGGCATCTGCCAGCTTTTCATCTGCCTCTTTTTTTGCATCTTCATAAGAAATTTTACCATCTGCTAACTTCTGGGCATTTTCCGCAATCGTTGCTTTGGCGTCATCCAGCCTGCTTCTGGCATCCTCCAGTGAGGATTTTGCATCGGAGATCTGGGAAAGTCCGTCTGTCAGCTCGGTCTGCTTGCCGGACAGGGTTGCCCAGCTTCCCGCCAGCATGGCTTTTGCGCTGCTGAGTTGTTTCTTACCGTTTTCAAGCTGCTTTTTACCTTCTTCATACTGTTTCTGCCCTTTTTGGAGCTTTTGTCTGGCTTTGGAAAGTTCTTCTTTGCTGTCTGCCAGCAGCTTTTTGTTTTCTTCCAGCTTGGCGGCATTTGCATCATAAGTACTCTGCCCTGCTGTAATAGCTTCTCTGGCACTGTAGAGCTGGGAGATCGCAGGCAGAAGCTGGCTGATCCCCTGTTCCAGATAAGCAGCCTCTGCGGAATTGGCGGAAAGTGTCGGAAGAGAAACACCGTATTCTGCCATATCCTGTAAAAAGGCGGTAGTTGTCTGCGGCGCACCATAGCCTTTGTCACTTAAAAAAGCAAGAAAACCATCCAGTCCGTCCGCTGTCATAGAGGGCAGAAGAGAAGTCATTCCCTGTGCGCAGCCTGCAAGCCCGGACTGATAGCTTTCTTTTGCGGTATCCAGCTGCTTTTTGGCAGCGTCCAGCTGCGCCTGTCCGGTTTCTAACTGCTTTTTGCCGCTCTGATAGGCGTTCATGCCATTGTCATATTGTGCCTGTCCTTTGTCCAGCTCTGTTTTGGCTGCATTTAATTTGGCTTCGTTTTGCTCTAGGAGTGTTTCGCTATTGCTGATCCGGGCATCTGCTTCCTGCAGCTTTCTTCTGGCATTGCCAAGCTGTATTTCGCCATCTGCCAGCTTTTGCTCATTTGCGGCGATCTGTGAAAGCGCATCCGCATAATCGGCCTCGCCCTGTTCATATTCGGTCTGCCCGTCCGCCAGCTCTTTTTCACCGTCTGTCAGCTCTGCTTTGGCATCCGAAAGCTTCTGATCGGCTTCTTCTTTTGCTTCATGATAGGAATCCCAGGCATCATCGATCTTCTGCTGTGCCTCATCGTAAATCTCGTCATATCTTGTCTGGCAGCGCAGCTCCTGTATTGCTTCGATTTTGTTTTTTACAGTATCAACGAGCGGATCGTAATCATCTCCCAGACTGTTGGCAGCGAGAGCACCGTCCACGGTTAAGTAAATTTCTGTATAGGCTGTAAAAGCGTAATCTTCAGGCAGCAGATACATGAGAAGATTGACCCGTCCGTTTCCCACACTGGCAGGCTCTCTTTCAAAGCTGAAGTAGTTGGCACTGTGGACAATTCCGACAACCTCATACTCGGTTGTGGATAACTTACTGTCCAGATCCTCGTTTTCCGGACTGATCACCAGTTTGGAACCGATCGGATAAGCGGACGCCATATCGTTAGCCCCCGCTTCCACGACACACTCGCCCGATTTTTCCGGCATATGACCGTCAACGAGGAAAAGCTTGTTGATGGTATCCTGCGCATTCGTTGCGGTGTTGCCGTCTGTCGACAGGGAGGATGTGCTTTTTTCTGTCTCTTCTTTACCGGGAGTTATTGGCAGCGAATGTGCTCTTGCCACGACGGTATCGTCTCCGGTCTGTACAAGAAGATCCGCGTTGTAGGCGGGCTGGACGTCTTTGACGCCATCAATGGCAGACAGGGCAGAGACATCGTCATCGGTCAGACCGAGTGTGGAAACGATGCGGATATCATAAAAGTTGGCATCGTCCATATATGCCTCCATAGATTCCTTCATGTCGACCGGTGTTGCATTCAGACCGGCAAGAAAGCCGACACCAAGTGCAATGATGGAAAAAATGGCGATAAATCTGCTTTTCGTATGCTTAAAGGTTCGTCTTATATTTTTGCGGTAGCTTCGGGTCATTTTTATCTTATCCTTTCAAGAAAACTGTTACCATTCAATCTCTTCTACCGGTGTAGGATGCTCATTCAGTTTCTCTTCGACAACTTTTCCGCTGCCGATGCGGATCACGCGGTCAGCCATAGCGGCAAGTGCACTGTTGTGGGTGATGACGATAACAGTACGTCCCTGTTTTCTGCATGTCTGCTGCAAAAGGGCAAGCACCTGTTTGCCTGTTTTATAATCAAGTGCACCTGTCGGTTCATCGCAGAGCAGAATTTTCGGGTTTTTTGCAAGCGCTCTGGCGATGGAAACACGTTGCTGTTCCCCGCCGGAAAGCTGGGCAGGAAAGTTGTTTTTCCGGTCGGAAAGACCGACTTCGGCAAGAACGGTATCTGCATCAAGAGGATCCTTACAGATCTCGGAAGCAAGCTCTACATTTTCTCTGGCGGTCAGGTTCTGTACCAGATTGTAAAACTGGAATACAAAGCCGACGTCGTAGCGGCGATAAGTTGTCAGCCGCTTACTGTCAAAGGAGCTGACACACTCTCCGTCCAGAAGGATCGTGCCTTCATCACACGTATCCATTCCGCCGAGCATGTTTAAAACGGTCGTTTTTCCCGCACCGGAAGGCCCTAATATTACGCAGAATTCTCCTTTTTCGATCGTAAAGGAAATGTGATCCGAGGCGGCAAAGCGGGTATCGCCGACCTGGTAATATTTACAGACATTCTGAAATTGTACAAAAGGTGTTTTTTGTTCCATGGGGACCTCCTGACGCTTCGCTTTTATGCTCATAATGAGAGTTACGTGATATCATACGGATTGTTCCGTGCTTCGCACTCTCACAATCCTGCCAAATATTCGCATAACGCAAAGCTGACGCTTCGCTTTTATGCTCATAATGAGAATTACGTGATATCATACGGATTGTTCCGTGCTTCGCACTCCCACAATCCTGCCAAATATTCGCATAACGCAAAGCTGACGCTTCGCTTTTATGCTCATATTTGGGTGGGTCAGGAAGTCAGGAAACCACTCCTGTGCAAGCACATCGTGGTTTCTGACCTCTGACCCTGATATCACTAATATTATATCATCATATATGTGCATTTTTTGTAAAAATTTCGTGAAATATGATATCCGGAATATGGTATCTTGCGTCGGATAGGAGTAGAATGGTAAAATAATGTGGACATAAATCAAAAGGATGTGTCTGTGCAGATATCAGATAGAAAGAGGATGGCAGAAGTTGCATTTATTTCCAACGCTTAGAAATTATAAGAAAGAAAATCTGGGAAAAGATATTCTGGCGGGACTGATCATCATGGCGGTTTCCATACCGATCTCCATCGGATATGCGCAGATTGCGGGACTTCCTGCAGTCTATGGGCTGTATGGTTCTGTACTGCCGATCCTGTTTTTTGCGGTCTTTTCCACCTCGCCGCAGTTTATTTTCGGTGTAGATGCAGCACCTGCAGCACTTGTCGGATCCGCACTGCTTACTATGGGAATTGAGAGCGGTTCCGAAGAGGCGATGCGGGCAGTTCCGGTTCTGACATTGTTTGTGGCACTCTGGCTGTTTGCCTTTTCTTATATGAAAGCCGGAAAGCTGGTCAATTATATTTCCGCGCCTGTGATGGGCGGTTTTATCACGGGCATCTGCACAACGATCATTCTGATGCAGATACCGAAGCTCTTCGGAGGCAGCGCAGGTGTGGGAGAATTTTTCGAGCTTGCCTTGCATATCGGAGAAAGTCTGGAAAAACTGAATCTGCCGTCCCTTTTGCTGGGGCTTTTCGCACTTTTTATATTGCTTCTTTCCAAAAAGCTGATCCCCAAATTCCCGATGGCGGTGCTTCTGATGGCAGCAGGAGCATGCATGACAAAGTTTCTGCCGCTTAAAAAATGGGGCGTTGTGACACTTTCCGCTGTAGATCCGGGGTTGATGCCATTTGCACTACCTGACATTTCGGTGATCCCTGTCAGGGAGGCAGTAACGATCAGCTTATCGATGGCGATCGTCATTATGGCGGAGACTCTGCTGGCTGAGAACAGCTTTGCCCAGAAAAACGGCTATCGGATCAATGATAATCAGGAAATCTTTGCGTTTGCAATGGGTAACCTCATAGCAGCTCTGACAGGCTGCTGCCCCATTAACGGTTCCGTTTCCAGAACGGCAATGGGAGAGCAGTATCAGGCACGGACGCAGCTGACCGGTATTGTAGCAGGCATTTCAATGCTTGTGCTGCTGCTTGGCGGAACAGGTTTTATTGGTTACCTTCCGGTACCGATCCTGACGGCGATCGTCATCTCTGCACTTTTGGGTGCAACGGAATTTGATCTTGCTATCCGCCTGTGGAAGATCAGCCGGACAGAGTGCATGATCTTTGTCGGTGCTTTTATTGGTGTTTTATTCTTAGGTACGATCAACGGCGTTCTGATCGGTATTTTGCTGTCATTTGCCGAGGTTATCATCCGGACGGCAAAGCCTGCCAGATGCTTTCTGGGCATTCAGCCAGGGCACAGGCATTTCCGGGATTTAAAAGAAAGCAGTCAGATCCATGCAGTGTCAGGCGTTCTGATCTACCGGTTCAGCAGCAATCTGTTTTTTGCCAATATACAGGTGCTCAGACAGGATATCGAGGATCATGTTACACCGGAGACAAAAGCAGTCATTCTGGATGCAAGCGGGATCGGAAGCATTGATATCACTGCTGCGGATGGGCTGGATATCCTCTGTAAGTCTTTGCAGAAGAAGAATATCCGGTTTTACATCACGGAACACATTGCAGGACTGAACGAGCAGCTCCGCAAGCTGGGGCTTGGCTACCTGATCGAAGAGGGACATGTCAGACGCACGATCCACATTGCGCTCAAGGATATGGGCATCGGCAGACCATATACGCTCGAAGGTGGTGTCGATAATACAGAACGCAGTGCTTCCAGAAAGCGTGCAGATAACAGAGTACAGGAATTTGTCTGGGCATTTGGGCAGGATGCAGAGTCTGTGATTGAGAAACAGATCGAAAAGCAGATCGAGCAGCTTAAGGAGACAGGTGACGTAGAGGCACTTCTGCATGGCCGCTGGGCACATATGGAAGAGCTGGATGAGGATGAATGGCTGGAGCATCTGGAGGAGCATCTGAAGGAAATCGTTTATATTTCCGGTAAGGATGAACAGACGCTGGCAGAAAAGATCGAAGCGCATCGAAAAGAAGTGCATGACCGGATCGCGCAGGAGCATCCGGAGCTGGCACAGAAATTCCGGGAAAGAAGACATCTTCTGGATGCGCATCTGAAAGAAAGAAGACCGGAGGTCTATGAGCTGATCACAACCCTGCGCAGGAAACGGGAAGCAGGTGACAGCAGTAGTGGCCGCGATATACAATAACAGAACAAACCAAAAGAAGGACAAAACATGAAAAACAGTATTTCCTTAGAGGAATTTAAACTGCTTCCTGCGGGAAGCTATCAGCTGATCGATATCAGAGGCGAAGAAGAGATCGCACATGGTGCGATCCCGGGCGCAGCTGCGATCCCACAGGATGCACTTTTAGAAAATGAGCAGCTTGACCGGACGAAAAAGCAGGTCATTTGCTGCAGCAGAGGAAAATTCAGCGTAGAGGCGGCAGAAGAGCTGGCGGAAGCGGGATATGATGCGGTCAGTCTGGAGGGCGGTTATATTGCGTGGCTGTTAGATACCGTTAAGCAGCAGGAAGCAGAGGATTACTGCAAGGAAGTGGAAAAGAGCATCCGCAAGAAATTCCGCAAGACGATCTGGTGCAGATTTGTCAAGGCAGTGAAGGATTATGAGCTTGTAAAGCCGGGCGACCGCATAGCAGTCTGTATTTCCGGCGGAAAAGATTCCATGCTCATGGCAAAGCTGTTTCAGGAGCTTCTGCTGCATCATAAATTCGATTTTACGGTGAAATTTCTTGTAATGGATCCGGGCTACAGCCCTGCAAACAGACAGGTGATCGAGGAAAATGCAAGAAGACTGCAGATTCCGATAAAGATTTATGAGTCAGATATCTTTGATTCTGTCTATACTATCGAAAAATCACCGTGCTATCTCTGTGCACGTATGCGGCGGGGACATTTATACAGCTTTGCAAAGGAAATGGGCTGTAATAAGATTGCACTCGGTCATCATTTCGATGATGTCATAGAAACGATTTTAATGGGAATGCTGTATGGTGGACAGGTGCAGACCATGATGCCAAAGCTGCACAGCACAAATTTTGAAGGCATGGAGCTGATCCGCCCGCTGTATCTGATCCGCGAGGATGATATCAAGGCATGGCGTGATTACAATGATCTGCATTTCATCCAGTGTGCATGTAAGTTTACGGATACATGTACAACATGCAATAACAATGAAAACCGTTCCAAACGCGTGGAGATCAAAGAACTGATCAAAACCTTGAAGCAGGTCAATCCATTTGTGGAATCCAATATATTCCGCAGCGTGGAAAATGTGAATTTAAGCACTGTCGTGGCATATAAAAAGGATGGCGTGAAGCATCATTTTCTGGACACCTATGATGATGTAGTACAGACAGAGAACGAGCCCGGAATGCAGAGTGGGGCGGAAATACAGATGCAGAGCGAAGAGACCAGATAGACGGGAACCGGAAGAGGTGCAAAATCCGGCGGGAGATCCGGATGTAGGAAGAACGGAAATGAACGATACAGGAAACACAGAATCGAAAAGAAAGTGTGAAAGGGTAAAATGGAACAGGATTATTTAGAGGTAGATCGGGAAATAGAAGAAAAAAGACAGCTGCAGCGTCAGAGAAGGCGTGAGGAAATGCGGCGGAAAAAACAGCAGCAGATGCGGATCAGGAAAGCCTGCAGGATCGGAATTCCGGCTCTTTTCGTTCTGATCGTGGCAATCGGGATCGCGGTCACGCTGCATAAGCCAAAAGCAGACCGGACAGAGCAGACGCAGTCCGGACAGGCGGCAGATGATAGCACGCAGATCCGGATGGAGGAAGCTGCGGATCCGGCGGGCGGAGAAAATATGATCGCCGGTGCGGATGACAGTGCGATAGCATCTGCTAACGTACAGCCGGCAGACGGACAGACAGCGCAGGATACGGAACCGGGCATTGTCTACAGCGCAGAAGCAACACCGGAAACAACAGATGTGCCTGCGGAAGTTGTCAGCAGCTATGCCATTTTAGTAGATGTGGGAAATAAAACGATCCTGCAGCAGCGAAATGCCCAGACGGTCATCAATCCTGCTTCCATGACAAAGATCCTGACGGTGCTTGTGGCAGCAGAGCAGATCGATGAAAGCAGGCTGGATGATAAAGTAACGATCACGATAGAGGATACGGACTACAGTTATTCCAACGATTGCAGCAATGCAGGGTTTGAGCTGGATGAACAGGTGACGGTCAGAGATCTGTTTTACGGAACAATCCTGCCATCCGGTGCAGAAGCGGCAGTTGCACTTGCCAAATATGTGGCAGGCTCCGAAGAAGCATTTGTGGCACTGATGAATCAGAAAATGGAAGAAATGGGACTTTCCCGGACTGCACATTTTACAAACTGCGTCGGATTATATGATGAAGCGCATCACTGCAGCGTTTATGATATGGCAATGATCATGGAAGCCGCAATGGATAATCCGTTTTGCAGGGAGGTGTTATCTGCACATACTTATACAACATCCATGACAGCGCAGCATCCGGAAGGGATGATTCTTTCTAACTGGTTTTTACGCCGGATCGAGGATAAAGATAATGGGAAGCTGGTGCTCGGTGCCAAAACGGGTTATGTGGTGCAGTCAGGAAACTGTGCTGCCAGCTACGCACAGGATGTGGCGGGAAATGCATATGTCTGTGTCACGGGAAATGCAACAAGTAGCTGGAGATGTATTTATGATCATGTGGCAGTTTACGATACCGTACTTGACATAGAGGATGCACAGGAAAGATAAAATGCAGGATATGTTCCTTTTCCGTTCTTTCATGAATAGTTTTACCGCAAGACTTGACAGCAGACTATAAAAAGTGTTACACAGATATAGGACAGGTCTTGTCTGCTGCCCGGTATCACAGGATATGTGCGGTTTGGAATCTGCATAACGATCCGGAGCCATGCAGATTCGTGGTCTGTAATAAAATGACCTGACGGGTCATCAGAGAATAAGGAGAAAAAAGATGCAGGAATTAAAGCCGATCAAAGAAGGTAAAGTACGCGAGATTTATGACAATGGGGACAGCCTGATCATGGTAGCAACAGATCGTATCAGTTGCTTCGATGTGATTCTGGACAATGTGATTTCCAAAAAAGGAACAGTTCTTACACAGATGTCTAAATTCTGGTTCGATATGACAGAAGATATCATTCCGAACCACATGATTTCCGTTGATGTAAAAGATATGCCTGAATTTTTCCGGCAGGAAAAATTTGATGGTAACAGCATGATGTGCAGAAAGCTGCAGATGATTCCGGTTGAGTGTATCGTGCGTGGATATATCACAGGCAGCGGATGGGCAAGCTACCAGAAAGATGGCACAGTCTGCGGGATTAAGCTTCCGGAAGGCCTGAAGGAATCCGATAAGCTGCCTGAGCCTATTTACACACCTTCCACAAAAGCCGAGATCGGCGATCATGATGAAAATATATCTTATGAACAGAGTATCGTTCATCTGGAGAAATATTTCCCGGGTAAAGGGGAAGAATATGCAAAGAAGATCAAGGATTATACGATCGCTCTTTACAAAAAATGTGCAGAATATGCACTGACGAAAGGCATTATCATTGCAGACACCAAGTTTGAATTCGGTCTGGATGAGGATGGAAATATTGTAATCGGTGATGAAATGCTGACACCGGACAGCTCTCGTTTCTGGCCTGCAGATGTATATGAGCCGGGTCATGGACAGCCATCCTTTGACAAGCAGTTTGCACGTGACTGGCTGAAAGCTAATCCGGAGAAGGGATGGAAGTTACCGGATGATGTCGCACAGAAGACAATCGATATTTATCTGGAGGGCTATGAAAAGCTGACAGGTAAGCCACTGAGCAAATAAACCCGCAGTCCGGCGAAGCACATGAGCTTCATATCCGTATGGCGGAACTAATCAATAAAACATAAAAAACGAAACATGAGGGAGCATCAATGGGTGCTCCCTCATGTTTTTTCTGATTTCAGGAAGTATATCGGTACTGTTATCGTGCCCGTTTTAAAAAAGTCAGTAAAATTATCTTGACAAATCATGGTCTCATACTTACAATTAGTTTAACGATTGCGCAAACGTTAAACTAATTGTAAGTATAGGAGGAAACATGAAGCGACAATTATATCATATTGAACCAATTTATAAGTCATTTATCTGGGGTGGTCGTGCACTGATCGATCATTTTCATATTAAAACAGACATGGAAAACATTGGAACTATTTATCATGTAATTGCCATTCCCGGACAATTGGATAATACGGTACGAGAAACCGGGGAACCGTTGTCGGTTTTTTATGAAAAAAACCCACAGGTATTCCAGTGCAGGGAAAAATCATTTCCGGTCCGGATGACTACAACGGCAAACAGTGGATTTCAGTCATATCAGCTGCATCCGGATGATGCATATGCAGAAAAACACGAAAATCAGAAGGGCAAAGTATCCGGTGCCGTTGCATTAAAAGCATCTGATCATGTATCAGAGTGGCTTTTTGGAAACAAGGCGAAAAATCTGGAAGATTTTAAACGTATGGTGGAAAATAAAGATTGGAAAAATCTCTTTTCTACGATTAAGGTGAAAGACGGAGATTATGTGCATACACCTGCAGGTGTGATTCATGGCGGATATGGAAAAGGTCTGATCAGTGCAACTTTTGGAACAAATGGTGATATAACTTACCGGTTTTATGATAATGACAGAAATGATCCGTCACGTCCGTTGCATCTGCAGGAAGTATATGACTGCGTCAACATTCCGGAAGTGCCTGTTGGAGCAAAAGCAGTAGAACCTGTACGTGAAAACGGTTTGTTGATCTATCATTATTATGAAAAGGCCGGAGAATATGTTGCAAAACGGTTCATTGTCAAGGGTAAAGGAAACTACAGCTATCAGGGATTTCTGTTTCTGACATGTGTAAACGGAGAAGGAACCATAGAAGATATGCCCATCGGGCTGGGAGAAACCATATTGGTACCGGCTGATTTTGGTGAAATACACTTTGATGGAGACATGGATCTGATCGCAATATCTTATATTGAGGATGATAAAGATGAGTGATAAACCAATCGTTACAATTATAGGATCCGGCCGCAGCGGACGTGGCATGCTGGGTGAGATGTTTTATCATGAGAAAAATTACAGCATTGTATTTGCTGATATAGACACCGGACTCGTGCAGGGGCTGGCAGAACAGGGATACTATACGGTAGAACAGAAAAATCTTCTGACAGGGAAATCCCGGGAAAGTATTGTAAAGGGATTTCAGATAGTAGATACCATCAATGATCATCTGAAATATATTACATACCTTGCCCGGTCGGAAATGATTGCAACTGCACTTTTTCCATCTGCATTTGATCAGGTCGCGGAAGATCTGGCAGAAATGATCCGGATGAGAAAAGAGCAGAAAAACGATTCCACAGCTGCGATAATACTTGGTGGAAATTTTGTCGGATTGAGACAATATTTCGATAAAAAAATCTCCGGATCTCTGGATGAGGATGAGCTGGATTATTTCAAAAAACATATTGCGCTGATAACGGCCAAGGTAAACCGCAAGGTGGTTTATCCAGAGATATGCCGGAAAGATCCGTATTTTCTAGAAGGGGACGATAAAGATATTCTGATGGTGGATAACAGCTTTCTGTTTCCTGACGGGTATCAGTATCCCTCATTCTTCGTATTGAAGGACAATATGGAAATCAATATGATTGAAAAAATCTGGTCTGAAAATCTAAGACATGTGACATTTGCATTTATGGGTGCTTATTATGGATATCAGACGATCAATCAGGCTGTAAACAATCTGTATATCAGAAAATGTGCTTATTATGCATGGAAAGAGGGAAGGCTGGCTCTGAATGAAGAATATGGACTTCCGGTTCCGGATGATGAAGCAGTAAAAGTTGAATTTGAAAAGTTTGCAAGTCCGTTTTTCCGGGATCAGCTTAGCAGAATAGGCAGAGAACCGATCCGGAAACTGAAAAAGAATGACCGGCTTGTAGGACCGGCTTTATTATGTATGAAACACCGGATCATTCCTTACTTTATTACGCGCAGCATTGCGTATGGTATGTTTTATCAGGATCAGAATGATAAAGAGGCTGTAGAACTTCAAAGCTACATAAGCAATCATGGAATTGAGCACGCTATTACACATTTCTGCGAACTGGATATGGATGATGTTATGGAAAATAGTTTGTTTCATTTGATTTTATGCAATTATAATGAGATAGCGAAGACTAACATTATACCGATTAACGAAAATGTCACGTACACAAATTGACAGAAAATAACATTCGTGGTACAATCAGTTTAACGATTGCGCAAACGTTAAAACAAGAAAGGAGAAGGCAATATGAAAAAGAGATTAGTTAGTACAATTATTATTTCGGCAATGGTTCTTGCTATGACGGGGTGTGGCAAGACAACGGAGGCACCTGCAGATCAGGGAGCTGCCGCACAGGCAGGCAGTGAAGAAGCAGGTCAGGAGAAAACTTATAAAATAGCATTACTGGAGAAGGGAGCGGAAGATTTCTTCCTGTCCATTGATAAAGGATTCATGGATGCCTGCAAGGAGTACGGAGTAGAAGGAACGGTTGTGGCACCTAGTACTTATCATGATTCCGCTCAGATCAATAATGCAATGTCAGAGATTATCAGTACCGGTTATGATGCGGTGGTTATGTGTCCGCAGGATTATGATGCGAATGCCAGTGCAATAGATGAGGCTTATAACGCAGGTCTGCCGGTTATATGTCTGGATTCCCTTACAGCATCTGAAAATTATATTACAAGCATCTGCACAGATAACAAAGCAGCCGGGGCAGAAGCAGCGGATAAGATGGCAGAGCTTTTAGGAGAAAATGGTGGAAAGGTTGCAGTTTTTGCCAATGATCCACAGGCTGTATCTGATGTAGACCGTATCCAGGGATTTGTAGATCGTTGTAAAGAAAAATATCCTGCCATAGAGTGCATGGATGTCCAGTATTATAATAATGACTTAAACAGATGCTCCACACAGGTAAGTGACACAATTACAGCGAATGCTGATCTGGCAGGGCTGTTCTGTGTAAATAACCAGTCTGCACTGGCAGCCGGAAATGTGTTGGTTTCTTATCAAAAAGAAAGCTTAAAGTTTGTAGGCTTTGACTCTGATCAGGATGAAATCGCACTGATGAAGAGCGGCGTTATTGATGCATTGATGGTTCAGGAGCCATATCAGATGGGATATCTTGGAGTAGAAAAAATGCTGCAGCATTTAAAGGGTGAATCTGTTCCTAAGGATAATATCGATCCGGGATGTAAGATAATCACCATGGATAATATTGATGAATTAGAACAGTAATAACATGCTGTGAATACAGCATTTTATGAAAGTTTGAGGTGTTCGAGAATTGCGAAAATTGCGTAGCAATATAGCAATTCGAATACATCAATGAGTGGCAAAATTTAATTTTGACACTCATATCATAACATACAGAAATAAAAAGGCTGTATACATTTACAGCCTTTTTAAATAACAGGAGGCAGATGGAGTGAGTAATGTATTATTGGAGATGAAAGATATCACAAAAACATTTCCCGGCGTGCATGCACTGGATCATTTTTCTTTTAATCTATGTGCGGGCGAGGTGCACGCACTGGTAGGGGAAAATGGTGCAGGAAAATCTACATTAATGAAAATTCTTTATGGTGTGTATGCACCTGATGAAGGAGAAATTTTTATTGAAGGTCAGAAGGTTGCCATTAAAAGTCCGTCAGAAGCACTTCAGCTGGGTATTGGTGAGGTATTTCAGGAATTAAATGTCTGTATGCAGATGGATGTGACAAACAATATCTTTATCGGAAATCTGAAAACAAAAAAACATCTGATCGATGATAAAACTTTAAGAAAAGAAGCAGAAAAGATTCTACAGGATACAGTCGGATTATATGTGGATCCGACATTACCTGTCAGATCATTAAGTATAGCAGAACAGCAGATGGTTGAGATCGCTAAGGTAATATCGCGTGGCGGAAAGGTTATTGTATTCGATGAACCTACAACGTCACTTACAAAGGAAGAAACTAACCATCTGTATAAGATAATTGAGAAATTAAAAAAACAGGGAATGGGTATTGTTTACATTACGCACAGATTTGAAGAACTGGAAATCCTTGCCGACAGAGTAACAGTCATGCGTGATGGAAAATTTATCCGTACCATGAACTATGCGGATACAACAAATGAGGAACTTGTAAACCTGATGGTAGGGCGGGAGATGACAGAAAAATATCCTGACTACAAGAGAAAAATAGGGGAAGTGGTTCTTCATGCAAAAGGAATAAAAAACAAAAGTGGCATAAATGTGGATGAAATTGTCGTCCATAAGGGTGAAATAGTTGGAATGGCCGGGCTTGTCGGAGCCGGGAGAACAGAGTCCATGCGTATATTGATTGGAGCTGACAAGGGAAAAATAGATGAACTTACATTATTTGACAAGCAGGTTAAGCAGTTTAAAAACGTGCACAGTTCAATAGAAAACGGCGTCGTATATATGACAGAAGACCGTAAGGCAGACGGTCTGGCTTTGTCATTAAATGTTGAAAAAAATATCAGTATTGCCTCTCTGAAAAAATTATCCAGAAGGGGACTGGTAAGTGAAAAAAAAGCGGAAGAAAATGCGAACACATATGTAGAAAAGCTGCAGATTAAGATTTCGGGTCTGGAACAGCAGACAAAACTGTTGAGTGGAGGAAACCAGCAGAAGGTAATTCTTGCAAAATGGATGTCATGTAATCCAAGGATTCTGATATTTGATGAACCAACCAAAGGAATTGATGTAGGTGCTAAATTTGAGATCTATAAGCTGATGAACCAATTATCAGATGCCGGTCTTGGTATTATCCTGATCTCTTCTGATCTGTCGGAAGTGATTGGAATGAGTGACAGAGTCTATGTATACCGGGAAGGACATACGGTAGGTGAATTAAGTCATGCGGAGATTGAAGCATCCAATATTATGCAGTATGCAACCGGAATAAAAAAACAGGAAGGGCGATGACCAAATATGAAAAAAAATGAGTTAAAAAATGTAAACAAGTTAAGTGCATTTAAAAAAAGCAGCATATTGGGACCGATCACAATTCTGATTGTGATTATGTTATTTCTTTTTATTACAACACCTCCGTTCAGACAGGCATATAATATCACATCCCTTATGCTTTCTGCTGCTGTCTATGTCATGGTTGCAATGGGAGCAAGCATTGTTATCATTGGAGGCGGTATTGATTTATCACTGGGTTCTATCGTTGGATTGACAGGAGCAGCCTGCTGTCTGTTTATCAGAATGAATGTTCCGTTGATTCCGAGTATAATCGGCGCCGTTCTGGTTGGCGGACTTTGCGGGGCAATGAACGGATTTATGGTTACAGTCATGGGGCTGATCCCTTTTATTGCAACACTCGGAGGCATGTGGATATACAGGGGAATTCTGATGATTCTGACCAATGGACAGACTATTGCGGTTCGGGCTTATGCTTCAGAAGAAATTCTTAACAGTTTTGTAAAATTCGGAAGCGGCTCTATTCTGGGAATTCCGATCCCGGCCTATGTATTTATTGTAGTAGCATTATTATTGTCTTTCATTCTGAAAAAGACCGTATTTGGAAGAAATATCTATTTTATAGGAAGTAACCCGGATGCAGCAGCTATGTCCGGTATCAATGTACCTAAAGTAAAATTTATTGCCTACATCATAACAGGAATGCTCGGAGGTCTGGCAGGAGCCATGCTTGCAGGACGGCTTGTATCCATGCCGACTAATGGTGGAAATGGCTATGAGTTTGAAGGTATCTTTGCATCTGTACTGGGAGGCATCAGTATGGTAGGTGGCGAAGGTGGAATGCTTGGTGCTGTTGTTGGTGCGATCATTGTTGCATGTATCAGAAACGGACTGAATCTGAACGGAATTGATGCATTCTGGCAGCAGGTTATTTTGGGCATTATTATCGTTATGGCTGTATTTTATGATACAGTACGTACGAAAAAAGCAAGAAATGCCAAATCATAACAATGCGAGAAATGAAGAAGGAGAGAATACTGGATCGATGAAAAATGTAGATGTTGTGGCATTAGGAGATCTGATTCTGAACATGGTATACAGAGGAAAGACAGAAGCAGGCTTCAATTTATATGAAAGACAGCCGGCAGGAGCTACAGGAAATCTGTTGTCCCAGATTGTCCGGCTGGGTGGTACGGGTGCACTTATCACTACGGTCGGAGATGATGATCATGGCAAATTCTTATATGAGTATGCAAAGGAAAGTGGAATTGATGTATCCGGTGTGGTAATAAGCGATAAAGTGGAAACTCGTATGATGTTTGTGCATTTTGATGAAAAAAATGACAGACATTTTCTGAAGTATGAAAGCAGAAGAACGGATGTGGAGACGGGTGTAGATGCAGTGGATTTCGATATGATCAGATCCAGCAGGGCTTTTGTGATACCTATGTGGTTTTATAAAAAGGAAAAACCGATTTATGCAGCCTGTCAGAAGATCATAGAAGTTGTCAGGGAGCAAAACGGACTGTTGGGATTAGATTGTAACTGGCGGGGAAACACGCACACACAGGAAGAAATGACAAGTATTTGTGATGCAGCATTAACGAGTGATATTGTTAAGCTTACAGATGTAGAATTAGAGCATTTCTTTGGCGAGAAAGATATTCTGAAAGGCAGTGAAAGGCTTGTCAGGGAAAAAAATAAACTGATTGCGGTAACACTTGGAGAAGATGGCTGTCTTTTAAGAAATCGTAACGGATATGTCTATCAGCCTACTTATGCGGTAGATGTTGTGGATACAACCGGAGCAGGAGATTCTTTTATGGGGGCTTTATTATTTCAGGCAACAAGAAAAGGCTTTTCCATAGATCAACTGAGTGTAGATGAGCTGAAAAGCATAGCAGGCTTTGCCAATGCGTGTTCAGCCGGCTCTACAAGAAAATACGGCTCCATGGATGTGATGACAACAATGGAAGATGCCAGATGGATCATGGAGAATATCCCCCTGAAACAGCCGACGTACGATTTCTAAAATACAGGAAACCATTCCGGCACAAATATGACTTATAAGTAAGGAGATGAATAAATAATGCGGTCAAAACGCAGATATGAAATCTGGACAGGCGTTAAGGGTGATGATAAACATGGTGGCATATATCTTTATAAGTATGAAGCGGATGAAAATAAATTACTTCTGGTAAGACAGGAGGTGCAATTACGTGGGTTTACCCATATTGCCATGAGCAGTGATAAGAATACGCTGCTTGTAACAGGTAAAACAGATGCAGATCAGGACGTATTGCAAAGTTATCGGATAGCAGATCAGAACGGAAGTCTCATATTTATGAACGAAACAGTGTTGCATACAGCCGGCGATGTCTGTCATCTATCGATCAGTCCGGATGAAAAAATAATAGCGGTTACTGACTTTGCGGATGGTGCAGTTCATTTTTATGAAATGGATAAAGAAGGAAAGATCGGTGCTTTTATACAGAGACTGGAATTTAAAGGGAGCAGCATCAGTTACAGGCAGAATCGTGCACATCCACATTCGGCTTTTTTTACAGCAGACAGTAAGTATTGTTATGTGGCAGATTTTGGATCTGATAAGGTGTGGATACTAGAGCATAAAAATAATGAAAAAACATTTGATATCACGGGCAGCTGGTCAGCACCGGCGGGTTCAGGACCAAGACATATTGCATTTCATGAAAAAAATGGATATACTTATACTATCATGGAGATGAGTGCGCAAATTGCTGCATGGAAGGCAACAAAACGCGCAGAGACGGAAGAATTACAGATTATCAATATTGCAAATCATGAGCTTCCCGGGAATTTTGGAAAAGTTGGAGAAGATGGACTGCCGCAGCATTATATGGCAGCAGGTGATATAGCAATATCAAAAACCGGAGAGTTTATTGCAGCATCTGTCCGCGGACATTATGAGATTGTAATTTTAAGAGTATTACCGGACGGAAGGATGGAACTTGCATCGAGACTTCCGGTCAGAGGGGCTGTCAGGACGATCCGTTTTAATAAAGAAGGGGACATTCTTTTTACTTTGGGCGAGAGAATGGGACACTCTACGGGAATTATGGAAATCTTTAAACGGAAGGAAGATGATCCGGCTCTGTTTAAATCAGTGAATCAGATTGATATTCCCGATGCATTTGTATGCAGTATAAAAGAACTGGCATAGACTGTTCTTAATGAAGTGAAAGGAATGATAAAAGCATGAGGGTTGGAATAAAACAGGTAGCAGAAAGAGCAGGTGTATCTGCAACAACGGTTTCTCATGTGGTGAATAAGACAAGATATGTGTCTCCTGAAGTTGAAAAACGGGTAAATGATGCAATAAAAGAGTTGAATTATACACCGAATATTATGGCAAGAGGGCTGCGGACGAATACTGTGAAAACAGTTGCTGTAATTGTGCAGGAAGCATCTACGCCATTCTTCTCGAGAGTTGTGGACGAGATTTCTGATGTTTTATATAAAGAGGGTTATTCACTGCTTTTATGTACGACGAGAAGTAAGGTAAACGACGAATTAAATGTTGTCCGCAGCATGTTACAGCAGCAGGTATGCGGTATTATTCTGGCACCTCAACAGATGGATTTCGATTATAGGACGCTTTGCCCTTCCAAAGATTTCCCGCTGGTTTTTATTGATTGTAAAACGAAGTTTGTGCCATGTAATGCGGTAACGTGTGATAATTATCAGGCATCCTATAATGCGATAAAAGCATTAATTCAAAAAGGGCATACTAATATTGGCTACATTTACAGCAGCAGAAATTATGAGTTATCCACAGGAAGAGATAGATTTCAGGGATATTTGGATGCTCTTGCTGACAGTGGACTCGCACGTGACGGGAAAATTATAGTAGGAAGAGAACAACAGACATTTGAAAATGGGTATGATGCAATGAAACAGCTATTGCAGGAAAAAAAGGCGACTGCTTGTTTTGTCGCTGAGAATCCGATGGCACAGGGGGTTTTTAAATGCCTTATGGATTATAAGAAGCGTATACCGGAAGAAATGGCTATGATATGCTATGATGACTTTGAATGGTCACAGCTGACAGTTCCGACGATATCAGCAATTCGTCAGCCAATGAAGGAAATGGGAAGAAAAGCAGCGGAATTACTGCTTAAGAAAATTGGAGATCCGGATGCCCGGTGTGAAAATATCATTTTAAAATCCGAATTTATTCTGAGAGAATCGTGCTGAGCAGATAAGATATTTCAGCACAGATAAAACAAACAGAAGATTATCTGCCAAAAACAGAGGGTCTTCTGTTTTTTAATTGTATTTCACAGGTTGACTTGACCTGTCGGAAACTATAGGATAAACATAATGGTATAATACAGACTATATTTTGTGACAGTGAGGAAGAATATGGAAGAAAAAGTACACAAGCGCCGTGTCCGCTACGCGGGCAGGTATCCGAAGAAGTTTGAAGAAAAATATAAAGAACATGATCCTGAAAAATATGCCGATACAGTGGCACATGTGATCGAAAAGGGTTCGACGCCTGCGGGCATGCATATTTCCATTATGGTAAAGGAGATACTGGATTTTCTGGAAATAAGACCGGGACAGCAGGGGCTGGACTGTACGTTGGGCTATGGCGGACACAGTCGCAAAATGCTGGAAAAGCTGGAAGGAGAAGGCAGGCTCGTCGGACTCGATATTGATCCGATCGAATCGGAAAAGACGGTCAAAAGACTGCGCGCGGCAGGTTTTTCCGAGGATACTTTTCAGTTTAGGCTGATGAATTTTGCAAATATCGACAAGGTGGCGGAGGAATTCGGACAGTTTGATTTTGTATTGGCGGATCTCGGCGTTTCTTCCATGCAGATCGACGATCCGAAGCGCGGTTTTTCTTATAAAACAGAAGGTCCTCTGGATCTGCGGCTGGATCCTATGCATGGCGACAGTGCGGCAGATCGGCTTTTACAGGTTACGCAGAAGGAATTTGAAGGAATGCTCATTGAAAATTCCGATGAACCGTATGCGGCGGAAATTGCAGCCAGCGTATTTGGCAGATTAAAGAACGGGAAAAAGATAGAAACGACAACAGATTTGAGAAATGCTGTGGAAGCAGCTCTTGTCCGTCTGCCAAAAGCAGAACGGGAGGAAGCAGTCAAAAAGTCCTGTGCCCGCACATTTCAGGCACTGCGTATTGATGTGAACAGTGAATTCGAGGTACTTTACAGCTTTTTGGAAAAGCTCGATGGTATTTTAAAGCCCGGTGGAAGAGTGGCAATTCTGACTTTTCATTCAGGAGAAGACCGCATGGTCAAAAAAGCCCTCAAGGAATTGAAAAAAGCAGGCGTTTACGCAGAAATCTCGGCTGATGTCATAAGACCGTCCGCTGAAGAATGCCGCCTGAACCCGCGCGCCCGCTCAACCAAGATGCGTTGGGCGGTGAAAGCGGAGTAACGGTTTTAAAACTGCATGCAAGGATAGCTTGTATCGGGCAGACTATTCTTTACGGGGAGTTTGGTTTTTCATGAACGCCAGATAAAGGTTATACAGCACTGCGCAGACCGGAACACTGAAAAGCATTCCCAGGATACCAAATGCCTCACCGCCAACAGTGACTGCCATCAGTACAAGCAGCCCGGGAAGACCGACGGATTTTCCAACAACTTTTGGATATATCAGATTGCCTTCCACCTGTTGCAGAAGCAGCAGATAAATAATGAACCACACAGCTTTGATGGGATCTGCCAACAGGATCAGAAACGCACCAAGACCTCCGCCGAGCCATGCACCAAAGACCGGTATCAATGCGGTAAAGGCAACAAATGTTGAGATGGCACCGGCGTAGGGAAGCCTCAGAATCAGCATTCCCAGAAAACAGAGAATTCCAATAATGACAGCCTCTGTAAGCTGACCGCTGACAAAGCTGGTAAAAGTCTGATTTGTCAGAGAGGCGATGCTCAGAAGTTGTTTTGCCTTCTTTTGCGGAAGTATCGTTACGATCAGCTTCTTTAAGTGGGCTGCGACCACTTCTTTTTTTGCCAGCAGGTATAAAGCAAAGATAAATGCCAAAAGCACATCGATCAGACCGGAAAGGACGGAGGTAGCTGCATCCCATGTTATCGAAATGATTC
>ERZ1026856.92-NODE-92-length-62131-cov-58.921354_pt1 | contig 62131 bp, 40 predicted proteins | sample MGYA00380158_ERZ1026856 | MGnify/ENA primary metagenome ERZ1026856 (study PRJEB33269, sample SAMEA4719794) | human gut metagenome | biome: human-associated habitat; feature: organic feature; material: feces | place: Cameroon | collected 2013-10 ... | reverse complement strand
TATTATTATTATTATTATTATTATTATTATTATTATTATTATTATTATTATTATTTGTCACTATAAGTATTAGAAGTTCTAGTCGAATCTTGAAGTATTAGATGTCTATTAAACCCGCCCGTAGAAGAACTTGATGATTAATTCTTTACTTTATCTTTATAATTATTTCTTTGATTATCTTTATGATTATTAATATAAGTAGTTTGTTGAGTATTAGAAATGAAAAAGGCTACTAGAGAATTAACTCTAGCAGCCTTTACTTGGTGAGACTAAAAGTATTAATAATCGCTATTATTAATAGTAATATCTTTTAAAACATAATAAGTCTTTTGAGTATTATAAGAAGTATCAATACTTACTTTTAACAATCATCTATGTTTTCTGCTTATGCGTTACGAAAATCATCTAGACTTTCTACAAGTTATCGTTTATAACTACTTCTTGTAGAATCTCTCCACTAGAGTAAGACAAGCATCTGCACCATCATTACGATGAATCAGCAAGAACCTCTAGCAGTCTCAGGCAAATAATCTTTAACAATATTACCACCATCTGTATTGTGATACATCATCTAAGTAATATGTAGATTACCAAGAGCTTCAAGGGAAGTTTCATTATTTATTACTCCTTCATTACTATTAGTAATATTAGTACTACTAACACCTTTAGTCTTACCATCAGCAAATATACATTATATTATATAAGCTACAAGCAATTTACAAATTTTAACATTTAAATTCTATTTTTATTAGCATTAGTCATTGTATTATTAATATAATTATCTATATTTGCAGCATGAACATGAACACCTATTATATTAGTATAATGATTAGTAGTGTTTTGAAAATATTAAATAACATAAAAGATGATAGTATTAATCTAGTTATTAATTTTAAATATTGAATTATGGTAAGTTTAAAAGTAAATTATCAAGGTAAGAATTGTGTACTTAATCTTCCTACTATGTTTAATGAAGTAAACATAGACTATCTTAAAAGTCTTGTTGCTAATGTAGAAGTTGCTCCTTATTATAGTCTTGTGGCTGTATTATTTAAAGAGCGTCCTACAGTAATTATTAGTAGTTTGAAACAAAATAAAGCAAGTAGTGTTCAAGGTGTTTCAGTTATGATTAAACAAGGTATTGATAAAGATACAGAATTTATTAATAATATAAAGGCTGGAACTTTGCTTAATGTTTCAGGTAGTGATTTGGCTTTAGGTTATCATGTAGCTCCTAAATATAATAGTCTTAGTGCTACATTCTTAGCTAAACTTGCTACTAGTAACAAAAGTCTTTATAATGATTGTATGTCTATTGACAAACCTACATATTTTGTTGAGTTTAAAATTATTCCTAATAATGCTATTCATGCTGCTATTAGTAATGATAGTAAACCTGTAATAGATTATTACTTTAGAGAAGAAGTAGAAACTAATTAAGACTAATTCATCAACCTCTCTACGGGGAGGCTATAATGACTAATCAGTGCGGAGATGAAGCCGTTGGAACAACGGCTGAAGCTCCAAACGGTAATACTTATAAAATTAAAGTTATGATTAAACCTGATGGTACAGAAGTAAGAAAGTTTCCTAATGGTTATGATGTTAGAGTTGTAAGAAAACAAGATATTCTTGATTGTATAGATGAAAACATTATTGATAAAGAAATAGCTTTAGAACTTATAACTCAATGTGAAATAGATGCTTGTCAATATATTAATGAAGGTAAATGGACAGGTCTTCCTTATATTGGTTCTGTTAGATTAAATGATGGTGGAAAGATTCTAAGAGAAAATAAAGAATTACTTAATGAAGCTAAAGAAAAATTAGATGATGAGAAATATATATTGTTTAAGAAGTCTTTAGTTATTGAAGGTAAGACTAAGATGAAGAAGTCTAGATACTTCAATTATATTGTTAGTATTTATGCTAATCATAATCGAAAAGTTTATAAAGAACTTGTAGCTAATAATGGTGAAAACTTTGCTAAAGTTATATTATTTAGTCTTGCTAATATGGAAGTAGTTGGTGATAATACTTAATATTGATATTATGGTTAATGATAAACTTATTATAGATAAACTTATTACCATAGATGATAATGGTATGCCTGCTGCTCCTAATATTAGACAACTATTAGATGCTGATGTTAGGAAACTATATGAAAGAGATAAAACTAATGATAAATCTAGATACATTAAAGATTGTATTATAATTTATTATTTAGGTGACCCTAAATCTCCTGCTAAACAAGCTGGTCTTAGTGATAGAGAAGCTCTTAAAATGGCTTGTGAACAAGCTGGAGTTAAAGTTGAAGCTCCTGATATGTTAGTACTTAAAATAATAAAAAAGTATTATGAACAAAATATAACTGAAGCTGGAAGAGTTGTTGAGAATATTCTTAAAGGTCTTCATAATATTAATGTTGCTATTACTGCTATGAATGATATTCTTAATACTAAGCTATCTAAAAAAGAAGAAATAAATATTGCTAGTATGGGAGAAATTCTTGCTTTAGTAGATGCTGTTAATAAAAAAGCTGGAGAACTTCCTACTATAATGAAGAAACTTGAAGAAGCTAAACAAAATCTTCTATATGAAAAAGAAACTGAAATAGCTAGAGGTGGAACTGCTGTTTCTTCAAGTATGGATGCTAGTGAATATTAAACTTTGCTTATGAATAGTGTTTATAATAATAATTTTCTTTATTTCCAAGAAGAAGGTCATAAATATAATGATACTTATGGAAACGAATATACTTCTGTTACTACTATAATAGGAGATTATGCGCCTAAGTTTGATAAAAAATACTGGCTTCATAAAAAAGCTCAAGAACTTGGAATAACTGAAAAAGAACTTGAGAAACGTTGGAAAGATATTACAACAGAAGCTTGTAATAGAGGAAGTAAAACTCATAATGGTCTTGAAGATGGAATTAAAGGTAATAGTATGTTTAAGAATGCTATTCAATATTTAACTAAAGTTGAAACTGGCAGATGTATTACTGTTGCAGACATTCCAAATCTTAAAGCTATTCCTCTTGATATTGATGGATTTAAAGAAGCTACTAATAATAAATATCAAAAAATATATGATGTTTTTGATTATTATATTAAAGGTGGTTATACTATTTATTCAGAAATAGGTGTTTTTCTACCTGAACTTCTACTTAGTGGAACTATTGATGTTTTGGCTATTAGACCTGATAAGTTTGTAATTCTAGATTGGAAGACAAATAAAGACGGTCTTCATTTTACAAGTGGATATTATAAAAAGGATAAAACTTCTAAACCTGTTCAACTTACTAATCAATGGATTGATAAAGATGAAAAGATGCTTCCTCCTTTTAATACTCTTCCTGAATGTAATGGTAGTCATTATACGATACAACTTTCTACTTATGCTAGAATGGTAGAACTAATTTTAGGTATTCCTTGTGTTGGTTGTGGTCTATGTCATATAGGTACACCTTTTAAACTTAATAAATATGGAATGCCTTATCGTGATGAAAAAGGACTTTATGAAATAGATAAAAATGGTGAAGAAACAGTTAATTGGTATCATATACAATATATTAGAAATATGATTGATGCTATGTTTAAAGATAGACGTATTTATTTAAATAGTAAAGGACTTCTTAATAAACAAACTGAAATAAATTTTGATTAATATGGATAAACTTCTTGATAAAATTAAAAGTGCTGATTTTAGTAAAATACTAGTAAATAAAGGTTATGCTTATTTTACTAATGGTAAATATAATCTTAATATTATTGGTGTTCGTAGAGCAGGTACTAAAGTTACAAATCAATTTGATGATTACATAGTAGTCGAATATATTGATATTTATGGTATTAAAACTAGAGATGTATTTCCAGCTACTACTGACCCTGGACTTAGTTCTATGACTAAACCTATTTCAAGTAAAGGTTGTGCTATTCTAGTTCCTGGTCAATATAGAAGTTCTTGGAAAATTGGTTATCATAAAGGTAAATATGAAGCTTTAGTTCAATGTAAACCTCTTAAAGTTTATAGAGATAATGATAAAGATAATGTTTATGATTTAAATCCTAAAACTATTGAAGAAGGTGATTTTGGAATTAATATTCATAAAGCTGGTGATGATTCTACTATAGTTAATGGTTGGTCTGCTGGTTGTCAAGTTTTAAAACGTAAAGTAAATTTTGATAAACTTATGAAACTTGCTCATTATCAATTTACTCAAGGAATGGGTGCTCGTTATACTTATACATTACTTAATGAGGAGGATTTATAATGGATAGTTTTTCTAATGAATTAAATAAAGGTTGTATTACGCTTCTTGTTTTCACATTTGTTCTTATTGCTTCTATTATTATTGGAACTTATTATCATAGGAAAAATAATAACATTATAGAAACTGGTGTTGAACTACAAAAACACAATAATAGTATTAAACTTGAAGTTAAACAATTAGATAGTATTAAAAATGCAAAAGTTATTGAAGTTAAAACACTTGATAATGATAGTACTATTAAGCTGTTCTACAAGCTTATCAAGTAGAGGTCAAACAATAAACTCTTCTACGGGGGGGTTTACAAATGATAGTATTAAAGTTGCTATTAATGATTTACGTAAAGCAAATATTAAACTTATTCAATTAGATTATGAAAAAGATATTAATAAAAATCTTAGACAAATTATTACAAATGATAGTGTACTTGCAGAACAAGCTAGACAAAGATATTTGGTACTGGATAGGTCATGTAAGAAAATAAAGAAACAACGTAATATTGGAGTAGGTGTTGCTATTGGCAGCATACTACTCCTTATTGTTTCATTAATCAAGTAACTATGGAAGAAGAAAAACTTCATATTGAAAAATATATAGATGAATATCCTTTTCGTCAATATATACTTGAAGATAAATCTCAATATAAAAGAGCTAAAGACCTTGGATATAATGACCCTAATGATTTATTTCTTGTAGGAGAAAGTGGAGGTTTTCTAATGGATATTGAAGTAGGAGATAGGTTTGTTAATACTCATCTCCTACATGAAATGGCTGACTTTTATAATGCTAATGGTAGATATACTTTTTATAAAGAAGATTCTATTCCTCATAGACAACTTCGTAAACGTGAAGAATATAGAAGAAGTTATGGATATGAAGCTCCATGTTTTATGAGAAATGGAGAAGTTCGTCAATTACATATTAGTGGAGATATGTATAATTATCTAAATTATATTGTAATTGAACAGCTTGATGAAAAAACTATTATTCATACTGATAGAGGTTCTGTTGCTAAAAAGAAACAAGATTTTCCTAAGTTTATTGATGCTCAGTTTTGGACTTTTGCTATTATGGAGTTTGTAGAACTTAATGGTTTACATCTTCTTATAGATAAAACTAGACGTGGAGGTTTTTCTTATATTATGGCTAGTCATAGTGCTAATAAAATAAATCTTCAACCTAATAAAGTTTGTATTCATGTTGCAGCCGATAGTAAATATCTTACTAAACGTGGAGGTCTTACTGATTTTACAATTAAAAATCTTTATTTCTATGAGAATAGTACTTTTTTTAAAAGAGGTATATTAATTCGTTCTGATGAAAACTTTACTCTTGGTTTTAAACTTCCTAATGGAGATATTAGTCCTAAATCTTGGAATAGTGCATTATTTAGTGCTTCTGCTAATAATAATCCTGATTGTGCTATTGGTAAGGACGCTGTTAGTGTTAAGACTGAGGAGGTTTCTACAATGGAAAACTTTGATGATTATATGAATGTTACTGAACCTGCTATGCGTACTGGTAGTTATGTTACAGGTAATCTTTTTGCTTGGGGTACTGCTACTAGCGGTAATATGCAAGTATTTGAAAGAAACTTCTATAATCCTAAAAAGTTTCATTTTATGGCTTTTGAGAATGTTTGGGATAAAGATTCTCGTAATGAAGTTTGTGGATATTTTAAACCTTATTGTTGGGGTCTTCAAGGTCAGATTGGTGATATGTATGCAATGGATAAAGATGGTAATTCTAATATAGATATAGGTCTTAGAATTGCATACAAAGAACGTAAAGAAAAGAAAGATAGTAGTAAGTCTTTTGCTGATTATATTAATTATCTAGGTCAATATGCTAATATGCCTAGTGAATCATTTAGTTCTACTACTGAGAATATATTTACTTCTGAAAAACTTCTTCTTTGGAAAGAAACATTAAAGAATGATAATACTTATCATTTTTATACTGATGGTAAATTTGTTGAAGAAGAAAATAACGTTATTTTTAAAAGTAATGAACGTATTCGTAAAGAAGGTGGTAAACTTAATGTAGATTATTATGATTGGATAGAAGGAGTTCCTCGTAAATCTCATGAACATCCTCATGGTTGTATTCGTAAATGGTTTAATCCTATTAGAGTTCCTGGTATTGGAATACCTGTAGGACAATATTCTATAAGTTATGACCCAGTAGGTGTAGATAAAGAAAAGGATGCTATTACAAATAAACATTCTCATAATAGCATAAAAGTTTGGGAAAATCCTACACAATATAATGGATTTAAAACTAAATTAGTATGTGCTTATTATGGTCGTCCTGATAAACTTGAAGAAGCTGATTGGATATGTTATTTAATGGCTCGTTATTATAATTGTATTGGAACTACAGGTGTTGAGGTAAACCGAGGTGAAACTGTTAGAAACTTTACTAAATGGAAAGCATTAAAATACTTAATGAAAGACCCAGTAGAACTATGGGATAATTCAGTTAAAGCTAAAGCTTCTGCTACTTATGGAATTAATATGGGCGGTGGTGCTGGTCAAGCTGGAGTTGGTACTAAAGTTCTTGAAGGTCTTCGTTTACTTAAAGAAATGTTATATAGTGAAGTTGGTAAAAATGCTCTTGGTCAACCTATATATGTATTTCAAACAATATATGATTATCAAACTATTCTTGAACTTAATAAATGGAATAGTAAAGGTAATTTTGATAGAGTTTCAGAAATGATTATTCGCGCTCTTCAATGGCGACTTAATGATGTTCAAGCAGCTAAAGAACTTTCTCATAGAAAGAAAGCTACTGAAAATAATTATAAAGATGATATATTATCTAGAGCGTGGTATTAATTAAATTAATAATGTTATGATTGATATTAGAACTGATTTTCAATTTCCGCAACAAAAGGTTAGTGGAGAAGAAAAAGCCAAACCTAAATGGTATGCTAATAGTATAGATTATATTATTAGTCTTGGTCAAAGTATGAATGATAGAAGTGACGATGAAATTAAACTTCGTGTACTTCATGGTGATATACCTAATGAATTTTATAAGAAAACTTTAAATCCTTATAATGCTAGTCAAGAAAAATATAAACATTTTCCTGCTACACTTCGTAATTATGATATAATGTCTGATATTGTTAGACGTTATGTAGGAGAATATTTTAAAGGTAATCATCAATTTATAGTTGGAGCTAATAATCCAAATATTGTTATAAATAGAGATGCTGCTTTAAAGAAGAAAATAACAGAAGCTGCTGAACAAGCTTTTCAACAAGAATTTCAAAAGAGGTATCAACAATTAGTTCAACAAGCTCAACAACAAGGTCAAAGTCCTGATAGTGTTGACCCACAAAATGCTATGCCTGATGCTGAAGAATTTATTAATAATTTTAATAGAGATTATATTGATAAAGAAAGCAAACAAGGTCAAGACATTTTAGATTATGTTAGAGATATGACTGATGATGTTATTATTTATCTTACTAATTTCTTTAATTATTGTTCTCTTGGAGAATGTTATAGTTATTCTGAAATTCGTAATCATAAAATATATAAAGAGTCAGTTCCTGTTTTAGAAGCATATCCTATTCCAAATAATAATATGTTTATAGAAGACCATGATATGTTTGCTCGTAAACTTATGATGTCTTATAATCAAATAATGGATATGTTTGATAATGATTTGTCAGATAAAGATAAAACTTATCTAGAAAATTATTATTCTAATTATAGAGATTCTTCTCATGGAAGAACTTTGACTTATAAAGAATTTTATGAAGCTTATAGCAATGTTTGTGATAAGTTTTCTAAAGATGAAAGAAATTTCTTTAAACAAAATAATCTTTCTCCTTATGAAAAAAATAGTAATCTTTATGAAGTTTGGCATGTAGTTTGGAAAGGTTTTGCTAAAAGAGGTATTCTTACTTTCATTAATGAAATAGGTATGCAAGACCAAAGAGTTGTTGAAGAAGATTATGAACTAAATCCTGAAGCTGGAGATATAGATATTAGTTGGGAATGGGAGCAACAAGTTTATGAAGGTTATCGTATTGGTACTCGTTACACAGGTATTTATCCTATTAAAGCTAGACCTATAGCATATCAACGTAAAGGTAAATTACCTTATAATGGTATTATGGAAGTAATTCCTTATATGGGTAAATTTAGTATTATAAGTATAATAACTCCTTTCCAAGTTCTTAGAAATATTATTGCTTATCATCAAGAAATGGTTATAGCAAAGAATAAAATGATGATTCTTATGTTGCCTAAATCATTAATAGTAAATGATGCTGAGGATGTTATTTATAAAATAGCTGCTGATGGTACTTTACTAGTAGATGATGAAGATGATGCAGGAGGTGTTAAGATGCAACAAGTTCGTATGCTTAATGCTAATATGGGTCAATATATTACAGAGCTTACTAATTTAAAAGAACAAATTAAACTTGAAGCTCGTGAACTTGTTGATATGAATGCTCAACGATATGGACAAATCGCTCAATCTGCTGGTGCTACAACTACTCAAAATGCTATTAGTCAATCATCTACCGGTTCTATTATTATATTCCAAATGTTTGATGAATTTAGACGAAAAGATTATGATAGAGATATTGATTATGCTAAATTAGCATTTATTGATGGACTTGATGTAGCATATAATGACAAAGTTAATGGTAAACGACATTATCTTAGTCTTGATGTTAATAGTTTTATTTGTTCTGATTATTCAGTTACAGTTCGTAATACTGCTAAGGAAATAGATAAAGTTCAACAACTTAAACAATGGGCGTTTAGTGCTGCACAAAATGGAGATTTGGAAGCTGCTCTTGCAGCTATAACTGGTGACAATGTTTCAGCTATATCTGATAGTATTAAACAATTTACGGAAATTAAGCGTAAACATGAAGAACAGATGAAACAAGTTGACCAACAAATTCAAGAACAAGCTAATCAAATGAAGCTAGCTGAGATTCAAGCTAAAGGAGACCAAGATAGACAAACTCTTGCTCTTAAAGCTCAATATGATTTACAGCTTGAGTATGCTAAAGGTGATATAGCTTTACTTGGAGACCAAAATCCAAATAATGATGCAGTTGCAACTGCTAATCTTACAAGACTTCAAGAAGAAACTAAACGTGCTATAGAACAATCTAAAGTTCAACTTGAAAGAGAAAAACTTGCTGTAGATAGTTATAATGCTGCTGCTGATAGACAAATCAAACGAGAAGAAATGAAAAATGATTTAAGAATAGCTAGAACAAATAAAAACAAATATGACAAGTAATAAAGTTAAGGTTCATCTATATGATGAGCCTTTTCTTTTATGTCATAATATGTTATTTAATATTTTAATTTTGCTTCTAACGTGTTGTATATGAAAATCAATATAGTTATTCATTATTCAATAATAAATCATATACAAACAAAATAAAAACTATTCATGACAATATTTGTCCCAATGAGAAGTAGTGGATTTAATGAAGAATTGATGCGTACAAAATGTTGCTCAAGCTAAAGAAGAAGCTGAAACTCAAAGTCAGTAATAGGTTTTACATGTTCATTATATAAATGCTAATCTAAATAATAATAAATATTAAATAAGTATTTATAGTTATCATAATTAAAACAAAGCTATTACATTTGCAGCAACTAACGATTGTTAGACTAATTTGATTAATTAATTAAAAGTTTTTATTATGTTTGTATTTCGTAATACTTTAGGTTTTAGTCAACATAAAAGACTTCAAAGTCCTGTTGGCGACATAGACTTTACTGGTGATGGTGGTGGAACTACACCTCCTCCTTCAAATCCTCAAGATTCTCCTGATATAAATGGAGGTAAAGGGAAAGACATTAATGATAATGATGACCCTGACAAAAATAAGGATAAAGATAATCCTGATGGTGGTACAGAACCTCCGTCTAATGGTGGAGATGGAAAAGACGGAAAAGGAGGAAAAGATAACAACCCTTCTACGGGGGAGCTTGAAGAAGGAACTAACATTGAATTAGACGGTGTGACTTATACTGTTGATAAAGATGGAAATGTTGTAGATGCTGATGGTAAGATTTTTAAAGAAGCTAAGGATGTTCAAGAGTGGCTTAAAACTTTTAATGTAGATAATCAAAATCCTGAAGATAAAGAATTATCTATTGCTTCTATTCAAAAAGCTATTGGTGAAGAAATTGTTGATGAAAAAGGTCAACCTATTGAATTTACAAATGATGTAGAAGGAGTTAAATCTTATATAGACAATGTTATTACTCTTCGTTCTAATGAACTTCAGCAAGCAGCAGTTAATAAAGTATTTAATGATAATCCTATTCTCGCTCAATTTGCTAATTATTTAGCTGTTACTGGTTCTCCTAGAGGCTTTGGAGAAATGCCTGATAGAAGTGGTATTAAACTTGATGCTAATAATGAAGAACAACAAATTGCTATTATTAAAGCTGCTGCTAAAGAATTTGGAAATACCACACTTAATGATAATTACATTAAGTATTTGAAAGATGGTGGTGGACTTTATGATGAAGCTAAACTACAGCTCCAAAATCTTCAAAATGCTGATAAACAACGTAATGAGGAATATGCTCGTAAAGCAGAAGCTCAACGTCAAAAAGAAGAACAAGCTACTAATGAGTATTGGGAAAATGTTCATGAAAAACTTAATTCTCATAAAATTGGTGAATATCAACTTCCTGAATCTTTTGTTCGTGAAGTAAATGGTCAAAAGATTACTACTACTATTGATGATTTCTTCAATTATATTTATAGAACTACTGAAGACGAAGATGGAAATTATACAACTGCTTATCAAAAAGATTTGAAATCTAAGACAGCAGATGATAATATTAATGAACAACTTATTGCTGCATGGCTGACTTTTACAGGAGGAAGTTATAAAGACCTTGTTAATATGGCTGTTAGAGAAAAAGAAGTTAAAACTCTAAAACTTAAAGCTAAAGAAACTAATGGTCGTAAAACTGTTGTAATTACTAAACCAGCAAGTGCTAACAAAACAATAGATGTAGATAGTCTAGTGTTTTAATTATTGTTTAACAAATAAATTTATTAATTATGTATGCGTTAAGAGAAGTACAACGTGGTAATTATGACGATAGAGGTTATTCTAATGAAGAAACTATCGCTCATCTTATGCTTAGTAAACCTTCTGAAATTAATTCTACTCTTACCTATACTTTTGGTATGGATGATGATAGATTTCCTCTTAATTTTTTAACTGAGGGTCAAGGTTCAGCAGGTGTTGTTGATATTAAGAGTGTTGATTGGACTTGGAAGACTATGGGTCGTATGAAGTTTAACGATTCTGTTCTTTGGGTTGCTAGTAAAACAAATGTTGGTAAAGGCGGTGTAACTTTTGAAATTGAGTTTAAAACTCATTGGTTTATTGAGCAATATGGTTTGATTGCTCCTGATGGTAAGACTCAAGTTCGTATTATGAAAGACCTTGGAGCTGGTGCTCATGGTGGTTATCTTTATCGTCTTCGTCTTACTACTCCAGACCCTAACGCTTTCGTTAATGCTGAAAATCTTAAAGTAGGAAAGTATTGGTCTATGACTGCTCCTACTATTCCACAAAGTTATTCTAAGGGTAACAGAACTAATGTTATGGGACCTGGTAAGATGACTAGTCAACTTGAGTTCCATAGATTCTCTAAAGAAATTGCTGGTAATCTTGCTAATACTATCGTTACTTATGAATTTAAGACTAAGACTGGTGGTACTACTAATCTTTGGATTAATGAAGAGATGCGTCAATTTGAGCTTCAACAACGTGTAGTTAATGAAGAGCGTCTTTGGTTTGCTGAGTACAATAAGAGTGTAAATGGTGAGATTACTCTTGTAGATGAAGATAGTGGTCAACCTATTCCTCATACTGCTGGTATGCAACAGATTTGTGATGAATCTAATTATGATACTTATGGTGAGGAACTTACTCTGAATAAGATTTCTCGTACTATCGGTGATGTTCTTGATAAAGATACTGATACCGGTAATATGAATGTAGTTCTTCTTTGTGGTAAAGGTTTCTTTGAAGACTTTGATAGAGCCATTAAGAATGATGCTAAGGATAGCGGTTTCCTTACTCCTCTTGGTGATAAGATGATTGGTGAAGAAGGTGGCGATTTGACTTATGGTAAGTACTTCCGTAAGTATAAGACTGTAGATGGTCATATTGTTACTTTGAAGAATATGTCATTCCTTACTAAGGGTACTATGGCTGAGAATGATAAGGCTAATGGTCGTGTTCATCCTCGTACAGGTCTTCCTATTAGTTCTCACCAAGCATTTATGGTTGACCTTTCTTCTTATGATGGACATCAAAATGTTCGTAAGGTTCGTATGAAGGGTCAAGAGCATATTGCTGGTGTCATTAAAGGACTTTCTCCAATTCCTGCTTCTTGGGGTGCTGTTCCTACAAATAGTTTTGCAACCGATGTAGATGTATCTCGTTATGAGGTTAAGGATTCTTATGGTCTTCAAGTAGATAAGGCTACTAAGTTCTTCCATTTGAAGTGTACTCTCTAATAAACTTATAAAATATAAAAGCTATGACTGATATTAAAGTTAATATACCTACTAATAGTCAACAAAATAGTAAAGAGTCTTCTACTAATGAAGCTCCTAAAACTGACATTAATGCTGATGTTAAAACAGATAAAGCTGCTGAGCTTGATGAAGAATATACAGAAGTTAAGAAAGTAATAATTGCTTCTATTGCTAGAGTTTCTGCTTATCGAGCTATTAATAGTTTAGCTATCGGTAAACCAAAAACTGTAATTGGTAGTTCAATAAATTCTACTCGTAAGCTTATTGCTAATAAAGGTGAAGTAGAAGCTTATTATCCTGAACTTGTTGGTATGTCAGCTAATAATCCTGATTTTATTACTACAGTTAAACGTTATTTGAGTAACATTCAAATTGTAGTTGATGGACAAAAAGAACTCGATGCTTCTTTTGTTTATCATCATAAAAAGGATTATTTAGATATTAAGAGTAAGCTTGATGCTGTTGAAGCTAAGTATAATAATTCAAATAAAACTGAAAAGGATGCTTCTCTTCGTAATGACGAAATCAATCGTATTGAATCTACAAAGTATAAATATGGTTATCCAATAAATTATGCTGAATATATTGCATATCGTCATTGCCTTCTTTATGGTGAAGTAGCTAAAGATACTAGCTTTATCGGTGGTAATCCTAATCTTCGTTTTTATATTAAAGATGTTGCTAAGGAGAAAGAACGTCAGAAGAAACTTCTTATTTCTCGTAAGAAAGCTATGACCAACTTTATTGAAGCAAATGCTTCTCCTGATAAGATGACTGCAATTTATGTTGCATATCTTACATATAAGCATAGAAATATTGCTATTGGTCTTGCTAACGATATTACTATACGAGAACAAGAACTTATTACTTTCATTAATGAAGACCCAAATAAGTTTAATTCTTTTGTTGAAGATAAAAATATTCAAGTTAAGTGTTTTGTAGAACTTTGTGTTGCTAGGGGAGAACTTGTAAGGTCAGAACTTAATCAACAGATTTCTACTCCTGATGGTCAGTTTATTGGTGAGAATATGAATGCTGCTGTAGCTTATTTCAACAATCCAAATAATACTGCCTTCAAAACACAACTTGAAAATAAAATGAAACTTATTTAAATAATATAAGTTATGACTATACAAGAAATGCACGTGATGTTCAGACAATACTCACAACAAATGGGTATGCAGAATGTCCGTGCAATTCTCCCTGAACAAATTGATTTGTTGATTAACAATAGTATCAATGATACTATTAATCAGATTGTAACTCAAAATATTGGTGTTACTAATGACAGAGTTATAACTGATAATTCTAAGCTTAATCAAGTTAATGCTCTTAAATCTCTTTATAAAGTTTGGAATAGTAAAGTTACTTTTGGTGATTCCAAAACTTCTTATATTATAAGTTATGAATTGCCTTTACTAGGATTTAAAAGTGCTGGAACTTATGTAAACGATAGTGTTAAAGAAACTGCTATTCAATATATTTATATTGTAGATTTGAGTATTGATTATGTTGATAGCAAAACTCAATTTACTACTAATATTTTTCCAATCCGTATAATTGACGATATGTATTTGGCAGATGTAGTAAATGATTTTATACTTCATCCTACACTTAGAAGTCCTGTAGCTACAATACATGATAACAATATCGAACTTTATATAGATAAAGCAGATGTTGGAGGAGATAAAACTAATCACACTTTTAAAAATTTGAAACCTAATAAACTAAGATTGTCTTATATAGCTAAACCTGCTGTAGTTAAGTTCTTAGATGATGTTGGTGGAACAAGTGTTAATTGTGACCTTCCTGAATATCTTCATGTAGATATTGTTAAACATGCTGTAGAACTTTACAGAGCTGCTGTAACTGGAAGTATAGCTGTTACTCAACAAGCTCAAGAAGCTCAACAAAGGGAGAATTTAAGAAATAATTATCGTCAAGGCGATAATGATAATAGTAATCGTTAAAAATTAAATAATTATGAAACAACTTTTTATTATACCTAGTGGCACTGCTTATCCTACTGATGCTACAGTAGCTACTGATGGTACTAAGCTTTCAGCTGGTCAAATGGCTTTTACTCAAATTGCTGGTAATGGTGATAATAGGATTCCTACTCTTATTGATAAACTTGGTAAGGTTGGTACTACACTCAATCAGTCTGATATGAAAGAAGATGATATTTTCTTTATATATGGTCGTGGAGAAAATAGTCAAGTTATCACTGGTGTAATTGATGCACTTACTCATACTGTAACTAAAGCTACTCCTAAAGAAGGTGTAGTATTTAGTCAAGAAATTACTCTTCCTGTTCCTGAAAAGGGACTTAATTATAGTCTTGAACTTCAGAAGAAAGGTGTAGTTTTCCATGAGCGTAATCTTTGGACTGTTACTGAGACTTATCGTCAAGGTAAAGTTACAACTGCTAAGCAACTTGCTGAGTCTCTTGGTAAGCAACTTCAAAATATGGCTGGTAGTGGCGATTTGAATATTGAAGTTACAATCGAAGATGCTAAAGTTAAAGTTAAGGGTAAAGATTATCAAGATTGGGATTTTGAGGCTGTAGATGATGCTTATGGTTTGGTTACACTTGGTACAGCAACTCACGCTCAAGCTCCAGTTGGTGACAAGAATTATGTTAAGAACCTTGCTTCTGTTTGTGCTCAGAATAGGGGATTTGATAATACTTATGCTGATGGTGCTAGCATTTATCCTGGTTATCCTATGGAACTGACTGATGATTGGTATGATATTTATACTATTCATTATAAGTATGGTCGAAAAGCTTCTCGTACTCGTGATGAAGCAATATGGCAAGATGTTATTATTGCTGTAGGTCGTGTTAAAGGCGATAATTCTACACTTGCTAATGCTACAGAAAATGCAGATTATAAAGATGCTATTCCAGCTATTTTTGTAGTTGATAAAGCGTAATACAAACTAATAATGCAGCTCTTCTACGGGGAGCTGTATTTATTTTACTTATATAAATACAATGGGTGACTTTAATGAAGTTAATCGAATAGTTAATGATGCTATTAAAGATTCATCTTATATTACTGTTTTAATAAGTAGTGGAATTTATATAGCTTATACTCTAATAGTTAAATTAGTTGATTTATTTAAAGCTAAAGATAGAAATAAGCCTATTATTGAAATGGCTTCTGCTATTAAACAAGTTAGTGAAAATGTAATTAAACTTAATGGAGTATTAGATAAAGCTTTTCAAGATGCTGAATTAAAAGAACGAACAAAAGTTAGAAATGTTATTAGTCTAGGATTTGATAGTTTCAAAGTTTCTATATCTAATGCTTGTAATGATATAATCATTCATAATAATATTCAAGCAAATAGAGATTTGATTAAAGAAAATATTATAAGACTAGTTAGTACAGAATATTACAAACTTTATAATGTTTTTTCAGCTTATGAAATTGATGGAGTTAATGTTGCTACAAAACTCAAAGAAGAATGGATAGATGATGTTACTAAAGAATGTTTAAGTATAATTTATAATGGTCAAGATGGTCTTACTAGAATTAGTCAAATAAGTAACAGACTTGATATTATTACAGATGAACATTCTGTTTTTATTGGAAACAAAGTATTTAATCATTAATAAGATGTTCTTATGAATAATGATTTAGCTATAAAGAAATCTCAAAGTAACCTTGAGAAGATTGAAGTTAATATAGTTAAGACTATAAACGCTTTGTCTTCTCAAGGTTATTTAGTTAATACAAGTAAAGTTCTTAAACTTAGTGTAATTCAAATGGTTAAACATTGCTATGAAAATATTACACTTCTTACAGATAGAGAAGTTAATAATTTAAGTAATGTAGTGATTAATATTTAATGTAATAATATGAATGATAATATAAATAACCCCCCCGTAGAAGGCATTGATGCTACTTCTCTATCTACAAATAGTACAGAATATAATGAAGTTTATGTCAATAATGACAACTATGATGCTGGAACTGAAATAGATGTAGAAGTTGTTTATCTTACTATTCCTACTAAATGGATTCCTATTTATCGTAAATTACTTAGTCTTATAGCTAATGGAGGTAAAGCTATTCTTGATGATTGTAATTATGGTTGTAAAGGAAATGGAAGTATAGTATTTAATTGTTGGAATATATTTCAATCTGCTTGTGCTGCTCATACTGAAGGAAGAGAAGATGAAGCAAAGCTATTTATAGATTATGTTTCTAAACAAATAGATGCTTATAATAAATCAAATAGTATTAATGTAAATGATAGTAGTTTTAAATATACTATTACTCCAGATGGTAAAGTTAAAGCTGATGGAATTATTGAAGATAATACTGTAACTCTAAGTCTTGATAAAGAAAATAAGCAAGCTTATGATGATTATCAAGCAAATAAAGATAATGGTAAAATTTATGTTGAACAAGATTAATAATTAAGACTATGTTTAAAATTAATGATTTAGTAGATAAAATTGGTGCTGATAAATTTATTCATTTATTGGTATGTGTAATTATTGCAGAGAATGTTGCAACTTATGATGCAGAAATATTTAATCGTAGTGCTATTGTTGCTGCTGCTATTGGAGCTATTACTGCAATTATTATTGGTGTTGGTAAAGAAGTTATTGATTTTATTAGAAATGGCTTATGTGATTTGAATGATATAAAATTCGATTGCTATGGAGCTATTCTTGGAGGTCTATTGGCATTAATTTTATTAATCATATAAATTATCAGCCAATTAATTTTAATCGTTTGTAGAACAATTTAAAATATTACATAACATGAAAATAAAACAACTGAAAGAAAAGACTGCTCAAGGACTAAAAGATTTTCTTCCTAAGATAGGAGTTAATGATATAGAAGGTCTTTTAGATACACTTAATGATAAATTGTCTAAAAGTCAAGGAGGTGAAATAAAGAAACCTATTGTTATTACTAATAATAATAGTAATTATAGTATTACTATAAATCCTGATGGTAACGTTTTTATTTATAATAAAGATTATTCCAGTAATATTTTCAATATTCGTCCATACAATGAAAATGCTACTGATGTTATTATAGATGGTAATAGACATAATGCGTCACTTTATATAGATGATATAGTAAAATTAATTTCTAAAAGAGGTGAAATTTATAATAGTAATGATATATTTACTGCTTCTAAATTTAAACTCCGTGGTGGTACAAATAATCAAGTTCTTTTAGGTGATGGTAGTACTACTAGTAAATTAGTAAGTTATATTTCTACTAGTCCTCAATTTGATGCTTATATCGTAAATATACTTAATATTGATGGTGCTCACGATTCATTTACAATTTTTGGAGCTACTAAAGAACTTGCAGGACTTATGACTGCTACTGATAAAGCTAAACTTGATAATGTTCCTAACAAATATGCTGAAAAAAGTAAGACAATCGATAATCAAAATGGAAATATTTATTCACAGTATAATGTTAATAATGGCGATACTATATTAGATATTTCAGGTAATTATAGTGAAGAAAGCTCTGGAGGTAAAATTAGACTTAGAAGTACAGAAGAGGGTAAAGGTAAGGTTTCTATTGTGCTAGATGGAAGTGATGGTTCTATTTGTGCTGAAAGGTTTATGGCAATAAGCAATCAAAATGGAAATGAAGTATGGTGTACTAATGGTACTCGTCTTAATGTATTAAATCTTCTTTCAAATGCTGCTATATATGTTGCTGGAAGTTTTGCATTAGCTGAAAGAGGTTATGATGATGTTACAGTAATAGACGAACCTGATAGTATAATATTTGACCAAAGCAGAAAAAAATTTCTTGCTAGAAAATCTTTAATTTGTTATAGTCATTGGAATGCTGATATTTCTAAAAATATAGCTCCTCCTAGTAGATATGGTATAGAAACTAATACTGGAGTTTTTCCTTTTAATAGTCAAATGTACAGATTTGCTATTAATAACTATATTTATATTGCTACTTGTTCTAATGGTACTTGTAGTATGAATGAATTAACTATAAATAAAGAATAATGAATGACAAAGAAAAAGAATTATGGAGAGTTATAGATAATGTTATTAAATGTTGCGCTATAACTAATCCTGATGGAACTCTAAATATTACAAGAGAAGAAGTTCTTGGTAAATCTCGTGCTGAAAATCTTGTAATGGCTAGATGTATGGTAGTAGAGCAAATGGTTCATGCTGGTTTTAGTACTACAACTACAGCTCAAGTTCTTAATAGAACTGTTCAAGCTGTTAGGCATTTAGAAAAACTTGCTTTTAATTATTTAAAAACTTCTAGAGTTTATAGACTTGCTACTGCTCAAGCTACTCTTCTTAATAAAGATGTAGAACCTATGTGTATTTAGCAAACAAAAGGAAAACAAATAGATTATTATAATCCTTTTTACAACTTATCTTATCAAGCAGATAAATTAGAACATAACTAGTTTATCTGCTTTTTGTATATAATAGAAATCATCCTTATCTTTGCAATGTACAAAATACTAGTATAGTACATTTATTTATTAATTATTTAAATTTTACAATTATGGATGATTCTAAAGTTTTTATGTTCCCTGATGGTGGAACTAAGCAAACAAGTGATGTTAATAGTTTGCTTCCTCTTCTTATGATGAGTAATGGAGGTATGAATGGTGGAGGTTGGATGTGGATTATCTTTCTCTTTTTCCTTTATCCTCTTATGCGTAATGGCGGTTTGTTTGGTAATGCTGGTGGAAATGGCAATGGTTGTTTAGGTCCTCTTGCTAATATGGTTAATAATAATGATGGTAAATTTATTATCGCTGAAACCAAACAAAGTATTCAATCTGAAGTAGAGTCTACTCTTCATAATGCTAATTATATTATAGAACATATTGAAGATTATAAATCTCAAATTACTCAATGTGAAAACGTTCTTAAAGAACTAAATCCACAATATGCTAAAGATAAAGCTCGTGATGAAGAGATAGCTGGTATTAAATCTGAAGTTGCTGGAATGAAAGGTGATATAGCTAAAATTCTAGCTGCTGTAACTAACAAATAAAATTATGATGATTATGATAAAGACAGGAAAGAAGTCACTCTCTGAAATGAAAGAGAAACTTCATAGAATGAGAATGGAAATTCAAGAACTTGAAGAAGATATTGAAGAATGTGAGCGTAAAGATAATTATGATTACGATGATGATTATGATTCTCGTAGGAGAAGTCGCCGTGATGATGACGATAGAGAACGAGAAAGAACTCGTCGTAGTAGATATGATTATTAACTAACTGAAGCGTAGAAGAGTAATACTAAACACTCTTCTACGTGGGGGTTGTAATACTAATAGTATGACTAGAGACTCTTTTGACCAATATGATAAACTTCCTGAAGATATGATTATATATCTCAAATATAATGGAAGACATTTTAATAGACGGCTTGCTGAATTTGCTATTGGTAAAATGACAACTAGAGATTCTAATAATAATGAAGTTCCTTTAGCTGTTATTACTAAAGAACGTCTTAAAGAATTGCTTAATAACAATAACATTCATATTGACAATGATTATATTTATGATGCTTTATTTGTAATCAACATGGGTAAAGCTGATTATTTAGGAAGTAGCATACCTGATGAAAATCATTTAGCTAAATACGTTAATGATGTAATTAATGATGTTGATGGTTATGATGGACTTCCTTTTAATAGATGGTATGCAGATATGGCTCATAAAGGTATTCCTATAGATTGGTATGAATGTAGATAATAATTAAGTGCTTATTACAATCAGTAATAAGCACTTTTTATTTGCTTAAAAATAAAGTTAAAACTAATGATATAACTCATGCTTATAATGAAGGAGTTATCTTTGTAATAATAAATATAATAATGTTATGGATATAATTAATGACACTATTCAAAATTTAACTACTAGTTTTGATTTTAGTTATTGTATAGTAGTAAATGTTCTAGCTTATATTCTTATTACTTGTTTTATAGATATTGCTAGAGGAAATATAACTAGATTTATGAAAAGATTTCTTCTAGTTATTAGTATGATTGCTGTTGGTATAGTTTATTATCTTATTGGAGTAGATGTTAAACTTATAGTTAATTCTGCTATTATAACTCCTGTTAGTTGGAGTTGGATAATTAAACCTATACTTGCTAAGTTTGGATATGATTATAAAGATATAGATAAACGTTTAAATTAATTCTTAACTAGTTATGAAACAAATTGATATTGACCGTATGGTTGATGCTCGGAATATGTCTCCTGAGCATAAGAATATTCTTAGAAGAGCTTTAGGTTATGCTGCTGGTGATGGTCGTAAAGAAATTCAAGAAAAGCTTGATTCTCTTGATAAAGAAGTAGGTAATATTTTAAGTAGTTTAGGTTCTACTCTTGGAGCTGTAACTCTTGAAATTGGAAATGATGAAGGAGTTAAAGCTAGAAATCTTGCTAAGCTTAAAACTGTTACTAGTCATGATTCTTTCTTTGCAGATATTAATTATGGTTTTGGTACTGCTTCTTGGAATGATGGTGTAGGTGGTGTAGCATTTATTATTACAGCAGGTGGTACAGCTAAACCTTATTCTATTTCTGCTGATGGTTCTGTATCAGGAGGTATAGATATTAATCTTAAAGACCCTAATACTGATATATTTATAATTCTTGAGGATAATGAAGAACTTCCTACTAATGAATCTGAAATTAAAGGAAAGATTTATTGTAAGAAGAATCCTGATAGTACTGCTGGAGATAATCAATATAATGAATATATTTATGTTAAGAGTACTAAGAAATGGGAGAAGATTGGTGAATTTCAAGCTGAACCTGATTTAAGTGGTTATGCTAAACTTACTGGTGCTCACTTTTTTGGTAAAGTTACAATTGATGCAGGACTTACTCATATACAATTTTTAAGTATAGACCATCTTGGATTAAATACTTCTGCAACTAAGTTTTTTAATTTGTCTAATCAAAAACTAATCTCAATTAATAAATATATGTCTTCTAATGGCACGGTGGAAGATGCTGGTATTCCTGAAGATTTTGTCTTTACTCTTGAAGATGGAACTAAAGTAACTAAATCAATTAGAGTTATTTCTACTACTAGTCAAGCTGAAGCTTAAGGAGGTTATATGGATTTTAGTAAAGTAACGTCGTTACAAATACCTGAAGGTAATGTAACTAAAATAGAAGATAAAGAAGGTAAGATTCTTTGGGCTAATGCTAATAAGCTTGCTTATGGAGTTCGTTGGAACTCTGTTAATCAAGCTACTACCGCTTGTGAAAGAATTGGTAATCTTGAACTTCATAAAACTCTTCCTATTCAAAGTAGATTTAAAGTTTGTATTCATAAAGGTAAAGAAATTCAATATTATTGTAATCCTAATGATAGTAGATTTAGAGAAGATAATACTGGTTATGTAAAAAATCTTTCAATAGCTTTTCTTACACAATCTCAACCTTCTATTATTGAAGATACTTATACTACAGTTAAAATTCGTCATACTATAACTGATGATATATTTGCTGATTATAAATATCTTTATGCTTTCGTTAAAGTTAGTAATGAATCAATCGATGCAAAAGACCTTATTTGTAGAATTACAAAAATAGATATTGCCGCTAAAACTGCATATCTTGAATCTGGATATGGTTTTCCTTCAGAAACATATTCAGTAGAACTTGGTTGTTCTATTAATGGTTATGATGGAGAAATAGGTGTTGATACAGGTGGTAAATTCTATCAATGGTCTGTAGATAACGATGGAGATAATAATGAAGTTTGGCAAAGTCTTTATAAATGTGTTTCTTATGCTAGAGAAATAAAAAGACATATTATTGGTATAGATAGAGCTTGTGTTCTTAATAGTGCTTTTAATGACACTAAATGGGGTTGGATTGGTAGTATAGAAGCTAATACAGCAGTTAATGTTATTAACTATCATACTAATCTTAGAGGTGGAGTTAATAGTAGTACTTGGGACAACTATTTAGGAGATGATTCTTTTAGATGTCAACTTGGTAAAGCTAGAACTAATCTTGACCTTTTTACTATGAGAAGTTATTCTCAAAAGACTGATGGTGGACAAATGCTTTATAAACAAATTTGTGAAGCTATTGTTTGGAGTTATGTTATTGAGTATGCTGATTTTGACGTAAAGAAAGCATATAATTCTGAACTTACTACTGAAGGTTATCATCAAGGAGGATTAGGTAATGGAGTTACAGGTGGAAATGACTTATATTATTATAATTATAATCAAAAGTTTGCTCCTAATGATTATACTCTTGAACTAGGCAATAACACTGGTGTTAAAACTAGAGTTGCTAAACTGTGGAGTATTCCTGTTGCAGCTAATCATTATTGGAATAATTATAATAAAAATAATGTTGTAGCTACTACAAGTAACGCTGCTAAGATTCTTACTATAACAAGTACTAAAGTACTTACTACAGATTGGAATATCTATGCTGATGCTAATGTAGTTGGAGGTACTACTAGATATAAAATTACAGGTTTAACTGATGACCAAACTGTAGTATTTAAAAGAGAAAAAGGTAATCTTACTATTACAACTGATGGAACTTATGATGTAGAATGGGGTACTGGTAATAATATAAGAAAGATTTATTTTGGTAAACTTCAAACTAATTGTAATATAGTTATCGAAATTGTTTCTGCTCCTGCTTATAATATTATTCAAAATCAAACTTCTTGGAATGTTCCTCATTGGAGAGGATTTAATGTTTTTTGGTATGGAGATACTTGGATTAATATAGATAATATGTTGTCTAAATATGATACTACTAAACAAAAAAGAATTTGGTATTATACAGATGATGTTTCTAAATTTAGTAATTTTATTTCTAATAAAGAACATCAAATAGAAGGTCTTGGTACTGTAAATAAAAATTGGTTACAAGAAGTAAAAATAAATAATAAAGGAGATATAGTTCCTAGTAAGATAGGTAATTATACTAGTTATAAAAATTCTTATCATTGGAATGCTATAGATGATAATGTTCATGCTACTTTTATTGGTGGTATTTCTTCTAATGACTCTTTTTGTGGTCTTTTTTGTGTTGATGTTAGTAAAATTATTGGTAATGCTTATCCTACTATTGGATTTGTTAAAGTTACAATTTTAGATAATTAAATTAATTATCTAAATAAAGATATTAAGTTGTACAAAGTATTTAACTTGTTGGTCTATAAGATGAAACTAATAATGGAATTATAGTTGATGTTATAGTTTAAAATCAAGATAGTTATATACAGAGTACAACTTAATATTGTTTTTATGATAATGCTAAAGATGTTATTAATGCTAAAACTCATAATTAATATAATTTATTTTTATTTATATGGCTCATTTTCGCTTTATCTGTAAGTCTTTAATTATCAAGCTGATTAATTATTCATCGAATGTTAATAAGACGATTTGTGTACGCACACAGATAGTAATATCAGGCAATCATGGATTTGGATAAGTCGTTTCAAAGTCTTACCTTTGCCCTTACTAAAGGGACATCAAAAAGACATCTAATAGATAAAGTTACTATTAAAGTTATAGATGAAACTTTAAATGATAATAAGCCTCCTCGTTAAGAAGTTGATGATTACCTAAGTAATAGAGATAGAACTCAAACCAAACATCAACATTCTTCTACGGGGGGGCTTTAATGTTTTATTAATATTCATATTACTAATAATGTTGAAGCTATGGCTAGTATTGCAATGATGGTTAGTGAATTAGCTCATTCTTTAGGTCAACCTAATAATCATGCTCTTAGAGAAAATCTTAAACTTCTAGTAATTCAAACTCGTAATGAATGTATTAGAAGAAGTTATGAGAACCATGGTTATGTAGATAAAGGTCTTACTCAAAGATTTAGAGTTACTCTCACTGATGTTAATGATGGTGATATAGTTCTACCAGATTCTATTAAAGATTTTGTCGCTATTGATAAAATTAAAAGAACTACTGAAAAAGTTCCTAGACCTATTAGACTTACTAATAATCTTCCTTTTGATAGAGTTAGTTCTGTAGGTTATGCTACTAATAGAGAATTTCCTTATATTAAAGAAACTACTGCTAGATTTAGAAATTCTGTTCCTGGTCTTTGTGGTGCTATTAGTTATGATTACATTAATGAATATATATATCTATATCCCCCCCGTAGAAGAGCTTTTGATTTACAACAAATAGTTATTGAAAGTGCTTTTGAACATCCTAATGAAATATCACTTAGTAATGGAGAAATAAATAATAATAATCTTCTATATGATGATAATGAATATTTGATTCCTGAAGATATGTATGGTACAATAAAAGATATTATATATAAACGTGATTTATTAAATCAACATCGAGAAACTGATGAAACTCCTAATAATATTAAATTTTAAATTATGAGTATTAAAGATAAACCAATTGGACTTCGTGAGTATTATGAAAATACTAAAGACATTTATACTAAAAAGAAAGAAGTTGCTCAATTAGATAATGATAGACTTGAAGAAGTTGTAACTAGACAAAGAAATGATATTGTTAAGTATTTAGATTTGTATAAACTTCCTATAGTTGATTATCCTGAATTTAGAGAAAATAAATATATCAATGGAAGGCTTTTAAATGCTGCTATAGGTCTATATCAAGATAAAAGAATTAATGCAGAAGTTAAAGGTGCTTGTTTTAAACTTCTAGTTTTAGCTAAGAATCAAGAAAAATATTATAATAATACTAAGATTATCAATAAAGCTAATAAAGTACTTTCTCTTACTTATAAGAAATATGTTGCTATAATTAGAACATTTTATAAGGAAGTTCATAAAAAACTTATTCTTGATGGATATGGTTATGTATTTCATGGAACTATAGGTTGGGTTTGTATAAATAGAGTTCTTAATACTGATAAATGTCGTAAGATGCTTGACTTTGCAGCAACTAATGCTAAAAAGAAAGAACTTAAAGCTAAAGGTATTAGACTTTATAACAAAGAAGAAGCTGAATGGTGTAAACAAAACAATGTTCCTTATGATGGAGTTGATTATAAAGTTTATAAGAAAGATGAATGTTGGTATCAATTTTGTCTAATAGGAAGTACTTGTAAAAATGCTGTAAGTTTATCTTTTACTCCTGCTGATAGTCGTCCTACAAAATATCATGGTATAACTAATGATGATTTTATTAAACTATGTAATAGTGATAAAGATAAGATTTTAGCTTTAGATTTAGATATTAAAACTAAACTTACTCTTTGTCTTACTATTGATAAAATTCTTTATACTAAATTTATTAGAAATGAAAATCAAACAACAAATAAAATTAGACCGACTTATAGGAAAAGTTGATAACGACTTTAATATAAGTGAAAGTGATTGGATTCCTAGAGTTGCTGCTTGGACTATAGATGCTCTTTCTCAAATGAAATTACTTCCTATGGAACGTAAGAAAAGAACATTAGAAGTTAAAGAAAGAATAGCTATATTTCCTTGTACTCTTAATTCTAAAGAAATTAAAGTATATGATTCCAATGGTTGTGAAATAAAAGAACTTAATAGTTCTACTTGTAATTGTAATTCAGGACTAAATAGTAATGCTACTAATAGTTCTGAAATTGCTGTTTTTAGACCTGATGGCAATAATCCAGTAAATTCTATGAAAGTAGGAGGAATTGTAAATCCTAATACTGATAGAAATTTTGTTATTTCTGGAAATAATATAGAACTTAATTTCAATACAGATAGTATTGTAGTAGAAAGTTATGAAACTGCTACTTATTATGACGAATATTATGATTGTGAAGTTCCTTATATTTATGAAAATGGAATTTTGCTTGAAGCTCTTGCTTGGTATATACTTTTCAAATATCTTAGTAGAGGAAGTAAACATCAAGTTTATGATTTGAAAAGTAATAGTCCTGTTACTAATCCTTTTCTTCAGTGGAATAATCTTAAAAGTAAAGCTATTGCTTCTGTTAAGAATGAAATTTATACTGCTGATGGATGGAGAAATTTCTTTTATAATTCAACTTTTGACCCAAGAAGATAATTATGAGAAGTTATACAGATGTAGTTAAAGGTCTTAATTTAAATAAGAATCCTAAAGGAGTTCCTAATGGTAGTTTAGTATTTGCTAAAAATATTAAGCTAGATGATGATGCAAATAATATTACTAATGAAGAAGGTTTAAAATCTATTGTAAATCTTCAAGAAGCTGATGGTAATATTGTAGGTTTTATTACTACTGATAAAGAAATTATAATTTTTACAGACGCTAATAAAATTATTAGGTACAAAGAAGAAAGTAATGAAATAATATATACAAATACTAATTGGGTATATAATGGTGGTAAAATACATGGAACTTATAATTATAATATAAATAATGATTTAATTATAGCTATTGGAGAATATGATGCAATTAATAATGTTCCTCTCAAAGTTATAAATTTAGATAACGATATTGCTTCATCTAATAAATTACAACCTATAGCACCTAATGTTCCTATTGCTAATTTAAATTTAATAAGTAATATTCCTGGTAATAATATTCCTAATGGTATTTATTATTTCTTTATAAGATATGAAATAACTAAAGATACTTATACTGCTTGGTTTCCTATAGGTATTCCACATTATGCTATAAATTCTAGAAATAAAACTATAGTAGACCATTATTATGATTTAAAAGGTTATAATACTAAACATAGAACTACTGCTTATGCTAAATATAATGATGTAGATAAAGATTATAGTTATAATTTTAAATTTAGAATAGATATTGCTGGAGAAAACTATTATAAGAAATATCAAATAGGTTTTATTCTTCAACATGATGAAAGTACTATTTGTAGAATTTGGAAAACATTTAATATTTCTGTTACAGAATTTGTATTCAATTATATAGGTTCTGTTGAAGGAGATATAAATGATATGATAACAAATCCTTTTAATTGTTATAATGTTAAATGTTTGACTAATTATGATAATAGACTTTATATTGCTAATTTTATTGAAACTAATTATAATGAAGATTATAGTGATTTCGCTAAAGATATTGTAACTAAATCTATAAAAAAGAAACTTATAGGAGATAATAAAACTGTATCTACTACTTCATATAAATATAAATATAAACTTACATATAAAGGAATAGATTATACCATAATTTTACCTAATGAAAGAACTTTAGTTAAGATTACAGCAAATGATGATTTATGTAATATTTTTAGTCAAATGACTGGAAATGCTATAACTGCTGAACAAGTAAAAACTTTATATACTAAACGTAGTGATAACATAAATGATAAGTCTTTTGATTTAAATGATTATTATTTAAATTTTGAAAAGACTTCAAATATTTGTTTAAGTAATGCTGATGGAACTGATGCTTATGGTAGGTCTGAATATTCAGATGTATTATTGAATGCAATTGTATTTTATAAAACCGCAGGTCATGGTACTGCGATATTAGCTAATATAGAATTATATAATGTTACTATACATTATGAAGGCAAAATAGAATATAATGCAGTAAATACTATAATAGGTAATGATAATAGAACTTTAATGCCTAATCAAGTTTATAGTTTTTATATTCATTATGTTAGACCTGATGGAACTTATACAAATGGAATAAAAATTGATAACCAAGCTAAAGTTACTGATAATGAAGGAAATGATGTTTTAGATAAAAATAATAAATCTCTTCCTATAGACACTCTTCTAAAAGATGTAGCTACTTTAAATATAGGAGAAAGTAAAAGTATTATAGTTGGAACCAAATCTGTTGAATCTAATAATGAAGAAAATAGTTCAAAAGTTAATATTGCTTCTACTTATACTTATATAAATTGTGATAATCTTAAAACTTTTGATGAACTAGCTAATGTTCCAGTTTATGAAATAATGCCAAATTGTATATTTTATGATATTGCGAATTTTGGTTATTATACTAATTATAATAATGATAAATTATTTAAAGCTAGATGTGGAGCACAATATTCTGTTCTTAAAACTATAGATGGTACTATTCCTTCTCAAGTACAATATAGACAAGGTGTAGGTTTTACTAATATTAGAGTGCCTAAAGATTTTATAGGTTTCTTTTTTACTTACGAACAAGTTGAAAATACAAATTCGTATCAAGCTATTGTTGAAAGTTTTAATAACTCCAAAACCAAAGTTAGAGCTAGTGATGTTGAAACAGGAAAAGTTAATTATAATGGAAAGATATTTATTCCTCAAGCTGTATTACGTTCTGATGGAACTACACATGTAAGTACAATTTCTCCTTTTCTTATAGAAAATAGTAATATTAATGTAAGTAATTATCAAGCTAGTAATGAAAATTTAGATGAATTAGATACTGTAGGTTTAAATGGGGGTATTGTATTATCTCTTCAAAAGAGTAAAACTCTTAGAGATTCAGTTCCAAATAATACAATAGGAAATGTTATAAGTTTAAATAGAAATATATATACTAATAAAAATAAAGTTCTTATTCCTTTTGGACCAATAGCTTATGTAGGAGAACATAAAGAAACTGATACATTTAGTTATGCTGATAATGTTGATTTTTTTGCATCATCTGCTCTTACTAATTTTCAAAATACATTTCTTAACAATAAAGTAGCAGGTATGGAATTTAATTATCCTGGTTTTTATTGTCAAGATAGACATTTAATATACAATAGAAAAACTTATATTGGTGATGATGGAAAAGTATATGATATTAATAATGATGACACAATAAAAAGTGATATTACAGATAGTTCAGAAGATTATGCTAAAATTTTATCATACAATAAATTTAGTACTATAAATTTAAATACTTTATCTATTAGAAAAGAACCTGAAATATTAGTAGGAGTTTTAGGCGAATCAACAAGTTCTGTTCATACTAAGATGGTAAGTAAAGTTGTAAAACCTTTAAATGCTACAGATTTAATAGAATATAAAAATACATTTATAGAATCTAATCCAAAACTATATACTAATATAGATTTGAATTATAAAGCTAATGAAAATAAGCATCATATAATTAGAAGAAGTAATATTATTAAGGATGAAAACTATTATAATAGTTGGAAAGATTTTGCTTCTGATAATTATAAAATTATAGATAAACAATATGGTAAAATAAATAATATATTTGGTATTGAAAATAATTTTTATATTCATACCGATAATACTATTCTTTGTATCAATAAAGATAATACAATTAAAGCTAACAATACTGATATTCAAATATCGACTAGAGATTTGTTTGAAGGAGAACCTATAGAAATACTTGTAGGCAATCATGGATTTGGAGGTATGCAGACAGAAGATAGTTGGTGTTTAAATCAAATAGGATATTTTTATTTAGATAAAGATAGTAAACGTATTTATATTTTTAATGATAATCATCTTACAGATTTAACTACAGACATTATTTATCTTATCAATAATATAAGTATAGATAATGCTTGGTTTGAAACCGATTTTAAAAATAATAGAGTTTTAGCTTGTATTCAATATCATACTAAAGAAATAGATAAAGACTATATAACTATTAGTTATGATATGAGAATAAAAAGATGGTTATCATTACATGATTATTATTTTACTAAATGCTTGAATACAAAAAATAATTGTTATTTTTGGGCTGATGAAACTAATGATAATATTAAAAATATAATATATAATGTAGATAAAACTATATTAGGAGATTATAAGTTGTTACACAATAACACTCATCTATTTCCTCATTATAATATTAATAATAAAGAATGTGCAATATTCGATATAATATTTAACGATAATTATCTTGATACTAAATCAATAAATAGTATAAATTATTTAATCAATAAAGTATATAATTATAATTCAAATGATGGTAGAATGGCTGAACCTTTTATGCAAAATGAAAGTTTTGAAGATAAAACTCATTATGCTGGAGATTTAATTAGATTATATACTGATAACGCAGATACAGGAAATTTAGATATTTCTGTTAATGGTAATGTTAATAAATATGATGATTATAAAAAACCTCATTATGAAAAAGGTTATTGGGAATTTAATTATTTTAGAAATGCTATAACTAAAGCTGCTACAGAAACTCAATTACTTAAACGTTTAGGCGTTAAAAATAAAAAAGAACTTACACCTGAACAACAAGTTAAATTTGAAGAAAATCTAAAAAATTATGTTCCTAGTGATGATAAAACTCTTCTTTATGGTAGATATTTTGTTATTAGATTTATTATAAATACTAGTGATAATATACCTATTAGATTTGAAACATTAAGTATTAATTATAATTCTTATTAATATGAATAAATTTAAAAGAAAACAAAATGAAAGACCTCAAGCTTTTTGGGGTGCTCTAATAGGAGCAGGAACTAGTCTTGTTGGAGGTTTATTAGGTAATAATGCTGCTAAGAAACAAGCAAAATTAATGGCTAATCAAAACGATTATAATATTGCTTTGCAAGATGCACAAAGTGCAACTAACGCTTACAATGCTGCATTAGATTATCAACAAAATTATCTTCAACAATTTAAACAACAAGCTAGATTTGGCGGTATTAAAAGACTTGGTGGTAGAAATATTATGATTACTGATGGAGGTAATGCTAAGAGAATAGGAAACAACACATATCTTCTACGGGGGGGTTCTCACGAAGATATTAATGAGACTGGTCAAACTGGCATAGGTATTAATGTTGGTGGTAACGAAATTGAAGCTGAAGGTGGTGAAGTTGCTCAACGTAAGGGCAACTCTTTGCGTATATATTCAGCTCAACCTATTCTTGGTGGTATAAGTCCTGCTGAGGCTATAATGAGAGGATATAATAAAGATAAAGTGTTTAGTCAACAACAAGCTTTTAAGAAAAGAAATGGTCTTAAAGATGATGGTAGTAAAGCTAGAAACGGTGGTTATTATGATTGGGCTAGAAATACCTCTAGTAATTTAGGTATTTCATTTATCGACCCTACTTATGATTATAGAGCTTATTATAATTCTGTAACTCCTTACGAAAGAAATCTTATTAGATTTGCTCCTCAAGGAACTCATTTTACAGATATAGGTAAAACTATTAAACATCCTACTTTTAGCAATGAAAGTAAATATTCTAATAAGAAAACTCCTGGTGGTACTTGGAATGGAAATGTATTTGTTCCTGCTATATGGCAATTTGGTAATAATGGTAATGCAATAAGAAATAAATACATGAAAGGAAGTGGAGAAGGATATTTTAATGGAAGAAAAAATGTTTATCCTAAACGTTATGGTGGTTTAACTTCTAAAGATAGAGGTTCTTCTAAACATCCTTATCCTTCTGTATCGTCTAAAGATTTTGCAGGTGGTGGTAGAAGTTATCCTATTCCAACTAAAGCTGATGCTATTGACGCTTTAAGACTTGCTGGTCTTCATGGTAGAAGTGATGTTAGAAGTAAAGTATATAGTAAGTATCCTGAACTTAGAAAGAAAGCTGATTTAGGTACTTGGGTTAGAAGTAATCGTAATAATAATGTTTTAGCCAATTTATTATATGAATCTGGAGTTATAGATAAAGATGCTTGGAGAAATATGCTTAGAGATATTTATACTTTTACAGGTATGGGATGTGACCCTTATAATGATGATAATCAAGATGAAGCAGTTATGACTCCTGCTTTAGGTATTCTTAATCAAGCTCAAATACTTAGAGGTGTTCAACAAGCTAATAAAGTTGCTCAAGCTGCTAGAGCTTCACAAACAGCTCAAAGAGCTTCTTATGTTGCAAAACAAGCTAAAGATTTTTATAGAGATTTAGGTATTAATATTCCTGTAGGTAGAAGTCAAACTTATAATCCTGCTTTTAGAAGTTCTGCACTTGCTAGAAATATTGAAGATTCTAATAAAGCTTTACAAATAAGTTTAAATAATACTCATCTTCCTAAAGGTATTAGATTAAATCCTATTGACCAAAGTAGTATAGGTAGAACTGCTGCAAGAGTTATAAATCCTAGAGAAGCTGAACTTGTAAAACAAGGTATAAATATTACTCGAAGTGCTAGAAATATGACTAGTGGTGCTAATCCTTTCTTATATGCAGAAAGAACTCCTTCTCAAATAAGAGCTGGATTAAATAGAGCTTTTAGTGCTACTAAACAAGGAGTTAAAAATGCAGGTCAAAAAGTAAAAGATTTTGGAAATAAAGTTAGAAATTCTAATACGTATAGAACTAGAACTGGTTTTGAAGAAAGATATAATCCTACTTTAGGAGCTTATGAACAATATAATACTTATAAATTAAAACCTTGGGTTAAAGCTACTGCTGGTGCTGCTGGAACAGCTGGTGCAATTGGATTAGGAGTAGGTTTAGCTAAGATAAATTCTAAAGATGAGAATACTAAAGCTCAACTAGATGCTAAAGGTCAACCTATTTCTCCATATATAGCTAGACCTCAAGAATCAGCTAAACCTCAAACTAAAAAAGTTGTTCCTGCTCGTAAAGATACAACTAGAACAGATACTACTAAACAAGTTAATAAAGTAATTAAACTCCAATTTAAAACAACTCCTCAATATACAGGTAATACTACTAAAGGTAATTATCAACTACATGATGGTGAAACCAAAACTATTAATGGAGTTAAATATACTCGTAGAGGTAATACTATTATCAATCATAAAACAAATGTAGGTTACATTTATGATAAGAATGGTAATTATACTGGTCAAGCAGATTATTCTAAAGTAGGAAACTTTAATCAAGCTTTTGATGCAGCTAGAGCTGCTGGTAGAAGTCAATTTATTTATCATGCTGGTAAATATCAAAATTATTCTACTAATAAAGAAACTGATGCTAAGAAAGAAGCTTTGAATAGACGAGTTGGTGCTAGACGTGTTGCTAAAAGAATTGGAGGTCTTACTAACCCCCCCGTAGAAAGATTTAAATGTGGTGGTCATATAAGACCTAAAGCAACAAATGGTATGCTTGCTCCTATTTATTCTTATGGAACTGATAAAAGAAGACTTCTTTCATTCGCTCCTATAGATATTACTCCTAGAGCTATTCCAAATTTTAAACCTGTTTCTGCTACAAATGCTAAAGCTCCTTTTAATCCTAATTCTGTACCTTTTTTAGGTCGTCAATCTAGTTTTAAGCCTGCTACTCAAGATTATATTGGTTTAGGTATCGATACTCTTGCTGCTTTAGGTAGTGGTCTTATAAATTATAATTCTGCCGGTAAAACATATTTGCCAGAAAGAACATCTATTGTTCAAGCTAGTAAACTTCCTACATATTATAATATAAGTCCTCAAGTAGAAGAGATTAGACGTCAAAGAAATAAAGCATTTGATGATATTTCTCATAATACTTCTAGTTCTGTTGCAGCAATAAATAGAATGAATAGAATAGGAATTTATAGTGCATTAGGTATAGATAAGCTTTATGCAACAAAAGAGAATGAAGAGAATAAAATGCTTACTCAAGATGCTCTTAATCAACAACAAGTTGCTGCTGAAAATGCTAAATTTCAAGCTTATTATGAAGCAAATAAAGCAAATATGTTAAATGCTCAAAATCAGGCTAAGGCTGATGCTATAAATCTTTCTTTAAGTGGTCTTTCTCAAGCATGGAGTAATTTTGCTGGTAGTGTTGAACAAAGGTATGATAATAGACAAAAAGAAGCAATTATTGCCGCTACTTCTAAAGACCCTGCTGTACTTTCTAATGCTGTACAATTTGGATATAATTTTAGTCCTGAAGTTCTTGCTGCTATTTATAATAGTACAGACGATGATAATCTTAAAAGTTTGGCATTATTACAATTAAGTACTAAAAATAGACTTAGATATGGTATTAGATAACTAAAATAAATTAAATACTTCTGATGGTGTTGTAACTGTCAGAAGTATTACTTATTTTTGTCATATTAATCTTTTAAATAATAAACAGATGGCAAATCAGAAACAATATCAAGGAATACAAATAGGTGGTGTAGTTCCACAAAGAATACTTGGACAAAGAGATTTATCTCCTCTTCAAAATTATGTTCAAGTTCGTAATCAAATGTGGGAAGATACTATTAAACAAAAATCTGCTATTGATGTAGCTTTAGGTAATCTTAAACTTAATGCCGCTGAAGATAAATGGAAATATGATTATGGTCGCAGAATACAAAAGAAAATTGATGATGCAGCTAAATTTGGTGATTATAGTAGAGCTTTAGATACTGCTGTACTTGAAGCTGGAAAAGCTGTTTCATCTCCAGAAGTTATGGGTCGTATTCGTGCAAATGAAGCTTATGAAAAGAAGAAACAAGAAGTTGAATCTTTAGCTAATGCTGGAACTATAGGTGGTATTACTAAAGAAAGATGGCTTGCTCAAAATAAATATTCATATACTGATACTTATGACAATGAAGGTAATATAGTTGGAGGTAGTGAATGGAAAGCAGGATGGGAACCTGTTAGAAAAGTTGATATGTCTCGTCTTGTAACTCTTGCTGGTCAATTAGCTTCTCCTAGAAAAAGAGCTGCAAGTAGTAGTTCCACAGTAAAAGAAAGTGATGAGCAAGGTATTGGTAGTGGAGTTACTCAAAGTGGAGATGTTAGTAATGGTCAAATAAGAAGTGTTAAGACTGGATTTGAAAAAAGTAGTGGTTCTGGTTATCAAAGAGAAACTCTTACTAAAGAAAAAATTGATGAAGTATATAATCAACTATTTGCTTTAGACCCTGACAATATGAATGCTCTTATGCAAGATTATGATGATTATGAATGGAAAGCTAAGCAACTTAAAGCTGAAGCTGATACAACTACTGACCCTGAAAAGAAAAAGCAACTTCAAAGTTCTTATCAAGCATTCTTTAATGAAACTCATGATGCAAGTGGTAATCCTCTTAAAGTTAAAGAATATATGCTTAATAAAATAGGTCTTATTACTAAAAATATGGCTTATGATAATCTTACTACTAATAGTCAAAGTGGTAAAAGTACTGAAAAAGGATTAACTTTTGGTACAAAATATGCACTTCAAAATAAAGGAGATACAGATGGAATGGCTGAACTTGTAGGAAGTGGTAGTACTGGAGGTACACAAAGAAGTAATCCTGCTAATAAAAGTTGGTTTGTTCAAACAATGGAAAACCAATTAACAGAAGGTGGAATATTTAAATATTAAGTGTTATGTTAAGTAAAGATATATATGATAAGTTTATGGCAAATGGCGATTATGCTGGAGCTGCCAATTATCTTTCACATGGTCATTTTAAAGACCCTAATAAACAAAGAATAGTTAATGAAACTATTAAACAACTTAGAAGTGAAGGACGTAAACTTCAAGGAATGATGGAACGTGCCGATGATGACCAAAAAGCTGCTTTTAGTTTTATTAATAGCATCAATAGTAATAGTAATCTTCCAGGACTTAATAACGGTAAAGATGCTGATGGAAATTATATAGATGCGACTAATATATATAGTAAAACTTATTCTGATGCTAAAAGAAACTTAGCTTCTACTAATGAACATGAAGCTGAATCTATGTCTATTAAATTTGGAGGCAAAACAGATAAACGTTATGGTTTTCTTGGAATAGATTTTCTTGCCAAAGATAAAGAATATAAGACTGATGCTTTTACTGAAATGCTTCATAGAGCAGGTATTACTAAAAATTCTTTAGTTAAGTCTGGAGCGAAAATTACAGTTAAAGATGGACAATACTATCTTAATATTAGTAAGCGTAATAATCTATTTAATAGAGTTTATGATGCTTTACTAAAAACAAAATCAGATTATGGTTTGTATAGATTTCAAGTAGCTGGAATTGATGCTAAAGGAAATCTAATTAAAAACAATGAAAGCAGATTAATGTTGTCTGCTAAAGATAGAGGAGAAGCTAGACGTAATGGAATAGATATTTCTCGTTATAGAGATACCATAACTACTTCTGATATAGAAAAAAGTGATGGATATTATTATAATCCTAGCGATTCTAAAATGTTTAGAAATTTTACAGCTCCATCTGAAGTTATAAATGATGCTAATAATAAAGTAAAAAGTATTACTTCTGTAGATGGAAAAGAAGGTACTTCTACTGTTAGTTCTATGACTTTGAATTTTAATTCAGCTAGAGCTAAAGACATTAGTGATTATCTTAATGCTGGTAGAATAAATTCTTCACAAGCATCTGCTCTTATTAACGAAAATAATAATGCTATATTGAATGGTATTATGAATAGCGATTTAACACAATATGAAGTATATGCTACAGACCATGAAGATGATAGTGGTAATACTACTAGAAGTAAAATAGATGATACTAAGAAACGTGCAGAAATACAAGATAGAATACGTGCTGAAATACGCGATGGTAAATTTGATGTTAATAATCAAGTAGCTTTAGCTATTCAAGGTGACCAAACAGGTTATGTTATAACACTTCCTGCTAAACATAATAAAGATGGAGAAGTTGAAGGAACTACTGAAAGTATATTTATTCCTGATTTTCTTAATGGAGAAGCAGAGAAAGTATTTAATAGAGATACTAAAACTAGAGCTATTAAAGAACTTGCTAGCATGGAAATTTATAATTATGGTGTAGATATACCTCAAGATGGTAAACTTAATGTTTATAATAATCCTGATACTGGAGCTGCTGTTTATCAAATGGAATATTCTGATGGTAGTACACGTCAAATACTTAAAGATGAAGCTCTCAGAAATATAAACAAAATGCTTATTGTAGAAGACGGTATAGATAACGCTAATAGTTTATTTTATGATGAAGATGGTAATATAAGGAAAGGCATTAAACAAAATGGAAAAATTAATGCTAGTTTTCATAATGATTTGGTTAAGAAAGTTGATGCTTATGTTACTTCTGCTATGAGCGAACTTTATCCTGAAGCTTGGCAAAGTTTTAAACCATTTGCTAATTATGCTATAAATGGAGATTTTGAATCAGAAGATTATAAAACTAAATTATCTAAAGCGATGGAAAGTTTTATAGATTCTAGCAATATAAATCTTATCAATAATCAACGAGCTATTTATTCTAGTTATATTTTAGATAATATAGGTATGAATGATAGTGATATGTATAATATAGAATAATTATGAATACAGATAATGTTTTTAAGAATAGCGGTTATATTGTTTCTAATCCAAATTATAACCCTAAAACAAAAAAAGGTAGGAGTCAATCTCCTACCCTTCATGTTATTGGAGTAGACGATGCTGGAGGCAATGGAGCTGCTGATGCTTTTGCAAGCAATGTAAGTGATATGTGGACTATGGGAGATACTTCTAAATATCAAAGATATGGTATTACTCCTAATAGAATTTCTCCAAATCTAGATAAAGAATTAGCTGATGCTCAATCTAATTGGGCTAAAGCTGGAAATGCTCTTGCTCAAACTGTAATATCTGAAATAGGTCTTGGAACTGCTTTAGGTATTACAGATTTGTTTGATATGATAGGTAGTAAAATAGGTCTTCTTGATGACGACTATAAAAATCCTGTTAGTGAATTTCTTGAGAAGAAACAAGAAGAGTTTAAAGAATTTGCTCCTATATATGCAACTCCAGGAGTTGATATAGCTAATGGTGGACTTACAGACTTTGGTTGGTGGATGAGTAATATGCCTAGTATAGCTAGTAGTTTAACTTTACTTATTCCTAGTACTGGTGTTACTAAAGGTTTATCATGGTTAGGTAAAGCTACTAAAGCTACTTCATTTACTAGAAAAGCTGTACGTGCTACAACTAAAGCTATAGGTAATAAAAATCTTTATCGTTGGGCTAATAAAGCTTCTACTGTCGAAAAAGCTAATGTTATGACAGAATTAGGACTTAATGCAGCTCTTAGTAGAACTATGGAAAATTATCAAGAAGCTAGAGGTGTATATAATGATATGTATGCTGAAGCTGTTGATAAACTTAATAATCTTACTCCTGAACAATATCAACAATATATAGATAACAATCCTAATATATTTAAAGACAAAGACGGTAATGATAAAGTAGATACATCTGATAGAAATGCTGTTGCTAAATTTGTTGCTAAAGAATCTGCTGATAGAGACTTTCTACAAAACTATTGGAATATATGTTGGGATATGCTTCAACTTTATGGTTTAAAAAATATGTTTAGAGGAGGTAAACTTCCTAAACTTGGTAGTAGTAAAGCTAAAATTCGTCGTGCTCATAAAGACATGATGAAATATGCAGATAAACTTAAAGGTAAAAATACTGCTGAGATTGCAGAAGAGATTAAAGAACTTAATAAGAGTTTACCATTTATGACTAAACTTGGTCATAAAATTGAAGATTATACTTATGGTAATGCTATGATTATTGGTGCTGAAGCTTCTGAAGGTGCTGAGGAAGCTTGGAACTATATTAGTCAAATGGAAGGTATGCACACTGGTCGTTTACTTCTTGGTACTGATAAACCTAGTAGATGGGATAATAGATTTAATGATTATATTACTTCTCCTCAACTTTGGGAAAGTGCCTTTTGGGGTGTTCTAGGTGGTGTTGTATTTCAAAATGTAGGTGGTTTGTTTAAACAAGTTGGATATAATATATCTAAACATGCTGAAGATAAGAAAGCTGCTAAGAAAGCAGAAACTACTGGAGAAACTAAACTTGCTCCTGAATGGAGTTTATTTGATGATATGCCTGATGTTAAAAGAGGTATTGAATCAGTATATGCAAGACAAGTTAATCTTATAAATTTAAAGGAAAAGCAAGAACTTATTAAGTCTGGTAAAAATCCTTATGATTCGTCTAAAGAAATAACTAAAGAAGAAGCTCCTATTTATGAGAAAATGGTTTCTGATGATTATATTATTAATCTAGCTCTTCAATCTTATAATAATGGAACATTTGATATGACAAGAGAATATTTTGCTAATGATAATGTTCGTAAAGGTATGGTTGAAAATGGAGTTATTAGTGAAGAAGACTCTCATAAATTTCAACAAGAAGTACTTGCTAAACTTGATAAAACTAAAGAACAATATGAAGATGAGACTGTTAGAATAGATGCTTTAAGTGGAGAAGGTGATAGAAAAGAAAATATTCCTATGGAATATATTCAAATAGCTGCTACTCATAATGTCAAAACTCTTAATAATATAGAAGATATGACTGCTAGACAAGCAGCTCTTATTAAAGAATTTGATGATGCTTTTGCTGCTATTCCTGATGGTAAAATAGATAAAAATCTTCCATACAGACAAATGATGGATTTTCAAGTTAAAGTTAGTTATCTAAATAAACTTGAAGATGATAAACGTAAACTAGAAGAACAACATAAAACCGACCCTAATATTGGAACTCAAGTTTCATTAGATAATATAAATAAACGTATTGATAATGTAAAGAAAGAAATAGCTGGAGATTTTAGTAATGAAAGAGCTTCTTATACTATGTTTGCTCTTAATGAATTACTTGCTCACAAACGTACTCAATTTAAAGAAATTGATGCTAATATAGAAAAAGTATTTCATGACCTTGAAAATGGTGATGCTAAAGCTTTTGGTAAATATTTTGGTAATGAAGAATATAATCCTGATAAAGATACTATTGATAGTATTATACAGGAATATAAGCAATTAGGTAAAAGATATGATGATGTTATGACTAATCTAGAACAACTAGGTAGTACTGCTGATTCATATCGTAATGCTATTATGCTTGGAGAATTTATTAATGAACAAAATAGTAATATGATTGCTACTCGTAAAGAGTTTGATGATTATATGAATGTTCTAAATAATACAATGAATGAAACTAGAATTAAAGCTGTAGATGAAGCAGTAAATAATATCACTAGTTTAACTGATAAATATGATTTAGATACAATAGATAAAATTCTTCTTGCCAATAAGAATGGTAAACCTATAGATGATTTAACTTATAATTTTGAAGAAGGAGATAAAGCTAAACTTAATAAAGCATTGTCTGTTATAAACTTTAGTAATCAAGCTAATCTTGGAATATACGAAGATATTAAAGATAACATTATTGCTAAGATGGCACAAAAAGCTATTGATGAAGGTAATGCTTCTGCTCAAACTAAGAATGCCGTCAAGGAAAGTTCTACAAGCAATTTAAATCCCTCAGAATCCACTGAAAACGAATCATCGAATAATCAATCAACCGAAACATCTGAATCGTCTAAGCAAGAGGAAAATAAGCAACCAGCCAATTTACAACAATCGGAGGAACAACCGCAAACAGAAAATCAATTCATCAAAGTTACAGATAATGGAGTTGAAACTAATGAAACTCAAGATACTGCTGATGGTCGTATAGTACAATCTGTTGATGAAGAAACTGGAGAAGTTATAAGAAATATACTTCCTAAAGACGATACAGAAAAATCTCAATCTGATTATTATAAAAATAGTAATCTTTTTGATTATGAAGATGGTGTAAGTCTTATTGATAATAATTATAAAGTTCAAGCATATCCTACTCTTGATAATGATGGAAATTTAATTAAAGGTAGACTTGTTAAACAAACAACTCAGGGTGAAGCAAAAGCTCCAACAGAAATAGGAGAACAAAGTCCTTCTACGGGGGGGATTGAACAATCTCAAGATACAACTTCTATTTTTGATGCTGAACAATTTACACATGATATACAATCTGCTTTTGCTGGTCATGTAGATTATATGACTTCAGATGAAGATATAAATAAAGTAGCTGATGCTATTAAAGCTAAAATAGCAGAAGTTCGTCCTGAAATAAAATCTGAATATGTAAATGCTGAAGTTGATAAATATGTTGAACAACTTAAAAAAGCTTTTGATAAAGTTCGTCAATATAAAGGTATAGAAAGAGCTGCTGGAAATCTTAATGTTGTTGCTCAAACAGAAAGTTTTGCTGCTAAAATAGAAGAAACAGATACTACTGATTATTCTCCTATGTTTAGTAAAGCTATGGATGTTTTTGTTCAAGAGTATGCTAAAACTCTTCTAGTACCTTATAGTGAAGGTAAACAAATTATTAACATGCAAGATATTCTTCGTATTTGTCAAAGCACTTACGGTAATGATTCTGCTCAAGCTACAAATCTTTATAATTTATGTAAAGCGTATCTTCTTAGTGAAGATGGTAAAAAGAAATATATTATTGAAGATTTAGAAGAAGTTAATAAAGATACTGTTGTAGAAAATTCATTTAAAAATCCTATAACTAGACAAACTGAATTTGTTGGTGGTTTTTATTCAGCTAGAGTTGATATTAAAAGTTTTATTGATTTAATGAACAATAAAGATATTACTTCTGATGCTGATAGAAAAGCTTATTTTGATGTTATGGATAAGCTTCAACCAGGAGATAAAGTTAAACTTTATGCTGTAAACAATGAATTGATAATTAAAGGTGTTAATAATAATGGTAAAGAAATTACTATTGGTAGAATGCCAAAACCTACTACTATTAATGACGGAAGATATGTTGCATTTAATGAAGGTTGGGGAACTGATGTTAAGATAGGACCTAATGGAGAAGTTCAAAGTGAACTTAGAGATTTGTTTAAAAATATATTTCTTAATGATGGTTCTAATAAAACATTAGTTGACTTAAGACAAATAATTGTAAATGCTAGTGTAAATGGACTTAGTAATAAATATATTGCTGCTTTTCAAAATAATCCTCTGATTGCTAAACTTGTTACTGATAGTATTAAAGAAAAAGATTTTTATAAACGTAAAGTTTATATTAATAAAGAAGGTAATGCTGATTATAGAAATATGCTTAATCATCTTGTAAAATTATGGAGATTTAGTAATATTAGTGATGCTAAACTTAATATTAGAAATAATGCTACTAATATTAATGTAGGTCTTAATCTTTGGTTTAACAAGATGTATAATAGCTATAATAATATAGCTGGTGTTACAAGTAATCAGGAAGTTACTATTAGTAAAATAACTGAAGGTAAGATGCATAGAAAATTTACATTTGTTACTGATGAAAATAAATCAGAACTTCCTCATCCTAAAGAAGGTATTAAAGATTTAAGTTCTGCTAGAATTGCAGTTGTAAATCCTCAAGATTCTACAAGTATGCTTATTTCAGGTAGAGAACATATATCTTCTAATGGATGGAAAGTTGGTTCTACTATTATGGCTGTATTTAATCGTAATGGTCAACCTGATTTTGTTAAAGCTATTGGAATTAATTTTGATGCTAAGGAAAATAATGAATCTATTAAAAAAGTCGGTAATGCAGTAACTAAAGAACTTCAAAAGAAAATTAATGATTTCTTTGTTGACGGCAACTTAAATGAACTAGAAATATTTTTTAATAACTTAATTAGAAATAAAGGTAATGCTGGAGTAGTTCCTCTTCTTGCTCCTAAAAATACTGTTGTAACAGTAAGTCAACAATCAGTTCATAATAATAAAACTAATACAAACGACCATCACCTTCAAATAAACTTTTATGATAAAGCTAATAATACAAATAAATGGATAAGAATTTATAATGTTTCTTTTGGTAATACTAAAGCTAGAAAAATTATAACTTCTGATGGTTTTAGATTTGATTATAATAATCAAGGTAAGAGTAGTTCTGGTAATCCAGCTTATACTATTATTAATATGATACAATCTTTATGTAATCTTAATATAGATGTAGAAGGCATTAAAATGGATAATCAAGCTGAATCTTCTAATACAGGTTTTATTACTAAAAAAGATGGTAAAATTCATTTAGATATTGGTGATGAAAATGGAGTGCATGAAGAATATGATAGCTATAATGATTTCTTAGTAAATAATGATTTTATTAGAGTTAATACTTTTATTGATGATAATGGTAGTAATTATGATAGAACTTCAGATGTGCAAGGTGCTTCTCAAAATATGTATATTGATATTCCTATGTCAACTACACAAACTTCAACTAATCAACAAGCAAAAGGTTCTACAGAAAAAATAGAGCGAGGAACTGATAAAGCTAAATATGATAATCTTAAAGCTTCTCTTGAGTCAGATAGTACTGCTAAAGGTGAAGATTTGATGAGATTAGCATTTGGAGATGAATGGGTTAATAGATTTAATGAAGAAGCTAAGACTGATGGAATATTTGAAAGTTTATTTCCAAGTAAAATTTATTATGATGATATAAATTGGTATTCTGATAATGGAGTAAGAGGAGCTATAGCTAGAACAAATAGCAGAGGTAATAATAGTACTTATGAACATATATTCAGAGATGGACGTAAAACTGTTAGAATACATGGAAAAGGTAACACTGTTGTTGGTTCTAGACTTCTTAATATGCTTGCAAGTAAAGATTCTTTTAGAAGAAATACTGGTGCTCGTAAACTTATTCATGAACGTATTCATCAAATACTTGCAGAACCTAGTATAGAGAAACTTAATGCTTTATCTAGTATTGCGGATGTATATAAACAAGTAAAATCTGCTTTAGCTGATGAAGGTAAAGCTATTAAAAGTTTTGATACTAATGATTCCAAAAATAAAGCTAGAATTGCATTATACAATGATGTAAAAAATACTCTTTCTTATAAAGATGGAGATATAGCTCTTGAAGAATTTATAGTCGAATCTATGACTAATTCAAGTATTGCTAAGTTTATGGATAACATTAAAGTTTCTGATGTTGGTGAAGCTAAAGGTGAAACTCTTCTTAGCAAAATTATGAAGTTTATAGCTAAATTCTTTGGATGGAACATTAGTGATGATAGTCTTCTTAGAAAAGAATTTAATATACTTAGCAATCTTGATGGAACTCCTCATAATGAAAGTCAAGAAGAAGTTGCAAAAGAAATTCATGAAGATAATAAGTCAGAAGATGAAATTGAACCGACTAACCCCCCCGTAGAAGAGTCTACAGATACTACATCTGAAACTCCTGAAATAAGAGAAGGAGGTGAGCAAATAATTAGTGATTTAAATGATAATGCTCTTGATGACCTTCTCCTTACTGAAGATAGTTATGGTGCTAATGTAGAAGAAAGTAATTTAGATTATGAAAGTCTTACAAACAATCAAACTCATGTTAATTCTCTTCCTCATTTAATTCATTCTCTTGATGAAAATAATAGAGAAGATATGCAAAAACTTGTTGATAGCGGATTGGCTTCAATTAAATGTTCTTAAATATTAAAGTAGTTATGCTAATAGTGTAACTACTTTAATTAGTTTTGTATATTATTATAATATTAATTTAAAATATAAAGATATGAATAATTGTATTATTAATTTTGCAGAAACCAAAGTAGGTGAAAAACTTAGAACTCTAGTAGGTAATAATGATATTGCTTATTGGAATTATATATCTAAATGTTTTGATGATAATGGTATTAAAGATTCTTTTAAGAAATGGTATGAAAAAACATTTAAAAAAGAATGTAAAACTACAGATAGAGATTTTGCTCTTAGAATGATTCGTTATTATAATGAAACTGCTACTAAAGTAGGTAGAAATTTAAGAAGTGGAGTTAATACTTCTAATGTAGGAAAATATAATTATCCTTCTATTCAAGATAGAGAAGAAGGTATTAGACATTCTGTAGGTTTTCTTCTTGATGAATTTACTAATATTCAAAATCAAGGTCTAAAGATTAAAGGAAATAAAAGAGAATATTATACTAACGTTCTTCAAACTCAATTTAAGAAGCATATATTTAATTATATTGCTTATCTTAATAAGATGGATTATAATGATGTAGTTGCAGATTATCATGCTGCTACTGACAAACATTCTTATCTTGAGAAAATGTTTGGTGGTAAAAATATGACTATAACTGGTAAAAATCTTCTCGCTGTGCATGATGAACTTACTTCATCTACAGAAAGTCTTAATAGTTATTTTAATGAAGTTCTTGGCAATAAGAATTTGCAATCTGTTTTACGTCAAATAAATGATGAAAAAGAAGAAGATGATGAAGATAGAAAAGACCAAGAAGAAGCTGCTGATAACGAGCAAGATGGAAATATTGAATCTGATACTCATATGAGAGAAGATGAAGGAGATAATTATATAGCTAGTGCTAATAGTCATATGGGTAATTATACTTCATTTATGAAACATATTAGTGCTAGAATTACTAATTATTTTAATAGTCTTGATAAACTTTCATCTCCTGTTAGAGGTGGAACAGAAGGTAATTGGTCTTACACTGTTGATACTAATAATAACTATGGTATTCCTGATAAAATGGATGCTAATGAATGTTCTGCTTTACTTTATAGTCATGCAAGATTCAATAATATTGGAGAAATGATTCAAAGCATTGAAGAAATTGGTAATCGTATGCCTGAATTTTATGCTTTTAGTAAATTAGCTCAAGACCTTAGAAATGATGCAGATTTTGCAACTGAAATGAGAACTGTTTTTGCTAAAACTATTATGGATAAAGTAGAAACTGTTCTTAGTGATAATGAAGGTTCTGTAAGAATATCTAATGAAAGAGCTAATCCTAGAAGTTCTTTGATGTTTGATATGTTAAATGATTGTCGTGGAAGTATTATAGATATTCAACCTGATTTAGTTACTAATAATATCAATAAAATTATTGCAGATATTAATCAAGGAAATAAATCTATTAAATTTGCTCAAGAACATATTCAAGATTTAAGTAAAGAAGATATTGCTAAATCTAATGATGAAGCTACTAAATATTTAGCAGCTACTATTACTAATGTTAAATCTTTAATTAAAGCTTATTTTCCTAGTATTCAATCTGAAGCAATTGAAGCTTATATTAATAATGCAAATAGTGCTAATGATGTTGCTAGTAAATTAGATAATTGTAGAAATCTTATCAATGATATAGTTAGTCTTATTAATAGTGCTGAAAAAGTTCAAGATAATTATTATAATATTCAAGATGAAATAGAACGTGGAAGAGAATATAATAGAAATATAGATTCTGAAATAAAGAAAGGTAATTTTGTAAATATTGAAAGAGTTGACATAAGCAGTCTTTATTCTAAAGATTATCTTACTGATGATTCTAATGCAGCAGTAAGAAGACTTATGGAGAAACTTCTTCCTTATAGTATTGTAAATATTAGTCTTAATTCTCGTAATGTTTATGGTAATCAATCGTCTGATGTTATTAATAATAGCATGGTTACAAACATTACTAAAATGCTTAGACTTACATATAAAGATGTAAATGGAAATCTTGTAAATGAAACTCTTAGTACTTGGGGAAGAAATAAATTTAGAAGTCATCAATATGATTATAGTGGTTATCTTCTTGAAACAAGAGATGATGAAGGTAATATTATAAAGGCTGGTTTATTTAAAGATAAAAATGGTACTCTTAGTGACTATGCACAAAATCTTATTAATATAAGTTTGTTTAATGGAACATCAAATACTGATGATGATACTAATGCAATGTATACAGACCAGACTAAAGGTGATTTTCTTCCTACAGCTTTTATTAATTTCTTTAAAACTCCTAAAGAAGTAGAAGGAGTTAAAACTAAACAAGATAATGCTACTTATTTTCTTAGGACACCTAGTGATGCTCCTAAGACTTTTTGTATTCGTGCCCCAAGATATAATACTAAATCATTTTTGATGTATGAAGATGATACTGATAAAATAGATGAAATTGTAAATGGTTATAATAAATATAATGCTGAAAACCTTCCAACTGATTTGTTTACTCCAGGTATGGGAGTTAGCGGTATTAAAGAAGATGACCTTATTAAAGGTTTAAAGAATGAAGGAAATCTTCTTATTACTAATGCTCAATCTATTCATTGGATTGATAAAGAAAAAGGTATTGCTGCTGTAAACTTTGCTTATAAAACAGATACAGAATATTATAATAATGATACTATTAATCAAGCTAATGGTAAAAGATATATTTTTGTTGGTACTATAGATAAATCAGGTAAAGCTCTTTATCTTAAAGATTATCATTTTGATGGTATTCTTGGAACAGTAGATACAAATCTTGATGGAAATCTTAAAGAAGTTCTTGAAGGATATTATTCTAAAGAACTTAAACTTCATGATGTAGAAGTTAATGGAAAGGTTTATTCTAAAACTAACCAAATAGTTAATAGAAATGATAAACTATTTACTAGATTTAGAAATGAAGCTAAACAAGAACTTCTTGATGCAGCTATAGCTCTTAATTATTATTTTGAAATGACTCCTGATGGTGTTATTAAGACTGAACTTGTCAATGGAGTTAGAAAACCCGTATTTAAGAAAGATAGAAAGAATAACGTTGGATATAAATTTTATCATCTTGGTAATAATGGAACAGTTCTTGAAGAAATAAAGAAAGGTAATAAAGTAATCGGATATAGACTTGGAGGTACTGTATTCGGTTCTAATAAGTTTACTCTTAACGTTCTTGATGAGAATGGTAAAATTGTTCATCGTAATTATGTAAATGAAGCTTTATTTCAAGAAGGAGAACAAAAGCAAAGCGATAATGGAAAGATTAATATTCTCTACGGGGGGGCTGTAGAGTCTAATGGTGCTTATGTTGGCACTAATCTTAATATTATTTGTGATGCTGATGGGAATGTATCAGATGTTCAATTAACTGATAAACAACAAGAAACTCTTGACAATGCTCTTGAAGAATTTATTCTTGCTTATGCTAATCAAGCTCAAGAAAGATGTGAACCTTATAAAGATTTTATAAAAGGAGTTGAATATAATAAAGATAATATTAACAATTTTGCTATTAATGCTCTTCTAAATCATTATAATTATGATTCTATGTTTGAAGGTTCTGTATTGTTTTATGGAACTGGTCAGAATGTGCTTAAACGTGCAAAGGAATATCAAGGTTCTGGTGTTCCTTATGGTACATCTAATTATTTTGAAGATGACGCAGCTCCTAATACAACAGTAGAACACAGTTATCTAAATGAAGGTTATTACGATGTTGAAAGTACTTCTTTTGAAACTGTTAATGGTAAAAGAGTTAAGAAAACAATTAAAACTCCTACTAAGATTCAAGATATATTTAAAGGAACTATTTTTGATGGAGTTCAACAAACAACTAAATTTAGAGCTATAACTGTAGCTAATACTAAACGTACATCTGATGCTGCTGCACAAAATGGTCCTCTTGCTAAATATCTTGCTAATATATACGAAGCTGCTCATATAGATAAAGATAAAGCTTTAGTTATGAGTAATGAACTTATGTCAGGTTTTGGTGGTACTAAAGTTAATGATGCTCAATCTTATATTACAGTTCAAGAATGGGTTCGTCGTATTGCTGCTAGAGGACAACTTAGAAAGTATATGCCTTTGATTCAAAAACTTATTAAAGGTGATGAACTTAGTACTGCTGATGTTAAAGAATTTGTTCAAGTTCAAAAGAATTTCTATTATGATATTCATTATGATGCTAGATATAAAATGGAAGTTCCTCGTCAAATTAAGAATGCTGAATTTGTTCTTATTCCTCAATTTATTAAAGGTACAGAACTTGAAGCTGTATATAATATGATGAGAGCTGCTAAGATTGACCAACTTAATACTGTTGAAACGTCTAAAGCTGCTAATGAAGAAATTCTTACTCTTTGGGATAATGATGGAAAACTTAGTGGACTTCTTGAAAACGATGGTACTATTAATGAAAATGGTAAATTTAAGCAATTTGTAGATAAAGCTAATGAAATTGCTACAGGTAATGAATATCTTTATAAGTATCTTTATACTCAGCAAGAAACTCCTCAACATGTTGATGCTCAAAATAAATTTGGTATTCAAATTGCTAAAAAGATTATAGATAATATTCAAATTCTTAGTGACGATGAAAAGAAAACTGCTAGTGCAGATAAAATAGCTCTTAGCAATCTTAAAGAACGTTATATGAAACTTACTGCTGCAAATGTAAGAGATTCATTTAACAATCTTATGGAAGAACTTGAAGTTCAACTTGATGATAAAGGAAATATTATTGTTGATGAACATGATAATATAGATAATATCAATAAGAAAGTATTCTATGATAAATTAAAAGAAGAACTTCTTAGAACTGGTGCTGATAGTAATCTTATGGATTATGTTACTCTTGAAAATGGAGAACCTAGAATGAAAGCTATAACAGTTGATAAGATTACTAAGTTTGAATCTGTAGTTCAAAGTGTATTTAATAATAGAATCACTAGACAAAAACTTCCTGGTTTTCATGCTGCTCAGATTACCAATATGGGCTTTAAAAGATTAGGTGAAGCTACTGGTGTCAATAATGTTTCTTATGATAGAGACCTTCAATATCATCCAAATAATAAAGGATATATTGAAATACGTCTTCCTTATTCTGCTTTTGGCATAGATAGAACTAAACCTTTCTATAAAAAACTTAGAGCTGAATGTGCTAATGAAGCAGAATTTCAAGATGCTATTCTTAAAGATTTAGAAGAAAAAGGTCTTGATATTATTATGGGTTATCGTATTCCTACTGAAGGTAAGCAATCAGTATGTAATATGAAAGTAGTTAGTTTCCTTGATGATGCTCAAGGTTCAACTATTGTTGTACCTGATGATTGGGTATCTCAAACTGGTTCTGACTTTGATATTGACTCTGTATATGGTATTCAACAAAAAACTAGAACTACAAGTACAGGTGAAATTAAACCTATAGAATTTGTAGAGGGGCAAACTGTTACTATTGGAGATTATGCTAATTATCTTAGAGAATTTGCAAATAATGTAGATTCTGATTCAGAAGGAACTAAATTAGGTAATCGTAAAAAAGCTGTAAGAGAAGCTATTAATAGTATATTTGATTCTTCTAGAGCTAAAGTTAAAGGAGTATTTGATGAAGCTATTTCTATAAGAAATGAACAACAAGAAACTTATCAAAATGCTTCTGACTATCAAAATGAAGCTTTTGAAAACTTTAAAGCTAAAGGTCCTTTTGATGGAAAGAATTTAACTATGGTTATCAATACTATTAGAAATAATCAAATAGTTGCTGCTAAAAAAGTAGAAGATAATGGAGGTAATAAAACTGAGCAATATATTGCTAAACTAGAAGCTACAAATGACATATTAAAAGCTATTTATAAGAAAGTAAAACTTGATATTAATAAGTCAGAATCTGCTAAAGCTTTAATTGAAGCTAATAATGAACTTATTAAAGTACTCAAAGATAATTCTGTAAATAATGATAATGCTACTAATGAGCAACTTGCTGAAATATATGCTGACAAACAAAATGAACTAGAGGATATTGCTAGAAAGAATAACCTTTATTCTTTTGATGAATTTAGTGAAGCTGCTGTTAGACATCCTGAAGATATTAATTCTAGAGATGCTAGAACTAATGAAATCTTTAAATGTATGAGAGATATTCTTGCAAATCCTCTTAGTCTTGAAGAAAATCTTTCTCGTTCTAATTTTGATGATATTACAGATGCGCTTAATGATTATATGAATCCTAATGTTAAAGATGAACGTGTTAATCGTAGTGCTTATAGTCCTTTTGACCAAATGAGTTATCAAGAAGAAGCTATGAGTGGTGCTAAACTTAAAGCTTTCTCTGTTACACTCGATACGTTCTGTTCTGTATGCAACACCGTTAGACCAATTCTTTCTAAGCCAATTTATGTGGTCTATGACAAGTCGGACTATCAAGACCCTACAATTATTCAGAAGCGTTTTAACGACACAACAGAGAAGAATTTAAAATCTTCAAAAACTTTTCAAGTTCGTCATACAACTTATGGATGGAGTAATGATAATCGTTGTGCAGCAGGTAAGATACTTACTTCATATAGTTCTCAAACTACTGCTTATATTCTTGATGCAATTAAGAGTGGTGCAATACCTAATGTAAATGATTATACATTTGCTGTATTTAAGACTCTTGCTAATATTGGATGCGATTATAAAACATCTATTAGTTATATCATGCAACCTGGAGTTACTGAAATAGTTAATGCTTATAATGCAAATCATTCTGTATTTAGTGATTATCAAGGTGGTAATCCTATCAATGATGCTATTAAAAATATAGCTAAAAAGATGGGATATAAAGTAACTAATAGAACTTCTGTTAAAGAACTTCTTAAAAAGATTGATGAAGATTATCATAAAGAGTTTAATAAGATATTTGCTCAAAAAGGAGAAGAAATAACTATTAGTACAAATTATGATGATATTGTTAATCTTCCTATTCTTGTAGGTAAGAATGTCGCTAGACTTAAAGGAGAAGGTGAGTTTAAGAACCCCCCCGTAGGAGATATTACCACTAACCTCTTTGACCTTGGTGTAGTATTATCTTTTGGAAAGATTTATACTGCTGCTAAAGAAATAGGAGACATAGCTAGATGTTGTAATCCTGATAAATTTGGAGCTAAACAAGATGTTTATACTACAAATAAGATTTTTGATGATGCTGTTGAAATGATTCAAAATCATTCTGAACAAGAGCCTGATAAACCTTATAATAGACCAGCTCTTGTTGTAAATAAAAATGGAAAAGATATTCATATTCTTGAAAGTATTTATCCTGGTCTTACAAATGTAAGTCAAGATAGTAATGCTCATGGTATAATTACTGAAAATAGAATTGCTGAATCATCTTATCCTAATCTTTATAGTTATTTAAAATATGCTTCTGCTACAAGTACTGTAGTAGCTAAAGCTGTATTGCCTACTCAAAATCTTGGTTTTGTAAATCTTCTTAAAGGATTTACTCATAAACTTAATGGTTGGAATGTTAAGCTTACTCCTAAAGCATATAAAGAACTTCAATCTTATGCTCTTGGTCATTTTTATAATCAGTGTGAATTTGTTCAGTATCCTATTGATTATTCTATAGATGAAAATGGACAAATAAATATACATCTTAGTGAAAATAGAACTAATGGAGATTTTGAAGCTGAACGTCAAAGAATATATGGTTATAACCAAAATACTTCTTTGACTATTAGACATACTATTGAGGAGGATATGTATAAGAAGAAAGATACTAAACATACTTATATTACTCCTGAAGAGTATAATGAATTGCCTCTTGAAACTAAAGCTAATTATGAATTGACTAAAGTTAAAGCTAAAGAAGATGTTCCTTTTGAAGTTAAAGATATAAATAATATAACTGATGAAGAAATTAAAGAATTTGCTAAATTTAGTCCTGCTCAAAAAGTTGCTTGGATAAAGAAGAATTTTGATGATAGTGGTATATTTAGTAAACTTCAAGTTTCTCTTTATAATCCAGCTAGTAGAGGTTATAGAGTTGGAAGTCAGACTATAGAATATATTGAAGATAATGCTAATCCTAATATTGCTTATCAAGAATTTTATAATGCTTTCTTTGATAACAATCCTCTTGTTGCTATGACAGCTTATGATTTAATAAAATATGCTGCTACTGTTGAAGGATTTAAAATGTCTCAAAGAGCTATTACTAAAATTATTGATAATAAAACTTTGATTGGAGAATTTGGTATTAATGGTACTGGATTTCAAGATGCTGTTCTTAATAGAATTAATGATTTGGATATGGCTAATAATCCAATGACTGCTAATGATGCAGATAATAAATTTTATGAAGAATATCTTAGAAGTCATCCTAATACTGAAGGTATTAAAACTTATTCTGTAAACAAAAAGAATAATGAGAAATATCATCTTAATAATACTTATGCTGATATTGTTACAATAAGTATTGATAAAACTCTTGAAAATGAAAGTAAAGAAAAAGCTAAAGATGAATTTGAAGAGAGACTTGAAAAAGTAGGATTTATTACTAGAAATACTAATGATAATACTTTTAAAGATAATCAATATGTTAGATTTAAGAGTAAAGCTAGAGGTATTGAAATCTATAAAATTGAGAAGATAGATGATAATGAATATATAGCTTATCCTCTTAATAAACTTAATCCTAACGAGCATGGTACTTGGTCTGCTAATAAGGATTACAATATACATCCTCGTAGTGAAACATATCAATATATTGTTGCTCAATATAAAGTCGATAAAGAAAATGCTAAGTTGGATAAAGATTATATAAAAGAACAAATTAATGATTATAGAGAAAATGAAGGTAATCCTTATTATAATCAAAGAAATAAGAATTATAACATTCCTGCTCTAGATTTTAATCTTGAACAACTTGCTATTGAAGATGATGGTAATGCAGCTTCTATTATTAGACAAAATATTATCAAACATTTTACTTCTCTTGATAAGTATAAACCTTTAAGAGTTAAGAGTCTTACATTAGGAAGATATATCATTAGTACTAATTCTACTAGTACTCAAGCTATATCTTTCCCCGATGGAAGTAAACATACTTTTGCTATTACAAAAGAGAATACTAGAAAATATGATAGTGTTTATCTTAATAGTAACAAATATACTAAAGAAGAAAGACTTGCTGCTGCTTATCAAATTAAAGACCCTCTTCTTAGAGATTCTTATGTTAAAGCTATAGAAGATGACCATGTTCATGTAGATAATATATTTAAAATTACTGAAAATACAGATATTCTTCAAGGAGATGATACTTCTTTTGCTGCTAGTGTTGAAGAATCAGATTTATCTGCTCTTGAATATATTAATCTTGCTCAAAAAGGTCAAAGAGAAATAAGAACTGGTCTTGATGGAGAAATTTCTCTTGAAGTTCAAGCTACGCAACAAGCAAAAGTTCAAGGTATAAAACTTAAATATGATGATGTTAGAAATAATGTTGATGATGCTACTAGAATAGTTGCTGAATATGCAATTAAAAAAGCTCAACAACTTGTTACTAGATTTAATCAATATGTTGAAGACCCTGAAAATCCTGGTACATATATTAGTTTAAGTGATGAAAGAATAATAGATGCTATTAAGGACAATCCTGTTGCTATTAGTAATTTCTTTAAAACACTTAATGAAATAAGTGCTTATAAAGCTAGATTTATAACATATAAGAGTTGCGAAATAACTACAGATAGTCCTGCTGTTAAGAAATATGTTGAAGATATTAATGAAGCTTATGATAAAGTTGCATCTCTCAATGCAGATACAGCTAATCACAATCTTATGGAAAACTATGTATCTAAACTTAGTACTAATCCTCTTATCAGAGAAGGAGTTTTAGATATTAGTGAAAACTATTATAAAACTTATGGTTCTATGTGGATGTTTCATGATATAATGGAAAACGGTAATCCTGTTCTTCAAAATATTCTTAAAGATGTTTATGGACATATTGAAGCTAAAAGAATGATGGGACTTAGACAAGTAAAAGAATTTAAAGACCATATCAAATCTATTATTGATGCTGCTAAAAAAGAAGGTATAACTGTAGATATTAATAAGATTATCGATTCTAGAGGTATATTTGTTCAAGATTATTCTCAAGAATTTCTTGATAAAATGGAAGAACTTAGAAAAGCTAAAAACGAAGCTGCTAAATTAGGTAAAGGTTATGGTTCTATTGAATATCTTACTGCTAAGAATAAATATGACCAATATAAAGCTGTATATACTCATCAAGCTGCTAGACAAGATTATTATATTCAAAAAGCTAATCTTGAAAGACTTATGATTAAGAACCATCCTAGAATTTATTCTAGATATATGACTCTTCTTTATAAGCAGCTTGACATATATAATTACATGACTGAAAATGGTATTCCTGAAGAGAAGCAAGAAGAACTTAATAGGATTAATGATGAAATGTTTAATCTTAGAGCTAATACTCAATATTATATCGAAGATGGAATTTCAAAAGAACGTCCTGCTGAAGACCCAGACCATGACCCTACTGATTATGAATATTGGTCAAATCCTGAAAATGATTATGAAGCTAGTAGTATATATGATGTGCATGAAGCTAATGCTCTTAATGATTTCTTAAATAAGATGCACGAGCTTAATAGTATGTATTTTGAATATACTCCTAAGTATGGATTTGAAGATTTACTTAAGAAAAATCTTAATCTTGTTAGAACTCTTGAAAAACCTGATGCTAATGGTGTTCCTACTCAATCTCAAGAAATACTTGAATCAAATCCTGAATATGTAGCTGCTAAAAAATGGATTAAAGAAAATGCTCAATATGAAATTAAAGCAGGTAAAAATGAAGATGGTAGTTTTGTAAATCCTTTAGCTGATAAGATTATTAAAGCTCTTAATAGACTTAAACTTGGTGGTAATGGTAAGTCAAGAGGTGTAAATAGTATTATGCGCCATGCTAATAAAAATCAAGGTATATACGATGCTAATAGAGTTCCTGATGGTACTAAGCTTACCAAAGATGAAATAGATTCTATTCGTATTGAAATGGAAAATCGCTATGGTATAGCTGGTCTTCCTGACGGTAGTGATAGAGTTATGATTTCTAATGCTAAACCTGATGGTCCTTTACTTAATGCGGCTTTCTATAGTAGATATGGTGGAGGTAAGAAAATCAATACTCCTGAATATATAGATACTATTACTCAAATTAATAAAATTCATCAAAAGTATTGGAATCCTATTGATAAAACTGTTAATCTTCAAAATATACCAGATACTGAAGCTGGACATAAAGAACTTAAAAAGCTTGATGAACTTTATCAAAAGCTTCGTCAAATTAGAGCTGCTAATAGTGAAAGTATTGATGAAGAAACTAAAGAGTTTAGAGAAAAGTACACTGAATTTAAAGTTAATACTGAATTAGGTAGAGAACAAGCTAAAGGTATTGTAGGTAAATCTGATGAATTTAGAAAACTTTATCTTAATGTTGTTCTTGAAAAAAGAATTGATGGTACTATTAGAACTGACGAAAATGGTGTTGCTGTACCTAATAGATTACTTTATGGTTATCTTACTCTTAAAGAAGACCTTTCAGAAAACGAAAAGAATAGATTTATTGATAAACAAAGACAAGAAGATTTAAATCTTATTGATAAATCATATAAAACTGTTCCTACTAAATATTGGGAAAAAGCTTTAGCTGAAGCTCATAATCGTAGAGATACTGACCCTTCTTTTGATTATAATGCTTGGTGGAATAGTAATCATGTTTATAATCCTTATACTAGAGAAATGGAACTTCTTCCATGTTGGACTACTAAAGCTATAAATCCTGAATATATGGAAGATGGTACTTTCCTTGGTAAATGGATTCCTAAAGCTGGTATGAGAACTAAAAAAGTTAAAGACGGTATGACTAAACTTGATGGTCTTGACCAAAAATATTATCTTGAAGACCAAGATATGAGAGATAAAGACTATAAAGATGATGCTTCTCTTGCAGCTAATTATATAAAAGGTGCTGGTGATGGTAAATATGATAACAAAGTTCAACTTAATGATAAAGAAAAAGAACTAAGAGATTATATTCAAAATACTCTTATTAAGACTGCTGGCAATATTGTTAGTAGAAGATATTTTGAATCAGGACGTGCACCTCAACGTAGAAAACCTGAAGCGGTTAATGGTAAGATGGTTCTTAAAGAAGCCGGTAAAATGGTTGGAATCGGTGTATCAACTAATAATGGTAAAAAAGATTTTGATGAACATATAGGTTATGATAATGATGTAACTCCTATTATGCCTATGCTTAAAGATATAGTAAGTGCTAAAGTTACTAAAGTTGTTAAACCTGAAGAACTTGATGCTGCATTAAAATCTGATTATACTGTTACTCTTGATAGTAAGAAGTTTAAAAAGCCTGAAAGACTTGATTATGAAACAAATGAAGATTATACTAAAGCTTTAGCTGAACATGAAGCAACTCAAGAACTTGTTAAAAAACATAATGAAAAAGTTCGTGAAGATAATCTTGATAGAAATTGGATAGATGTTATTGGTGATTATATTAATCAAGCTTCTAGATATAACGCAATTCAAGATAGTAAGGAAAAACTTTATTGGTTACTTGAAGAACTTAGACATCAACAAGCTTATATTCGTAAGTATGGAGCTACTGGTGATTTAAGACTTGATAGTAGAAGAAGTACTAATGATAATAACGTTTATCAAACTTCTACTGATGATAATCTTATTAAGCAATATGAAAATCAACTTAGAAGACTTCTTTGGGACCAATGGAAAGAACCTGAAAATCATATGACTCGTTGGGCTAATCAACTTCAAACTTTTACATCTGCTAATTACATGATGCTTAATATACGTGGCGGTATTGCTAACGTTACTGTTGGTCTTCAAAGTATATTTGGTGAAGCTATGGCAGGTGACCAATTTAGTGCTAAAGGTTTTAGATGGGGAGTTGCTGAATGGCATAAAGGACTTCCCGGTATGGCTGCTGGTATGTATGATGAAAAAGCTCATGGTAAAGTAGATGGAGTTATTAAACTTTTTAAAGCTGTTGATTATGATGAAATTACTGGAGTTGTAAGAAATGCTGGTCTTGCTAAATGGTCTAAAAGAATTAGAAATGCAGGTTTCTCTCCTCAGACTATTGGAGAAAACTTTATGCAGAATGGAGTTCTTCTTGCTATGCTTCATGAACATAAGATTATTACTATTGATGGTGATGATATTAGAGGTATCGGAGCTAGAATTATGAATAAACGAGAATATTGGAATTATAAAAAGATTGGTCTTCTTGCTGATATTCTTACTGAAGAACAATTTAATGAATATAAGAAGTTTAAAGAGGAAAAGATGAAAGACCCTAATCTTCTTAAAGATTATGCTTGGTTTAGAAAAGATTTAGCTACTGATTTTATTGTTCAACATTGTGATTCTAAACAACGTGCTGAATATGTAAAGAAACAAAAAGAAGTAAAGGCTAAAGTAGAAAAAGAATTTGATACTAAGATAGACCTTTATAGTCAAATGGAAGAAAAAGATGGTTATATTCAATTTAAAGAAGGTTCTGACCTTGCTAAACTTGATGAATTTAGAAGTGATAAAGATGGAGAAGATGTAACAAAATCTTATGCTCTTCTTGGTGAATTTGCTGAAAAAGTTCGTAAAACTAATAACTATATTCATGGTGTGTATAATCGTCAAGGTATGGCTTATATTGAAAAAACTTGGTATGGTAGTCTTGTAATGCAATATCATAAACATCTTCCAATGGGTCTTATGAAGCGTTATCATACTAGAGGTAATTGGAATGAATTTAGAAACTCTGTAAATAAAGGTATGATTCCTAGTTGTATAGACTTCTTAAAGCTAGATATTGATTTAGTTAAACATGATGCTGGTTTATCAGATGATGAAGTAACTACTCTTAAGGGTGTTCAAAACATTCTTACTCATAGTTATCAATTACTTACTCATCTTAAAACAACTTGGGAAATAATGCCTGATTATGATAAAGCTAATATAAAGAGAAACCTTGGAGATTTAATAGGAGTTCTTGGAGGTATAATGGGTTCTATTGCACTTATAGCTTTAGGTGCTGATGATGATAAAAATAAAGGTACATTTGAAAATATAATGGCAAATCTTGCTTTATATGAAAGTGATAGACTTACTTCTGAATCATTTATGTATAATCCTATAGGTATGCAAACTGAACTTAAAACTCTTATGAGTACTCCTCTTGCTGCACAAAGTGTTATAAGTGATGGACTTAAAGCTATTTATGAAATAGGTAGTTTTATAATGCAAGGTGATAGTTTTGACCCAATTTATAAAAGTGGTCGATTTGCTGGAGAAAATAAGCTTAGTGTTTATGTTCAAAGACGTATTCCTATGTGGAATGGTATTAGACAAGTTATAGATTCTCCTGACAATAATCATTATTATAAAGTTGGTGATACTGCTTGTAGTCTTATTAATACTAAAGGTCTTGGTAATTGGATTGGTGGTAGAGGTTATGATTATGGTAAAGAAGATTAGCCCGCCCGTAAGATGACTGCTCAATTAATAATATAAGTTAAACTCTCAATTACTATTGCTTAGATAGGTAGAAATGCTTATCTTTGCAATAGTAATAAAATAATGGAGTATCGTATAATGGTAGTACAGAAGATTTTGGTTCTTCTAGCATAGGTTCGATTCCTATTACTCCAACTAATCGTAAAATTTAAGTTGTTAATTATAATGTTAGGTTAAGTTAAGTGGTTAAAGATAGGCTGAGTAAATGGTAATTATCACATGTTCGTCCCAAGGTTGTCGTGATGATAATCTTGGGATTTTTCGTATATAAGGATTTAATGTTGATTTCCATTGTAAAAAAAAGGTGAAGCTCAACCTCACGGTCAAACTCCACCTGCTAGCAATTAACATTAACAAAACAATTTAAATCACAATTTACCTATAAATTTATATACTAATATAATATTTAATATTTTAATTTCCTTTCTGAGCGATTATTTATTTCAGGCTTAGTAAGTAATAAGATTTAAATAGTAATTGTCATAGAAACAAATTATCAATGTATATTTCAAATTTTATCTATTATATGTAGTCGGCTAACAATCCTATCAATGCAATAATTTGCTTCCATGACAATTTAATAGTACGACTGAATGATTATTCAGAAGATGAATTACAAAGCCATATATGAGAAATCAAATTCTTATATAATATATTATGATATTATTTTATAACAATATCTTTATAAAGTTTTCCAGTTTCATCTACTTTATAAATTGTATCAATAGCAATACTATCGTATGGTTGACCAAGACTATCCACAATATAAGTATAATCAATACCGCAAGCTTCATTATCATCATCATTATTATCTTTATGTTGAGAACAACATATAAGTATAACAATAATAACTATAAAACCTATAATTGTTTTAACTAAATGTTTATTATAATTTTTATTCATATCTCTTTTAAATTAAAAACCCTTACTATTTTCACAAACAGTAAGGGTAAAATCATCATTTATGGCAACACGTCATCATTTGCGTTTTATATATAAATCTATGTATCTAGTAATACATATAGCAGGAGTAGAACCAGTCATTTTAAAAGTAATAACATTATCTACCATAAAAATTGTAGTTGGAAAATCTTTAAGAAATACTCTTTTATTTCTATATTCGATAATTTCTTTTTTAGTAAGAGTATCAAAGTCTATAACTTCAAAACCAATATTAATTTTACTATTAACAATAGCTTTCTCTATATTTTCTCTTTGAATCCTACAACCAACACAACCTTTAGTTGTTATAAGAATTATCTTTCTATTAGCCATTTTTCTTAGAAGTATTAATCTCAGCTACATTCTCATAATATTTACCATCAGGAGTAAATTCAACACCTTCATTATGAAGACAAACTTCCAATGTTTTAGCAAGATTTTTATAATCTCTAATAAGAAGAGCAATATTAGCAGTAATTACTTTACTTACTTTGTAATTCTTTACAGCATTATTAAAATAAGCAGTGTTAGCATTAATACGCTTCAAAGCATTAGCGTGCTCTTCAATCATAATTCTAATATTTGTATTCATTTCTTTATAATTTAATTTGTTAATAATTTATTTACCTGTACTTCCAAAACCACCATCACCTCTATCAGTAATTCCTAAATCTTCAAGATTCTTTACAATTTGAAAACTAGCTTGACGATGATGAGGAACTTCTAATTGACCAATAACATCACCTGCAAGAATACCAGTAGGAATATTATTATTATTATCAATAGGTCTAAATACAATAAAAATTTCACCACGATAACTTTCATCAATAGTACAAGGAGAATTAGCAATAACTAAACCCATCTTAGTAATACGACTATTAGGACGAATAGTAATTGAATCTCTATCTTCAGTAGCAACATGAATGCCTGTACCACATTTAATACGACCATCCTCTGTATATTCTACAGAAGTAGCTTTTATATCACAACAAGCATCTGTAGCATGACCAAACTCTCCTTTAATATAATGTGCATATTCAGGAAGAGTAGCTTCAACTTTAGGGTCAAGCCAAATTTTAACTGGAACAAAATCAATAGCGTTACAAAGAGCATCTTTAAGTTCTTTTTCTGCTAATTCACGATTGTCTGGAGTTTCTTTAAAAGCATTAGCATAATTAATAAATGCTTTTGCAATACGATTACTTAATTGACTCATAATTTAATCTTTTTGATTGTATAATTTTAATTCTTTTTGGTTTTTCTCATAATCTTTATAATCTTCTTCTTTCATATCTAAAGTAAAACATAAGCCATCTTTATCATAAGATATATCAAGATGAAGCCAATTATTAAGAATATCCTTATATTTATATATAAATTCTTTAAATTGTTCATTAGTTCCAGCAGTAACAACAAAAGGATTTACAATATAAAAATCATCATATTCTTTAATTTTATATAGAAAATCTAATTGAATAAGTTTTTCTATAGCTTGATTATAAAGTTCTCTATCAAGTCTAACACCTAAAT
>ERZ1026856.91-NODE-91-length-62177-cov-39.385580_pt1 | contig 62177 bp, 54 predicted proteins | sample MGYA00380158_ERZ1026856 | MGnify/ENA primary metagenome ERZ1026856 (study PRJEB33269, sample SAMEA4719794) | human gut metagenome | biome: human-associated habitat; feature: organic feature; material: feces | place: Cameroon | collected 2013-10 ... | reverse complement strand
AGTTTTCATAAGCATTTCTTAATATAAGTTATTGATTTACAGACGATTAAATATTTATTTAACGCAGTATTGAGTAATAGTTCATGTATATTATATCCTGAGGCTCCCAATGGGGAGCCTTCAAGGATGTATAAAAAAATGCTGGAGAAACTGAAAGATAGACCTCTTACTAATTGGCTATATGCCTCCTATACTGTATCTGATATGGCAGATAAGATGGACCAAGCTAATATAGAAAGGAATAGTCAGGGACAGCATAATGCAGAAGATGTATTGAAGTTCCTTGACTTCAAGTCTATACAGGAAGACATTGGTAATCTTTCTACAACAGAGTTTCAGTTAGGAGCAGTAGATATCAATGGTAAGAGAGTAGATTTCTCTAATGCAGAAGATGCTTTAAGGAAAGCTGATGATTTCAACGATAATCATAAAGGTCTTACTTCCATAGTAGTACAGCATGGTGACATTTATAACATCATTGTTTCTGAAAAGAATTCCAGAACACATACTTATGGTGATAGTGTTAAGAAGAACCTACAGGTTTGGGATGTCTATAAGCAAGTATTTAATAATGTAGGTGTAGATATAACTGCTATGCCTCAGGAATTGCAAAGTATATTCAATGCAATGAATACTGGTTTAGCACAGTATCTCAAGAACCTCGCAGGTGTAGATATCAGCAATCTCTACAAGAAGGATGCTATGATCCTATTCTCCTTAAGTCCTAATTCTCCCCATGTTCAGAGGGTTATCAATGCCTTTGGTTCCATTGAAAATGCAGCACAAGTTCTTAATGATTTTAACCATGGAGCAATTAATCTTACAGCTCCACAACAGAGATTGTTGATGAGAGCCATAACTGATGCAAAAAAATATCAAGGCATAGATATGGATGATCTTATTACTCAGGTTACACAGATAGGTAAACATATCATTGCTTATAGTCCAGAGCAGGAAATTAGAGGTGAGATTGAAATGCTCAACAAAAAGTATAAGATTGACATCAATGAGATTCATAGGGCATCATCTAAGATTAGGACACTTTCTGATGCAGCAGCAGATGCTGTTATTACTCTTCAAAGGCAGATTAGGCAGCTTGAAAAGGAAAAAGGCAATAATGCTGAAGGAAAGAGACTTGAAGGTATACTTAATAAACTGATGAAGGAGTTGTCCAGTAAGAAGTATTACTCTGGAGTATTAAACTTCCTAGGAGAAGCTTCTTCTCAGATAGCAGATATTGATACTATGCTTCAAGGTATTCCTCAAACTGGTACAGAGTTAGAGAAAGCCTTTGGCACTGCTAAGATTCTACAGGATGTAAAGTCCCTTAAAGAACAATATTATCCTCTAGTATCTGCATTGGCAGATGAGAATCTTACCATTGACGAATCTATAGCACAGACTGATATTGACAACATTCGTCAGACAGCTAAAGATTTGAAAGAGTTCTTTGATAAAAAGGAAAAGATGCTTGATAACCTTACAGAAAGTACTATGACCAATCTTATGATTGAGATTGTAGGAAACACTACTCCTGATGGACAGTCTATGATTAATGCTATCAGAATGGCTGCTACAGATTCTACTATGTTTGATTGGTTATATAGTGTTGGTAGGGCATCTAATCCTATCATTGGTGCTATGGGTTCCATCATTAGGAATGCCCAGGATTCAAGAGATGCAACTATGAATAATATATCTCTTAGGATTCGTAGGGCTACAGATAAACTCTATAAAGCAGGACATAATTCTGAATTTATGTATGAAGATGATGGCCACATAGTCAGTAATATTGATTGGGGGCTTTATAAGGCAGCTAGGTCTGCCAAAATTAAATCTCTCTATGTTCAAGGTTTCCAAGGTTTTGACTTAAAGCAGGCTATTGAAGATTGGGAAGACCAGAATACAGAAGATAGAGTTGTAGATAATACCAATGGTAGAACAGAAAGAGTACCTAATGACAGTTATAGAAAGATTAATGATTTTCAGGAAGGTTGGACTCAGGAGCAGATTGATTATTATGATACCATGATGCAACTTAAAGGTGAAATAGGCTCTCTCCTACCAGCCTATGCTCAGCATCAATATCTTCCACCACAGGTAAGACGTAAATTTCTGGATGCCATGCATGATGCAAAGAACTTCAAGGATGTTGCTAAGGCAGTAAAGAATAAAGCTGAGAACTTCTATAAGGTAAGAGAAGATGATGAAAACTATAATATGAATGGTATCATTGATGGTGATGAATACCAAATTACAGAAGGTGCATTTGATAACACTCCACTAAGACAGATTCCTATTTTCTTTGTCAATAGAGTTGAAGAAGGAGAACTTCTTAAGAACTTCTCAACTGGTATTGCAGCCCTTGCAGGCACAGCAGCCAACTATGATTCCATGAATCAAATAGCACAGGTAGTTGAATTTATTGGTGATTTTGTAAAGAATCAAAGTGCTAAGGATAAAGACCCTAAAGGAGATGTAGTACAGAATAAGGAGATAAGAGTATTCAAGGATCTTTGGAAAAGAGGAAAGAATACCAATACCACTGAACTCATTGAAGGATTCATTGCTCAGCATATCTATGGACAGAACAGAGACCCTAATGAAAACAAGACTTGGGCTAAGATGTTCAGTAACATCATTGCTTATACTTCATTTAAAGGATTGGCAACTAATGTTAAAGGTGCTGTTGCTAACTACCTTATGGGTGAATTTCAGATGATGATTGAAGCTGGTGCAGGTGAATTCTATAACTTTAAAGACTATGCCTGGGCACACACAAAACTGTTTGGAAGTGCAGGTGTTGGAGGAGAATTAGCAGAGTTACTTACTAATAATGTAAATCATAAGAGTGTACTTATGAGAGAGTTATTTGATCCTCTTCAGGAGAACTTCTCTGAAAAGAGTCATATTAAGTACTACAAGAGTATGTTCCGTCAGTTAATCTCTCATGATTGTTCCTTCATTGGATATTCATCTGGTGAGTATCTTATTCACTATGTAAATATGTATGGTGTTCTTCATAATCAGAAAGTACTATTAAATGGTAAAAAGATAAGCTTATATGATGCCTTTGAGGTAATTAATAAGCAGGATGGTAACTCAGAACTTCATCTAAAGTCTGGAGTAACAGACCTTGATAGTAATGCCATTACAGATGCCTTCATTGATAAGATTAGAAAGAAACTTCGTTATGCTAACCAATCTACTCATGGTGCTATGAATGATGAAGACAAGGGATTGTTACATCAAAAATGGTGGGGACGTGGTATAATGAACTTTAGACAATGGATGGTTGAACACTATTCTAGGAGATTTAGAAAGAGACACTTTGATGCTTCCCTTGGAGAAGATAGAGAAGGCTATTGGTATAGTCTATACAAAGGTCTTACCAATGACGATACCAAAGATACTTGGAATAGAGGTCAAAAGTTAGATGCTATTGGTCTCTTTATGAAAGACTTCTATACCTTTATGTTCAGATCACAGGCACAATGGCATAATCTTGATGATATGCAAAAGTATAATATCAAGAGGGTTAGAGCTGAAATGATGATGTATATCTGTCTGTTAGGTCTTGGCTTTGCCCTTGGAGATCCAGATAAACATAAGAGAGAGTTTTGGAGAAGATGGTGGATATATCAGACAAAGAGAGCTATTCTTGATACAGAGGCTTCAATGCCTCATCCTAAGAATATCTCTAACTGGTTGACAGTACTTAATTCTCCTATGGCATCATTGAATACTATGAACTCCCTACTCTATACACTCTATGGTCTTACCAATGGTGACATTGTTACTGACATTAAATCAGGAGACCATAAAGGAGAAAACAAGTATTGGAGAAACATGGTAAAATACAATATGCCATTCTTTAAAGATTGGGAACAGATGCAGAGAATGGATGAAGATGATGCTATCTTTAAGATATTTGAAGCTTCACCTTCTAATAGATAATAGGAATAAAGGGGAGTTAATCACTCTCCTTTATTCTTTTTGTTTTTACGTTCCCAGATTAAGTAAGCAATATACCCGACAATCAAAGGTAAAGTAATTATCCAAAAGATAAACATTTGCCAATAATCACGACCAGCATCAGCAATTATCACCATCACCAAGCTAGCATATATAGCATAAGGAATTATGAAATGTATATATTTCTTCATGTTATGTAATTTAAAATATTAATACTTTATGTATAGTAGTGCTTGGCAAGTTTATATTTACCGTTTTGCACTTTCATTACTATCAACTCATCCTTCATATCAAGCAATTCCTTCTTTGTATGTTCACCTAACTTAGAAGAAAAAGATACAAAGGTTCTAGTAGTACCTTTAGTAAATACACAACTTTTGAATAAGTCTCCTGTTTTACCATTAACATACTCCTTTACTTGCATCTTTGGTCCAAACTCATTGGTAAATTCATCTAGAGTCCAAATCTTGATAGAAGAAAAGTCATCTGATTCTGAAGAATCCTCTATGGGTTGATCATCAGAAGAATCATTTGTAGACTCTAAATCAATAGACACAGGAGAAGTAGTTGCTGTTGTTGGAATAGCATCATCTATAGATACCTCTTTATGTATCAAATACTCCTTAAGTACTTTAATAGTATCATGTTTTAATTCCTCCTGATTCTTTAACTTCAGCTTTTTGTTAACAACTATATCCCATTTTAATATAGCTTCTATTGTAGCTAAGACTAAAGTTTCTTTAGAACAGAACCAGAATCTGAACATCCCCTTAATAGTAGATAGAAATTGTCTATAATTTGGTATAAGTTTCTTCTGTAGGGATTTATTAATTATCCTTGTTATTTTAGAAGACATAACAACAGCTTTCAAGACTTTCCTTGCATCATTCCTACTATGATTCTGACAGTAGAAATTCCAAAGGAAATGTCTTCTAACCTCATATAAACTAAGAGGACTCTGACAATAATATTGATATAAAGAGCACTTCATAAGCAATCCTTTTTTACAGATAACGTTCATACCCTTAAATTATTGTATAATTCATAAGAAAAATAATAGCTATTCTTAGTACTTTTCTTAATATCTTTTCTGTTATATATAATGTATATACCTTTGCAGGAAAGGATAGATATTGTTGATATGGGAATTTGTAAGATACCTTTTGAGAAATCCAGACCAAGACAACACTATACCTCTAAGGGTAAGAGTAAGAAAACTTATGAGACAGAGAAGGAAGCTGACAAGTATATCTCTAAGCATAAGCTATATGGAATGACATCCTATTTCTGTAGGGTGTGTAACAAATATCACATTGGACATTATGACATCCTTGAACAACAGTAAAGAATGTGTAAATAATAAAGGTATGTTAGAAAAAATCTCTAGTGTGATACAGGCAATCACAGAATTTCTTGGAGGATTCAGTAAACTAAACGAAGTAAAAGACCACTCTGTAAGTATCTTCTTCAAGATAATCCTCTGTACTTTAGTAGCTTTATTCCTAGGTAAGTTATTCCTAAGGGATGATTTATATGATTGGATAGTAAGTATTATAATGGAACCCAATCCTATAAGTATAGGTATCATTGTTGGGTTAGCTATGATACTATATTCTATGTATGCTCAAAAAAGAGTAATGAATGCTGTACTGGTGGCCATGCAGGAACAGAAGAAAAAGGATAAACAGAAAGACAAGGAATGCTATGCTCAGACATCAAGGATAGAGGAAGAAGCCAATGAAATGACAGATTATCTTAGAGATGCCTTGCATTGTGATGTAGTTACCATTGAGTTAATGCACAATACAGAGAAGTATATTGGAGGCTATCATAAGAGATTCTATGATGAGAGTTTTCCATCTGTAAATACAGCTGAAGGTGTAGTATTTAACTATAAGGATTTCCAATGTATTCCTACTAATCTCTTCCCTATCATTGGTTATATGCTGAAGAATAAGTTCAAGTGGTTCTCTAATATGGAAGAAGTAACAGAAGTAGATGCAGGCTATGCAAGGATTCTTAAAGAGAATCAATGTGCTGCTCTTGCTATGAGAGCCATGAAGACTTCCAAGGGTGAAGACTTAGGTATATTAAATGTTACCTGGAAAGAAGGACATGAGAATAGAATCCCTGAAGTAAGTGTAATTCAAGAAAGAATGACAGAGATAGCATCTAAGTTAGAGATACTTCTCGATATGTCAGACTATGAATAAAAAAAAACAATGTACAATGAAAACAAGATTAGCTAAGAAAATATTCAGTAGCAGTAACTGTTATTGGATATCTAAAAATATTGTAACAAATGATGTTAGATTTGCAAAGGCATGTAGGATTCTTAAAAGAAAAGCCAAGAAATTAGCAACCTTAGCAAATGTTCCTCTTAACTGTTCAACTTGTGAATGGGAACATTGGGTAGAAGAAGATAATGATATTTATCGTGACTGTCAAAAGAACTGCTTATGCTTTAATCATTGGAAACTCAGAGATTCATAAAAGTATCAAATTCTTCAAACATTGGAAAGAAATGATATTGAAAAAGGTAGAAGGGAAACCTCCTACCTTTTCTTTTTTCTACATGGTTTATGAATTATATATTTGGTTAACATAGGACAATAAACCTGGAGTACTAGTATCAGTTAACCCTGTAAAAGGAGTACTTTGACCTAGTAATTCCATAATAGTATTCATTCTCTTCAATCCTTCTAGTCTCTCTTGCTGAGGATTATACACAGGTTCTTCAGGAGTAACTTCAGATTTAGAGAATAAAGTTTCATCAATAGTAGGAGTTTTATAAAGAGTAGTAGGGTCAGTAGCCATACTGTCGGGAAACTGCATTTGGGGAATATTGATATTGTCTATCATAGGACTAAGATCTTCATAGTAGGTATATTCAGAAGGGTCTATATGAGTGCCTAACTTACCAGTTCCAGTAAAGGTAGTCCTATAATTACCACCAAACATTTCCCTTTCAGTATTTCTTCTAGTAGTTAATCCTCTTAATTCATTATCTCTTTTAGCCCACATAGATCTTTGAACATCCTCCTTGCTAGCTTTACCTTTAGTATATGCAGTTAATGTAGGTACTACTCTCTCTTTCAAATTACCCATACCAACATTATAGCCATAAGAGTATAAAGCATCAAGCTGTTGATGAGATAACTTGCTTCTTATCTCTTCAGGGATTACACGATTAAAGTCTTTAGCTTCAGCCTCAAAGCTTCTGTTGATTTTCATAGAAGAACCTTCCCAATTAGAGATTCTTTTCTTAATACTTGCAGATGGCATATACCCACCTTTGGCAAATTCATTATAAGCACTCCTAATCTCTGGTAAAGTAGTAATACCATTAGCAACAGCTACTTTGATCATCTCAGCTTTATCTGCTAAAGATAGACTATCCCAAGTATTATCAAGGTAGCCACCTTCATCATACTTAGAAGAAAATTGAACTGGTTTTTTAAAAGGTTTAGGTGTCCACTTTCTAGAGGATTGAGATTTAGAAAGTACTTCATTAACAACCAATTCATTAAGAACTTTCTTTCCTACTTTTAATCTATTGTTATAAGAATCTTCTTTACCTTGAGGTCTTACATAACCAAAGCTAAGCGCTCTAAACTTCTTATCAAAAGGAACATCATCATTATGAAAAGTATTGTAGGTTTCATTTTTTGAATTATATCCACTACCCTTTCCACCATGCGTCCAACTCTTACCATCAGTAGAGTTGTCTATTGTTTCCTTGATATACTGAATTTGGTTATTCAATTCTATATCATTATTAGAAGACTTTAGTCTATATCTATCTGCTCCCCATTGAAGTAATCCCTGGTAAGCACCACTATCATTAGCTATCAAAGGATTACCTCCAGACTCTTCTATAATAGAACCTAGAATAGCTGCTCTTTGATCTATTGGCATAGGCTTTAAGCCTTCATTTATCCTAATTAAATTAGGAGCTTCATATCCTCTACCTCTTGTAGTAGGCATTCCTTTAAAATTTACTGGCATAATCTAGTTCTCCTTCCTTTACTAGCATTACTATACTTAATACATATTGTATCCCCTTGGTCACTTAACCAGTAAGTAACAGTAATAGAGTCTTTCCAATAAGCATATTGTGCAGAATCTAATGGAACATAATTATATTTTCGATAAACTATTTTATAAGTACCGTAATCTCTATAACAATCTTGATCTCTAGTATCTACAACTATTTCTCTAACCAACTTACTATGAGGAGTAAAATGTTCATAGTAATGATTTACTTTGTAGGTATGATATATCATAGCCGACAAAGCAAGTACAACCATAACTATTAAAGCTAATATATATTTCTTCATAACTCAAATTTTTATGCAAAGTTACTATAAATACTCTTATATAACAATGTTTTGTACTTTCTTTTAAGATTTCTTATCCTTCTTACCAAAGGTATTACAAATCTCAAAGAACTTCCTACAAAGATAGTCTAGCATATAAGCCATAGTTTCCTCATCATCAACTCCAGATGTCTTGCATATAGACCTCATAGCATGGAACATTTCATGTATAATAACTTCTTTTGATAAAGATTTAGGTAAATCTCCATCAAAAATACAGAATACATCCTTATACCCTTTATTTGTAGTTATAGTAGTTGTCAATCCTGCAGTAAGATAATCTTCTTCCTTTAGGATACTCTTCAATTCATCTGCAAATTCCTTGGCTATATCATCTCTCATACCTAAGTCCTCTGCTAAAACTCCTTCAATCTTATCCTGTAAGTAATTCTTTGAATTGGTAATAAGAATAATTACTTCTCTATCAAATATATCAACAGGAATCCGATTAGAACATATTCTTAATTTCTTCATATTAATCTACATCATCTAAAATTGTTAACTCCTGACTACCTCTAGCTTTACTTTGCTCACTAAGTTCACTCTCTACCTTCCTCTGTAGATTCTGTAGAGAAGATACAATACCTTCTACATTCTTCAATGCAGAGGTAATGGAAGAGATTTGATATTTAGGTTTACCCTTATCATCCTCCATATCTAGAATATCATCTCTCATTAAGAACTCACTTACTGTATGTGCCGCCTTTAAAGCAGCATTAAGCAACTCCTGTGAAGGAGTTACTGTATGCTTCTTATATACTGCCATAGCTTCTTCCAATAAAGGAGATGGCTTGAAGTCTCTTTCAAGTCCTTCTTGCTCTATGATAGCCTTAGCCCTCTCTTCCTCATTAAGAATATAGGAATAAGTACTTCTTGGATCTACCATAAAGTACAGGTAAGACATCTGCTTATAGAACTGCTCTTTTGAAGCACTTCTATCTTGGTTAAACAGCTTCCTTATAGGCTTTATAAGTAAAGCTTCATCAGCTACTTTCAGCTGAAAAGATTCTATAGTTATTAACTTCATTACTTCTACTCTTTATATATTATACACTTCTACTTACTTGTACTTTTCTTGACAGATGCTTTAATTTGCTGCTCTTTAAGTCTAGCATCATCAGCTTGTGTCTTCTTATCAAGAGCAAGTTTCTCATTAAACTGTCTAGCATTCTCTGAGAGTTTATCTCTTTCAAGGCTAAGTTTCTGTTCCATAGTCATTGCATCAGCACCGCCCATTAACTGTAATCTATCAGATTCTGCCTTACTATTAATCTGAGCAACCAACAAGTTATTTTCCATTTCTTCCTGGAACATTCTATACTTAAGTTCTTGCTCTGCCTGTGCTTGCTGAGCCTGCTGCTGTAACTGAGCCTGTTGCATCTGAAGTTGCTGTTGCTGTTGCTGCATAGCTTCTTCTCTTCTCTGCTTCTCATTATTCTCAACCATTCTAGTCTTCTCTGCAGTACTCTTGGTAGTATATATCTTCATAATAATAGAGAAATCAAGAGACTGATTCTGAAGAGCAGCCTGAGCCAAAGTATCAAGTTTCTGATTAAGTTCCTGAGTACCATTGCTATTATCTACTACTAGACCATAATCACACTCTGCAAATTCATCACCATCTATCTCCATCAGTTTCTTACTTCCATCATCAAGGATATAATCAAATTTCTTCTTTCTACCTCTAAGGGCTATCTTAGCTGTCTCTAAGAAACATTCTAGTACTCTCTTCTTTATACTATCATGTACAGAAAATAGAGTTTCTGTAATCATTGATGATTGTAAAGTAGCTCTCTCTACTCCACCTACAGTTTCTCTATTAGAAATCTGACCTTCTCTCTGTTTAGAAATACCTGCCATTTCACCAACCTTATTGGTAATCCATTCCAAGAGACTGATATACTGTTGAATCTCATTACCCAAGGAAGCATCAATAACACCAGAAGAAGCATTATTCATAGCACCAGCAAGCTTACCTGTTGCTACACCTACATTACCTTCCTTAAAGCTGTCTTCTACTGCAATATTATTCACATTAATATAATAAAGCCACTTATCTACATCCCATCCTTTAGGTACTTTAGCAAAGTCCATCCTTACAATCTTACCAAAGTTCTTTGAAAGAAGTTTAATAAGCTTATCATGAATAATGTCATAGAAGTAGGAATAAGGCTTCATTATATCTACAAGAGAGAAAGGAACATCACCATTAGTACTGTAGATACTTCCAATAATACCAAAGTGACATCTTGATGGATTGCTCAATCTATTATACTGAATAGGTCTTGGTCTCATGTTTACATATATATCATTACCTATCTTAGTACCTTCCCATGCCTCATTAATCCAGAAGGTTTGTTCTTCCTCACCCTTTAAAGGGTCACAGTGATAAGTCTCAGGGTAGAAGTTAAACTCTTCCTCACCAGTCTCTGGGTCATAGCTCTTTACTTTCTTTATCTGTCTCCTTGATTTCCAATATACTCTCAATACTCTGATATTACCATTCATATCATAAGGTAAGTATGTAGTATCAATAGTATCATCAAACAGACTCAGAGGATTAAAGATAGCATCACCTGCTGTAGTATCTATATTAATGTTTGGTACAAAACCATACCTAGCATCAATATTATCTAAAGAATCAGTATAGTTACCATTCATATTATTTGGAGTAGTCTCCAAAGATTCTATATCTTTTTTAGTAAGCTGATCATAATAAGTATCAATGATTCTACCTGGATTCCAATAATCTTCCAAGACAATCATATCTGCATCTTCTATCTTATTAGAATAGCCAGACTTAATGACTCTCATTTTCAAAGGGTCAATCTTTTCAATGTAAGGTTCTCCTCCTACAATATCACATAGATATGCTTCTTCACCATGAGTATAAGCATCAACAAAACCCTCATTAAAGAGCTGAGGAATATCCAGTTCCTTCATATAATGATTAAGCAGGAGATTACCTCTTACTTCTCTTTTATCTTGATATTCATAAGTAAAATAGCCAGACTGCTTCTGTAGTTCCTGATTAAACTCTTCCTCATTCATTGAGTCATCCGTCATTAATTGCTGGAGCATCATATTTACTTGATTATTCTTCTCTTCTTCCATCTCTGATATAGCAGTAGGATTAGTAACTACTACTCTGAAATCAAATAATCTCCTTGATTCCTCTCCTCTAAGAACTGACAACTTAGAGTTGATGATAGGATAATGCTGTATGTTATCTGGAATAAAAGACGCATCAATACCATAAGGATTTAGGTATAACTTCAAGTCACTCATGTGTATCTGACCATTAATCAAGTCTTTGTTTATCTTCATTGCAGCAACAGACTTTCTAGTCAAATGGTAATGAAGTAAGCTATGATTATCTCCAAAATCCACGCATTTTTGCCTCCATGCTTTTCCTTTCTTACTGAAGGATAACTGTTGTGATGGGAATCCACCTATTGCGTTACATGCCATATTTATATTTCTTTATTTTCTTTATTTGCAAAGATAACAAAAGAAGTAATCAATATAAGGTATCTAACATTTTCCCTAATTCAATCTAAATCAACTGACTAACATAACATAAAAAGGAGAAGACTCTTTGTAGAATCTCCTCCTTAACACAAACAGTAAATCTTATGATGTAATATCTTTATACATGAAAATATACCCGAATATCAAACATACCATCTTTATCCTTCAATTTATCTAAAGCAAGACAATGTATTGCCTTAAACATTTCCTCTCTAGGCATTTCAGAAAGACTCTTACCTGCAATCTTAGCAATAGTACTAGCACTATCAGAGTAAATCATATTCATTGCAACAAACATAGCCCACTTATTATAATAAGGTGAATCCTCTGTACGGAAATCTAAATTCTCCATACATCTTTCCCATTCTGAAACATCCCAACCTCCAGAAGGTTCCATACCATTTACTATGGTTACAGCTTCCTTCTTAGACAGGTAATTCTTCCAGTTGATAGCTTCTAGTTTATCAAGATATTCCTGAGCAACATCTGGTCTCCATTCTATCATATCTTTAAACATACTCTTCATAGTATTACCAAAGACATGCATATTACTAGGGTCACTGGATGTACTCATCTTGGTATAGAGCTTATCAAACATATTCATTATTTCCTTCTGTTCCATATCTCTAAGTATTTATTATTCAACAAGCAAAGACTTCAATTCCAAGAAGTCATTTTCATTGAATGTAATAGTCTTCTTATTTCCAAATATGATGTTAGTAAAGATGTTGTCTGGTAATGTTATGGAAATTCTTCCCTTACCTACTACACCTTGAACCAGTCCTATATCAAAGGTATTGTCCTCAAGCCCTTTAAAGATTTCCATTACATCAGCAAATAAGGTATTGGTATTGATGTCACCATTCTCATCTGCAAGGAACAAGGCCGCATTATCAATGCTCTGACATATCTTTCCTTCATATTTATTAAGAATGTTATGACATCCACGTTTAATATAAACTGAAGGTAGAGATAAAGCAGGATTATCACTTACCATTTCATCAACACGCCCTTTAAGCCAGGTATCTAAGCTACCAAGCATTTTCTCTTTAAGTGTAGGTATATTCATTTGGAGCCTCCTTTCTTATCTTGTTTCTTCATTGCCATAAAGTCCTTAAAAGTCATATCACTATAGTTAGTCATATATTCATTCCATAAAGCAGTTTTCTCTTCCTCTGCCTGCATAGCACTCTTCTTTAATTTCTTGATAAGTGCCAGATGTTTATCTAAAGCTTCCTTACCATCCTTAGTCTGCTCAACAAGAGGTCTTATTATTCTAAGTTCTTCTCTCTGAAGAATATTGGCTACATCCTGATAACTCTCTACAAAGTCCTGATTCTGATTAAGATAGTTCTTCTGGGTATCTGTAAGACTATCCATTATCTTATCTATCTCATCCCATGTAGGAGTCTTGGATTGCTGAGGCTGCATATTGAAATTACCTTTCTGTTTCTGCAACTCTGCAAACTTCTGTGCCCACTCATTCATCTGACTGAGTGTATCTTGCTGACTTTGTTGTCCTCCTAATATAGGGTCTGATGCAAAATTCATACTAACATCTATTTAAAATTGATACTTAATTTAGAAAGGTGGAGATACCTTAATTAGTATCTCCTACCAATCTTATTTTCTCTTTGCCCCTTTCCTAGAAGCTTTCTGCTTAGGCACCAGTGGTGGGAGTTGCACTACTCACACAGTTGCAGCCACTATAACTACCATATCCATTAACTACAGGAGTATTAGGCAATACAAGCTGACCTCTGATGCAGGTGCAAGTCTTCTTATCAGTATAATCCATCAACAACTTGTCCTGATATGGACGGATAGCCTTCAAGACTGCTACTTCCTTATCAAGCTCATTGAACTTTGCTGCATACTTCTCATTGAGAGCATCAAAGCCATCACGCTGACTCTTATAAAGAGAGAATCCCTGAGCTACCATAGCATCCTTCAAGTGATCATCAGCATCCCTCTGAGACTTATAGAGACCAAACTCTGCCTCCATGCTTCTTCTGTTCTCTGCATCCAAGGCACTTACAAAGCCCTTCCACATACTGAACTTCTCACTGATGTCAGTATTTCGATGGTCATACATCTGCTGTTGAGTATTCAACTTCAAAGTAAACATGTCAGTAAGCAGCTTCACTTCATCAGAGCATTCTTTCTCCATTACCTCAAGGGCTGTAGGTGCAGCATTACTTGCAGTCATACCACCATAGGTATTGATATTTACATTATCTGGCATACCATTACCAAGTGAACCAAAGATACTGCGACCACCATTACCAGTAAGCCAAGGCAATACACCAAGAGCAGTGCCAGCTATACCCAAACCAAGGGCAGTACCAGCCACACCTTTAGAAGCATATTCATCCTTTTTGTTTTCGTAGACCTTCTTTTCTACTACTTTCTCATTTGTCATATCCATGATACAATCTGATTTAACAATTAACTATTAGATTTAAAAACACTTTGTAACCGATTACTGTGGCAAAGATATAACAAAAAAGCCTGAACAACAAACGTTGCTCAAGCTCTACACTTAATTCTTTATAAATCAATCATTTGCATTGAGCAACATCATACGTTTTAATTGCTCAATTTCATCACATTTCCACACTAAACTCTTTTGATGAACTATCTTCTTTCCTCTAGGCAGAACACCCTTGAGAATCATTCTATCAAAAGTAGAGGTACTAACTCCAAGTTCTTGACTAGCTTCTATCTTTGTAAGCCATCCTTTTTTATCTACAGCTACACCTCTTCTATCTAATTCATACTTAGATAAATTGCAGAAATAAGCAATATCTGCTTTGGAACAATCACCATTGGTAACCATTTCCTTGAATCTATCTAAGGCACTGCATAAAAACTGTTCTCTTAAATCCATAAGATAGGCTCTTTTTCAATTTGGTCAATAATATCATCACACATCTTATCACTGGAAGGACTACTGGCAAACATTCTCTTTGTTTTTCTTAAGAAATGAATCATAAAGAACTTAATGCTTTTAGTAATATCTTTCAGATGCTTCAAACATAAACCAATGAGTTCCATGATATAAATACATATAATACAGTAGATAAGGATGTAATGAGTATCCACCATTTCATTGGTACAGAACCAGGAGCCATAATACCATCTCTCTACATTTATAAAAATAAAGTAGATATAAGGCACTCTGAAGAGATTGCACCATCTAAAGAGATAAGTAGCTGGCACAAGCATTGCAGGTAAAGCCAGATACAATAGAGTATATATCCAGGCTATACATACCTCATTAGCTGGTGAATAATGCATCAGCTCGCACTTGTTCTGACTGAATACATAGAATATGTACCAGTGAGAAATCATGATACCAATGGGTACAAATATTGCACTCCAATAGTAAAATTTCCAGATAACTTTTTCTATTACAGTAGGCATACTACTGCTTTTTTCATTCTCTTTCATTCTAAAGTCTCCTATTTCCTTTTAAGTTTAGTCTCTATTATTTTTTCTTAGATGCTGCAAATTTAAGCTTTTCTGCACAAAAATCTTCAATTTGAGCAAAGTATTTCGGTTAAACTTTGTGAAAGGTTTTAAATTGATATATTTGTGTAGAAAATATGGGGTAAAAGTTTTAATCTGAAAGCAATAAAGCGTTTATAGAGAAAAGAAAAAGAGTTTATTGCACTCAGTAAGTTCATTAGTTTGAATAATAATCATCATAAAAGATAGTAGTACATCTAAGTAATTCATTAAATTTGCAAATAAAATTAAAATATAGAAGTTATGCCAATAAATAAACCACAAGGATTACGAGGCTTACAGGGACTAGGAAGTCATACAAAAGCCCAGTATGATAGTTTTATAAATAAGAATAGAGATTTGATTTCACAGCATGGATATGACCCAATGTATATCAATAATCTCTATTCAAACAAGCAGTTCATTGATAAGTATGGTATTGAGAAATTCAAAGCTATACCAGATATTAATATGCGTAATACCTTATATAAGGATGATATTGTCAATACTGAATTTACTAAATTATATAGTCCTATTAATGCTGATGGTACTAGAAATAACAATAAAGGTTTAGGAGCTGATTTTGAAAAATATAATCAGCTCTCAACTGATGCTAAACTTAAACTGATGGAGAGTAACTATCTTACTCCTTCAGAATTTGAGAGTGCCTGGCAGAAAGATGTCAATAAGTATGCTAAATACAAAGAAGCCACTAATAAGGGATTCTCTGGCTTCTTAAAGAATGCAGCCCAGTCAATGAATGTTACTGGAGGTCTTTATACTAATATTGATAATGATAACAATGAGTTAGATAATGAAGCTCTGAAAAGAATCAAAAGAGATGCAAATAATAAGATTCTTCAGAACATCTACAATGATGATATAGACAACCATGCAAAGAACTTAGGAGCACAAGTATCTCAAACTTATCTTAATGACCCATATATTACAGGACTCAGTGATAAGCAGGTAAAGGAAGCCTTTATTCAGGCTATTACTCCTGGAAGTTATAAAGATAAGAATGGTATGACCAATATGGGCATATCTGAGTTTGCATCTCATTATGGTAATGGTTCTGAAAATCAGGTTACTTCTGAAATGAAGAACTTCAGTATTGATGATATGCGTCAGATACTTTCCAAGAAGAAAGTATATGAGGCTAACATGTCTCCAGATATGGCTGCAACAGCCTTGAATAATGAAGCTAAGAAATACATTAAAGAACATCAAGGCAGTCTTAAGAAGTTTGGGTTATTTGCTAAGGATGTAGGTATATCAGCTATGAGTTATTCTGCTGACAAACTCAATGGTATTGCAGAATTATACAGAGCTGGTCAGGATGCTTATGCAGAAAAGCCTATTGTAATGGTGGATGATAAGGGTAATGTTCTTGATCCTAATAAGACTAAAGTCATAAGAGATAGGCAGGGAGGTCTTCATTATAAAGATAGTGAAGGCACACTTCACTCTGTCCATAAGATGCAGGTAGATTATACTACTCTTCATAATATGGGAAAGAATCCTGATGGTAGTGATATTAAGGGAGCCTTTGGTATTGACTGGATGACTCTTAATCCTCAGTATTGGACTAGAGCAGAACAGTTTGGAACTCTTGATGAGAATGAACAGAAGCAATATGAGAAGATTGGAAGCAGTCCTTATAAGGTAGCATATAATCCTAATGAAGACAGTGACCTTTGGTATGAATCCTTTAAGATGATGTCCTTTGGTCTTGCAGATGCAGCAGCACAGGCTATTCCTTTTGGTATTGGTACTGTTGGTAAAGCTTTGAGTACTGCTAGTAAAGTTGGCAAGCTTGCAAGAGGCTTTGGTAAAGTATTGGATACTACAGGTAAGTTACTTACAGCAGAGACTAAAGTAGGTCAGGTAGCTCAGGGAACTGCAGGTGCCTTGGGTATTGCCTATGCTTATAATAGAGGTACTTTCCAGGAAACACTTCAGCAGAATCTTGCTAATGCAGAAGAAGCTACAATGACTGCTAGTAGAAATGATATTTATAATCAATATCATACAGATAAGAATTATAAAGCAAGTGTTGATAGACTGATTAAGGCTAAGGCAGTAGGATTGAAGGCTGAGTATATTGCTCAGATGCATAGAGATGGAGGTATGAAGATTGCTGATGAGAAAGCTCTTGATAAGATGCTTCATGCTAAAGCCCAGGAAGCTGTTCTTGGAGAATTAGTTCAGAATAGAATTAAGGAAAGAATGTCTTCAAAGGAATATGCTAACTTGCAGCAGAAAGCTATTGATGGCGCAGGAGATGCTGCATTTAATACTTTCTGGCCAGAAGCTATCAAGTATGGTTTTGTCAATACTATGGGTTATAGAAAGTTCCTCTATACCAATCCTGCTGGACTATCTAAGAAAATGTCTACTTCCCTTAAAGGGTTAAAGGAGATTACTACAGCAGAAGGTAGAAAGAGAATAACTACTGATGCCAGCAAGTTCTTAACTAGAGCAGATAAATGGAAAGAATTTGGCAAGACATTAGGCTCTCAGGCTTGGGGTGGTTTCTGGACCAATGGTACTGATGATATGCAGGTAGATGCTGCTGAAAGAATCAATGAGGATAGTTTTAACAGGTACCTCAATTCCTATCAGAATGGTGAAGCATTGGCTAACACCTATGGCTTTGCAGATGGTATATACTCTTATATAAAAGGTTTAAAGGATTCTATGGGTCAGGAGACTACATGGAATGCAGGAACTGTTGGTGCCTTGGGTAGTATAGTAAACTTCACTCCAAACTTTGCTAACCTTGCAAGACTAGCAACAAAAGAAGGTAGAGAAACCTATAAGAAAAGCTTTAGACGTGAGATAGAAAGAGATGAAAATGGTAATCCATTGAAGAATGAAGATGGTTCTGTCAAGTATAAAGATCTTGGTAAATGGAATGACTGGAGAGGTCAGATGAATTACTTTATTCAGAATGGTGTACTTAATACCTACTATGGTAAGAAACAGGCAGAAAGAGATTTGAGAAGTCATGCTGATTATGTAAATAATCTCCTAGATGAATATAATGACTTTGTAGATATTGAGCACTTAATAGCTTCTAATATTGCCTCAGAGAATGTAGAGAGCTTAGGAGATCAGAAAACTATGGACTTTATCAAAGCCCTTCATGCAGTCAATACCTTAGATAAACTTGGTGAAGATTCTAATGATCCAACTACTATGTCTTCTGTAGTACAGAATGCTAAGACATTAATAGAGAAGGCTTCTCAGCTTAACCTTGAGGAAGGTAAGAATCCATTTAGTGAAGAAGAGATTTCCAATCTCCTCTCTCAATACTATGCTTCTCACCCAGAGATAGAGCAGAATGAATATACTTCTCAGAAAGCTTTATATGAAATTGCTCAGAATGCTCAGAAGTTACAAAAGGCAACAGAAGCATTTAATAAGGCAGAAGATGAGATTCAGAAGATAGAGAAGAATTATGGTGTTACTATATCTCCAGAGGTAAGAACTAAGATGAAAGTACAGCAGGCTCTTAATGACCATTGGAAAGAAAGAAAGGAAAAGATGCAATCTGAAATTAGTGATTCTTCACCTGAATATATTCTTGGTGGTTCTACAGTTACTATAGCTGCTGTTGGTGGTGTAAAGAATGCTCAGTCTTTAATAAAGGTCTATGATAAGCAGAAAGCTGAAATAGAGAAGGAACTTGAAGAACAAAATAAGAAGACAGAATCCCTTTATAAAGAGTATACTAAATCTATTGATGAGGAGGATACTGCTAGAAGTGAAGGTAATAGTGATGCTATCCTTGATGCACAGAATAAGAAAAAAGAAGCAAAGGCTAAACTTGATGCATTTAGAGAACAGGAAAGTTATCTGGAAGATTTAATATTCAAAACTTCTACCAAAGGTAAGGATCTTCAAGCTGGTATAGATTATCTTGAAAGTGATAATCATAAAGAGGATAAGAATAAGATATTAACAGCTGATGAAATCTTCACTTTGGATCCTGTAACCAGAGCTAGAATGATGAAAGCTGAAAATAGAGAATTGTATAGCAAAGAACAGCAAAGAGAGATTGAGAAACTTGAAAAGAGTCTTCTTATGAAAGATGCAGATGCTCTTCAGAAAATACAGGATATTGCTCTGCTTAGTCAAAGGATAAGTGCTAACCAAGATGCTTATAGTAGAATGGCTAAGAATCCTGAAGCTGCTGCTGTAGAATTAGAAGCCCAAAGAGCACAGGCTGCTGAAACTGCATATAAACTGATTAATCAAAGAAATGCTGAGACTATAGCAGACTATATCAATGAGTTTGATGAGGGCATGAAAGGCCATGCAGATATTACTGATGAAGCTAAAAATCAGTTTGTCTTTAAGACACTTAGAAAGCTTAACTCTACCCTTCTTGATACTATTGATGAAGATACATTGCTTCCTCAATATCAGCAGCAAGTGAAAGATGCTAAAGAATGGGGAAAGACTGTAGATGATATTATGGCTGTAATCTCTCAATCTGATAGAGATAATGCCTGGAAAGAGAATACTCTTAAGAATATTGATACTATTGTAGAAAACTCCAATAATAAAGCAGAAATATTGGTTAGTCTTGAAAAGGTTATTGATGATGTTAACAATCCAGAAGCTATCGATAGTCTAGATTATGTCCTCAATGGTCTTGAAGGTTTAGGTTATCAAAGAGATGCTACAACCTTAGAGAATAGAAAGCAAAGAAAGATTAGAGAAGCAGAGGAAAAGAGAAAGAAAGAAGAGGAAGCTAAGAAGGTTGAAGCTGAGACAAAAGCTGCTGCTGAAAAAAAAGTAAGTCAAAGTTCAACAGATAATATAGAATATCTTGGCAATGAAGAAGAGGTTGATTTATTTGGTAATTCTGAAGAATCAGAACCAACAACACAGGTAGTAGAAGAGGAAGACTTACAGCAGACAGATGATAGTATCCTAAATGCTAGTACTCTGATGAAAGATAACTTTGGCAATGGGAGTATTGATATGGGTGATATATGGTATGGTACTACTGATAATCCAAAGAAAGGAAGATTACTTGTTACCAAGGAAGATAATAACATTACCTTCAAGGTAGATGGCAAAGATACCTCTATAGTAATCACTCCTGAAGAGTATGAAACTGTCAAAGATGAGCAGGAAAACAAGAAAAATTCATCCTTCATTGCAAATTCCTTAGAGAAAAAGAATGGAGATTGGTATTTTAATGGTAACTTTGCAGTGGACAAAGAAAATACAGAAGTGAAGGTAAAGAAGGATTTCAACATAGATCAGGCAATAGAGAGACAACAAGCAGCTAATGAAGCTGACCTTGCTGCCAAGGGCATTGACACTGGTAACAAGAATCTTATTGATAATGGTGATAGTGTTCAAGGTAAGTCTGAAACTATTGATGAGCAGTTGGAAGATAATACTTCTACTGATAAGGAAGTACATTCATCTGAGGACAATGTAGATGCAGCAGAATTGAATGGTACTGGACAGCATAATATAGAAACAAGTGTTACTACTCTTAGTGGTAATGCTATGAGTGAATATAATCCTACAGTATTACAGAATGATGGCATAATTGAGAGAAAGAAAGGTTCTGAAACCAATGATAATATGAATCAATATTATGCCTGGATGAATGCAGCAGGTGTTAAGCTACAGAATATTATAGACCATGAGCTGGCTAGAATCATCAGAAGAAATCCTAATGCTAAAGTTAAATTCATGGCTGTCAAGCCAGAACGTAATGCTACTAATGATATTGCTATGCAGAGTCATCTAATGCTTGTGCTTGATTATGACAACAGTATAAATAAAGGCATCACTGCTATACATGATGATGCCAATGGTGGTGTTATAGAAAGTAATGGCAAGAAGTATTTGATTATAGGAACTGCTGGCTATGGTAATAGAAATGCTAGTAAATTAGCACTCTATGATATGCTATGGAATCCATATATCTCTGGAGGATTAAACTTAAAGAAGCAAAGGAAGCAATTCTTTGATGCTCATCCTAGTGAAAGATTCTATGTAAATGAGAATCTTAGTACAGAGATTGTACCTGCATCATTAATTCCTGGATATATAGTTAGACAGACTGAGAATGACAATAACTCAGAGTTTAGAAGTGTTAGAGAATTGCTGTCTGATAATGCAAGAAATCCTATGCACTATGACTTGGATTCTGTAGCTTGGGGTATTCAGGAAAGAAATAAGTTCTTAGTTGTAGGAGCATCCATTGATAAGGTAATGGTTCCTAGAGATCCTATGGGTAACTTGGGTAGTGCTTTTGTATTGATGCCTGCCAGCAATGGTAAGCTGGTTCCTTCATATCTGAAAGTCTTGAAGTATAATGAGATGAGAGAAGGTTCCTTGAAGGATAAAATAAATACTCTTTTACAGGAAGTAACGTCTCCCAACTATAAAACAAGACTTAATGCTGTTATTGGACTAAGTAAGATTTTCTACTTTGATAAAGAAGGAGATACTATCTTACTTAGAAAGAACAGAGATGAAATCTCTTTGGTACATGATGGAAAGGTACAGAAGACTTTTGTTCTTAATGACAACTTTGATAGAGCAGAGTTTATGCAGAATATTCAGGATATGAATCCTAGAATTAATATCACAGCATCTATACTAAGAGACGTCCCTACCCTTTTAGAATATGATGAAGCAGGAGCACTAATGACAGATGCAGCACTCTTTGGTACAGTAGGTAGTTCTTATAGTATCTATGGTTTGGATGGTGATGGTAAGATGATTAAGCCAGAAACTCCTACCAATGACATACCTAGAAGTGATAATAATAGTGACTTCAAGAATGGAGATAAGAGTCAAGTAATCTTTAAGCATCAGTATTATAGAGAAGTCAATGGTGTCTTCTCTCTCAATGGTGAGATTATAACTGATGAAGCTACTCTTAAGCAGCTTAAATATAACAAGATGATTCTGGATAATCAGTTGTCACCTTCTATGACACAAGGTGTATGGGATTACTTTATCTTAAGTGAAGGTGAAAATCCTAGAGCCATTAAGGTTAATAGAAACACCAAAGAAGTAAAGGAATCTTCTGAAGAACAAGCTAGAGAACTCATTGAGAAGATTAATGAGAAAGAAGCTAAGAAGATTAGAGAACAGAAAGCTCAGGAAGTTATTAAAGAAGTAGGCAAAGCTGAGGAAGTGGATTTAGGTGAAGATACTCTTACAGTAGATCAAGAAACTGGAGAATTGATTCAAGCAGGTACTCAAAGTACTTTTCCTATTACTGAAGAATCCACTGATGAGAAGAATACCTCTCCAACTACAGAGAAGATAAGTAATAAAGATAACTATACTCATACTAGTTCAGAATCACTTAACAGTGAAGAACATAAAGCTGCCACTCAAAAGTTCTCTGACCTTATTAAGGATAAGAAATACATGTTGAGAGTAATGAAACTTGTAAGAAACAAATGGAAAGATGCACCTAAGAAAATAGCAGACCTAGAGAAGTTCTTAAGAGATAAGAATGTAGAGGTAGATGCTATTGGAACATCTGAAAATGATGTAGAAGCTTGGGTAAGAACTATTGAGGATTGTAGATAAGAATAATAAGTGGAAGGCTATATTAGCTTTCCACTTATTTTATATATCTGTAAGCAGGATGATATTGATATGTTGAGCGAGGAGCCATGTTATATGATGGGGAGTTTGTGCGAGAAGTTCTTTAAACCTACGTGTTAAACTTAATTAATTATTTAATTCTTTCTTGTTAAATAGTTTATTTTGTTGTATATTTGCATCCGTAATTAAATTATTTGAAATATGAATAGAATTAAAGAACTATTAAAAGAAAAAGGAATGAGTCAAAAAGAACTCGCCGAGAAACTTGGTATGACTGAGGTTGGAGTTAGTAAGATTGTCAATGGTACAACAACCAAAGAGACAATGAAGCGAATTGCAGAAATTTTGTCTGTAAAAATTGATGAACTCTATATAAAAGGTACTGTTGTAAAGTATCGTGGAGAATTAGACCTTAGTGGTTTTAAAATACCATGTTATGTACTAGATGATGGTTCTAGAGTTATTTCAGGTTTAGCAATGCAGAAGTCATTAAAAATGATAGATGAAGATGAGCAAAGACCATCTGGAACACGTCTGGCCAGATACTTAGCACAAAAAACACTTAACCCTTTCATTTCTAAGTATTTAGATGGTGGCCACTTAGAGCCTATTAGATGTACAGATGGAGGCTCCATTATAAATGGTTACAAGGCTGACGCTCTAGCTGATATATGTGATGCTTTTCTTGAAGCAAGAAAACATATTGAATTATCTCCACGTCAGATGATTATTGCTGACCAGTGCGAGCTATTAATGAGAGCATTCGCTAGAGTTGGTATTATAGCCTTAGTAGATGAAGCTACTGGGTTTGATAAAGTAAAAGAGGATGTAAAAGATAAATTGCAGACTTTCTTAAATCAATTTTTAATGAAAGAAGCTGCAAAATGGGTAAAGACATTCCCTGATGAGTTCTTTATTGATATTTATAAGATGAGACATTGGGACTGGCAATCTTCAAGAAAGATGCCAGGTGTTATGGGTAATTGGATTCGTGATATAGTCTATGAACGAATAGCTCCTATCTTGCCTGAATTGGAAAAGTTGAACCCAAAGAATGAAAAAGGTTATAGGTCTAAGAGATTTCATCAATTTCTCAGCAGAGAAGAGGGATTGCCGAAGTTAAAAGAATACTTTGCATCAATACATACTATTGTTGTTATGTCAGATTATGATTGGAATAAATTTAGAGTAAATTTGGATAAGGTACATCCAAGAACAAATGTTGAACTTTTCTTGAATTTTGAAGATTAATAATAAATAAATAAGAAGGGTGAATCTTTCGACTCACCCTTCTTCTTTATTTATATGGTTTACTCCCCATACTTTGACTCCTCATACACCAAGTTATGCTTATCTACGTAAGCCTTGGCTTCTGAGTATGTGTCAAACTCTACTGCGGTGGCATTTACTGCAGGGAACACCTCAGCATTGTCACCTTCCTCTGTGAGAGGGAACACCATCTTGGTTCCCTCATGTACTACCTTATACTTCTTTGTTAACTTATTCATATCTTGTTTCCTTTCTTTTATGTACTAAACTTATGCCTTGTCTATTCTGATGGTATAACCTTTAGACTGCAAGGCTACAACTGCATCATCGGATGCAGAAGTGCGATTGCCAGCAACTTCGATAGTTTTACTAGCTATAGAACTAGTTGGCAAGAATCCTATCTGACACTGTGCTTGGTTTTGTAACATCTTATCGACATTAGTAACTGTTGCATTTCCTTCAATGGCAATAATCTTTGCAGAAGATGGACGTTCCCCCCATGTGAACACAGAACCTTTGTCATTTTGGAATGAAACAAATGCACAAATAGAAGGAAGAGCCGCTAAGTCACCAGTCAATTTACTGTATTTGAGGCTCATGTATGTGCACTTACTAAGAGTACTTAACTCTCCTATATTTCCAGTTATCGGAATCTGAGTGTTAAATACTTTTAGAATAGTTAAAGATGTAAGATTCTTTAAATTGGAAATATCACCATTAACCTGTGTATTATCTAACAATAGAGTAGTTAAAGATGTAAGATTCTTTAAATTGGAAATATCACCATTAACCTGTGTATTATCTAACAATAGAGTAGTTAAAGATGTAAGATTCTTTAAATTGGAAATATCACCACTAACCTGTGTATTTTCCAAATTGATAGTAACCAAAGAAGTAAGATTCTTCAAATTGAAAATATCACCCATGACCGATGCTGAGCTAAAGTTTATGACATTCAGAGCAGTGGAATACTTCAAATTATCAATATTGAATGAAATATTTTTTGAATATGAAAGTTGATTAACTGCCCAAGATTGTAGTTTAGCCAAAGAATATTTGTCTAATATGGCAATATCACAATCTGCATTTGATATGAAGAAGCCAGCTTCGTTATTTGCAGAAATAGTAATTTTTTTACCAAGATTTGCAGATAGTTGTTTATCTGTAAAATAGGCATCACCAATAATCTCTAGTTCGGCATCCTTAACAAAGCTAAATGTCTTGCCCTGTGTAGAAGCTGTTGGAGAATCTGATTTTGTGAAATGCACTCTCATTTCTCCGATTCTAAGAAGTTCGTTGTTGTCAACACTTCCATTGAGTTTTGTAATTAAACATTTTGTCATAATATATTATTTTAAAGTTTATTAATCTCATTTTCTATATAAGTGAATCTGTCTTGAATGTACTTTGTAACTCTCCAGATAGAATCATGATAACCTAAATCGTAAGGAATGTTATCATAGAACTTTGTGACTGGCGGATTTCCAGTTGATTCCTTTATGCATTCAAAAACTACATGACGTTCTTTTCCGTAGGCACAAGTTTCACCAATAGCATAAGTTTTCTCATTGTCATAAGTATCCTTATCTTGTGCCTCGTAATAACTGTTTTTGATTTTCCAATGCTCTCTATCTACGTTATCATCCCTATTGGAAGGAGATTCTGTCCATTTCTTGTATTCAAGTTTAATAGCTTCTACAGGAAATCTGTTAAACCAGTTCTTAACAAGTGATATAACATGTTCAGGTGTAAATATGCCCAATAATTTCAACTCATTGTATCTTGCTTTTATTTCTTTCTTATGATACTGTATCAAGTACTTGAAAGGATAATTTACATTAGGTGAATCTGCTGCATTCAGCATCTCGTCTGCACTTCTCACACCAGGGCAATTGAAAATTTGCCCGAAAGTTCTGTCCTTGTCATAATCACAAATGAACCACTTTACACCATCGTATGTTATCCATTGCCAGTTATATGAGATGTCTTCATCTGCAAGAACATATTGCAAGACATAGAAATCAATAAGATTTTCCAAGTCATAATGCTTATTCAAGAACGCCTCTCCACCATTTTCATTTGTCATGGCATTGAGTTCCCTAGCCATTGAGTTGAAAGTCAAGATAGACTGCTTAACTTTGTTTGACAGAATATGCTTCTTGTCAGCAGGGTTATATCCTTCTGTATCAGAACCTAACAATTCCTTTGGCTTATCACCATCATAAGATTCAAATCCTGTAGCAGTAGCCACATTTGTCAATAAGCCTTTAGGGTTTCTAACCTCAAAAGAAGTCCAATCTAAAGGACTTAACATTGGACCACGACCACCATCCAAATGAATATTTGTGCCCAAAGACTTATTCATGTGATAATTATCTCTATGCTTTTTAAGTGCCCAGTTGAATACTCCATAAAACTCACCATTAAGATATACAATACAAGGAAAAGCATCTGGAATACATTTTGCACCAGTATCTTTCTGCAAAGACAAATCATTGATAATTTCAGCATTATATGAGCCTGATGTTATGTTTATATTGCCAAGTAACGCTTTCTTCCAAGGATTGGAATATATTAGACTTCTTGATGCCCATACTTCTTGTACCAGTTTATAAGCAACAATACTTATTCCTTTAAAAAAATCTGTATATTGTGCCTTAAAATGAAAACTATCTTGTGCTACCCAATCCCCGAACTTTATAGCAAAGCTATCACCATCCCAATCTGAATCGAAGAAATCGCATGCAAATGACTTCTTTGGATATTTCATAGTTGTGTTTCCTTGAGCATTGATGATCACTTTCTTCTTAAAGTAATTTCCTTGCATATCCCACATTTCAAAGTAAGCCTTTGCATTGGTTGTCTTTGTTGTAGGCATAGAATCTATTCCACTGATATTGATTCTTGCACATCTTGGTTCTGGAATATACAAAGGCGATTTGCCATCATTTGAAAGATAGTCACTCCAATCAATAGGCGTTTTAACGTCAAAACCATTTGCTTTCAAAGCATCTTGGATATTATTTACGCTATTACCTTGAAGGTTGAGGTTTGAAACTTCAAGGTTAGTTACTTTCATATCATGCTCATGTTTTTTGCCATCAGCATCACGATAAGACATTACTTTATCCTCAGTATCTGTAGTAATTTCAGTCCTTCCTTCAGGGTCTTCAATGTGTTCAAACTCTGTTGGAATGGTTTCAGACTTAGCATTATGGATATAGTGACTGCCATCAGGATTTGTTGCAGAAAGAACCTTGCCATCTGCATCTTTCTCTACTGCCATATACTCAGGATTCTCCTGCATAGAGAAAATGTCAAGAAGTTCTTTGAGATTAGTATCTATTGTAGCTACCTTCTCCTGCAAAGAAGCTACATTTGATTGAAGCTGAGAGATAACTTGTTTCAAGGCATTGACTGCATGAATTTCACCAATGATTTCTCCGTCTCTTCTAATACCAAGGAGCACATGATTTGCAGCATCCTGCCAAAGAGCGAAGAACTCTTCATTCTGCTCAACGTGATACATTTCATTGAGAGGATAATATGGCTTGCCAGTTGCTCTGTAGAAACCAAAAAGTACTCTATCCTCGGAATCTACTATAGCTTTGAGGAACTCTTCGTTCTCAATTACTCTAAAACATTCCTTTACTTCATCTTCAATGAGAGACTTGCCATCCTCTTTATCAACCTTACCTTCCTGCAATGCTGTGATGCTTGCAGACAATTCTTCTTTGGCGGCATTAATAGATTCAAGAATATCTGTCTTATCCTGCTGGCACTGTGTGATAATCTCCTGCAACTTGGCTCTGATTGGTGCAGGAATACCCTTGCCCCATTCAATGGAACCATCAAGCTGAATACCAATAAGGAAGTGGTCTTCTGCATCTACTATTGCTTTGATAAACTCTGGGGATTCAATCTCTCTGAAAGGAAGAGCAAACTGTGAGACTACCTTATCTTTTGATTCACCAAACTCTTGAGCAATGTCTTCCTTGTTGAACTTCTTATCAAGTTCTGTAGCCACCTCTGACTTTTCTGCCTTAGTACCAATAGCAGCTTCTTGCTCTTGGTTCTTAGCAGCAAGTTCATCAATTGCTCCTTGGGCGGTGATAGCAGTCATGCCACTAGTCTCGTTGTTATAAGAGACAGCAGTGGCAGTAGAGGCTCCACCTGAGACGGAAATGTCTTTGATGGCATCTTCCAACTGATGGGTCTTTTCACCTATCTGCTGCAAGTTCTCTTGGTCTCCTTCAAGAAACACTTGCTTAGCAGAGGCTATCTTACCCTTCTTGGTCTTGGCTAGAAGCTCGTCTGTTAAATTTATACTCATATTTATATTATCATTAAACGTTTATGATATTACTAAATTCCATGTAGCTGTGGTGAGGGGATTTGCTGTACGGTAAGCCTTGAATGTTCCTAAGCTATTAGTGATAGTCTGAGGAGCAGAAAGGGTTACGTCGAATCCTGCACTGGTTACACGGTTGATTGAGAGATAACTAGGTACTACTAGCCAGATGTAATCATCATCCTTGGTTGTTATCTTTGGATTAAATGATACTCCTGTAGTAGAAACTCTGCTTAGAGTATTAAGAATTTCAGCAGTCATAGTTGATTCTGCATTACCACCAGAGTAACATAAGTATTTAGTTTGACTTATGCTTTGGCTAGTTCTACCCTCTTTAGCAACAGCAAACTTGAAAACTTCTCTAGCTCCTTGTATAGGTGTTATCAAGCTACTGTTAGATGTAGGATAATTAGTAAGAATTGTTTCTACTTCATCATTAACCTTCTTAGTAATACTCAATGTATCAGGAACTAAGTATTCATTATCACTCTTAACAGAATAAATAACATCAGTCTTCATAGTATTGACATTAGAATTAATAGTGAATCCTAGTACTATAGGATATACTGTATCATTGAGTTTGTTCAAGTTCTTATCTACATCCTGAATCATGGTAACTAACTCATCTGGAAGGCCTGTTGCTGCATCCAATGCTTTCCTTAACTCTGGATCAAACTTATCTTTAGTAAGGGAATCCTGTGCAATCTTATCATTTGTTACTGCACCATTCTTGATTTTAGATTCTTCTATAGAAGATTCTGCAAGTTTTTCTGTTGTAACAGATTCATTCTTTATCTTACTGGTAGTCACACTATCTCCAGCAAGTTTTTCGCTAGTAACATTTTCATTAGCTATCTTATCTGTTTCTACTGCTCCAGAAGCAATCTTAGGGGTAGTAACTGCCCCTTCATTGATAGTTCTTTCAATAACAGAACTATCACCTAATTTACTTTCAGTAATAGCTAGTTCTGCAATCTTTGGAGTAGTAACAGCTTCATTTGCCACTTTTTCTGTAGTAACATTCTCATCTGCTATTTTAGGAGTAGTGACAGAACCATCCTTAATGACAAGAGTTAATTTCTTGCCAGGCTTATCCTTAAGAGGTGCTTCACCTATATATTTCTCTTTACTCATAACTTATCTATTATTTTTGCACAAAGATACATATATTGGAAATAATCTATTAGTACCTTATGAATTCTCTTATGAAAGTTAAAACAAACAAAAAGAAATACTATATCAAGTAAACAAAAAAGTGGTTTTTGAATATAATAAATAAAGGATACTCTCGTTATCAAATAAAACATTTTAAATTTCTAAAATAAAAGAAAATATGAAAGCAATAAAGTTATCTTGGTTGGTAATACTATTACCATTATTTATTTTGTGCTCATGTAGCAGTGATGATAGTGCTACTAGTGTTAAATCATCTCTTATAGGTGTTTGGAAGACTTCTATGCAAAGCTCTAATTGGGAAACAATCGCCATCCATCCAAATGGAAAATTGAAGTATGACTATCTAACAAAAGCACAACTAGAACAATATACTTACAATAATGAAAAAGGAACTTATTTTTATCAATGGACAGATAAAAATGGTATCATTTATGGTGTAGAATATGACCCTAATGATAATGCTTATTGGACATTTGATAAAACTACTCAAACAATTTCAATGTATACAGAAAGTGGATATTATTCCTATTCTTTTAAAGTAATTATGAATGATGACAAAAACTCATGGGTAGGAACAAATGCTAAAGGAAGAACCTACACTTTTAAAAGAATTAAAGAGTAGATATATGGATATTGCTAAAAATAAAGAGAAATTCATTAAATTATACAACACTCTGTATGATGAAAATGAAGTTCGGGAAATAAATATTTTATTAGTAGAACAGAAATGTGCTTTACTGAATGCTGCTGCATCTCTTTATACTACAGATAACATGCCTAACAATAGACAAGAAGCTAAACAAGTTCTTGTTGATTTTATGCATTTGCTTGGACTTAAAGATGAGCATCTGACCTACTGCATACATCATCAGTCTTGGTTAGATAGAAAGAAATACATTGATGGTATGAAGACTATTCAAAAAGATGGTCCATTCATTCAATTCATCTACACTTGTAAAGAACTTATAGATTTAGGAGGAGATAATATGTTTATTAACTACACCTTTACAAGAATCTTAAAAGATGTTGGTTTCTCTCAGGAGGATGTTTATGACATAGTTAAAGGGAATTACAACTATAGATTTGATTATAAAGTAGCTGAAGAAGAATGTATAGAAGAAAATAACGCTTCTATTCTTCAAAGTTGGTCTCTCCTAGAGTTTGTTAAGAATTATGTGAAAATGCAAGTTGGAAACTTTGTGAACTCAAATACAGGAGAAGAATTTAAATCTTGCATGTTCATTAAAGAAGATGGTTCTTATGATTATGTTGGATTTCATTCTCAACTAGGTGAACTCACTCCTGCTGAAATATCTGAAAGAAAGAGGGAACTTAAAGTAGGTCTTACAGAATCAGGAAAATATATACTTTATAATCATATAGATGATTGGGAAAATGTAGATTTAGGTCTATAATTATTAAATAAGGAGAGAGTGTAAATAAAGTTAGACTCTCTCCTTAATATTTTAAGTTATTCTGGAATATCATTATCTCCACTAGAACCAGTACTTACAAAACTTTCAGAATTAGTAGCTGCTCTCTTAGATTCACGAGGAATAGCAATATAGACATCTTCTGTAGTAGAATCATCCCATATAGTACCTGAGCCATCGATCTTTGAAGTACCAGCAGGAACTACATAGATTTCATAATCAGAGAGATTACCATTACCAATAGCACTTCTAAGATGTTCATTAGTTATGTTGCCATTAGCATCTACTAACTGACTATACTCTTGTGAAGATAAAGCCCTAGCTCCACTTAAATCTTCCAGAGGAGCACCTATACTAGTTTCATCATTAGTGTCTTTATACTTTGTACCAGTCTTAGCACCAATCATTGTTACCTTCTTATTTCTTACATCATAAGCAGTACCACTACCAGTTTTCTTTCCTGATGCAGCAGCTTTGGCTTGTGCAATAGCAGATGCTTTTTGTAATGAAGGATCCTTTGTTGGGTCATAAGAAATAGTACCAGTTTTTTCATTATAAGTAAGACCCTGTGAAGCAAGACTGATATTCTGCCCTCTTCTAGTAAGTTCCATCTGTTGTCTAGCCCTAGCATCAGCAACTCTTTCTGCCTTTGTAAGTACTCCAAGGTCTCTCTGAGGATTATGATTCTCCTGATAGATAGCACCATCAATCATACCATTTATAACACTTTGTCTAGCCCTTTGAAGATTATTTCCTGTGAGGTTCTGATTAACACCTCTTTCTTCAAGGATAGCATCTGCTGCCATCTGTAACTCTGGAATTGTAGACATATCTTTGTAGAACTTCTGAATGGTGTCTCTACTATAACCCATCTTCTGAACATAATCTCTATAGTAACCATTCAATGTACTGCCAGCATCACCAGCAGAAAATACCCTAGAAGAAGCAGCTTTACCTGCTGCTGCTCCCCTAGTATAAAGTTCATTACCACTAATATTATAAAGGTTAGGAGTTTCTCCATCCAAGAAGGAGTCAATATCAAGATTATCTATGGCATAGAGCATAGAGGAATCTTGAGCACTCAAACTTCTTCTCAGTTTCTTCTCTTCTCTCATAGCTTCATCTGCCTGAAGTAATCTACCTATCTCTCCTTGGTATCTTCTTCTCATAGAAGTCAATGCTCTCCTATTGGACATAGACAAACCATTATGTGCTAAGTCTTCTGCCTGTTTAGCTAAGTCATTGGCATAGCCTTCATATAATTTCCTAGCCTTACTTCCTTCTGGTAAGGTTTCATTAAGGTATTTAAACTTATCTGATTTATCTGATAAATCGTTGTATTGTTCCTCACTCTTTTCATAAGCATCCTTATATGCAGAAAATGGTACTAGCATCTCCTGCATAGAGAATGGTTGAAAAGAATTATCTACAACAAATGCATAATTAGCCATATACTTCTACTCTTTAAAATGTTAAACCTCTTTTTCTTTTAATCTTACCACCACATGATTTCTTTGTCGTAACTACTTTTCTACCAGTATTACTCTTAGGAGTCATTACACCAAAGATACCATCAGCAGCCATATCAGCAATCATATTATGCTGAGCATTCTCACGTCCTAAGTCACTGATACCTTTGAATAAACCAGAAACATTACCATAGATACCTTGATTCCAAGCAGCATCAGCAGCCATTCTCTGTCTTGCAGCATCCATCTGCATTTGTGCTTTAAACTGTCTTTGTCTGTTAGCAATCTCTGCATTAGTTGCAGAAGTCTTTGTAAAGGCATCTGCATTGTACATATCAGTACCTCTATTAAACTCAGCTACCTTCTGTCTCTTAGCATCATTATATTCAAGAGCTTTTCTATAAAGGTCACCATCTGCTATCTGACTATTATAACCATTAGCAAGAAGTCCTGCCATCTTAGTTCCTATAGGAGAAGCATTGTTGAGGATAGCTCCATCTGTAGCTCTACTATTAGCATCCATTCTATTCTGTTCATACCATATATCCATAGGATTGTAGGTAAGATAGTTACCAATAGGTTTATAACTAGCTAAAGCAGGAGCACCACTTGCAGCCTCTACAGCAGCATCCATTCTAGAATAATCAGGTTTACCAATACCCATAGCCTGCATACCTAAACCTACTAATGGACCAAATAATCCTGCATATCTCAGCTTTTCATTCTTATGCTTTGGTACTATCTCCTCCTGATTATCTCCATTATTATCAGTAACATCAGTACTAGCAACAGGTCTCTTATAGTAGTTATATGTATAGTCACTCTTGTCATCCTGCCAACTGTAATTACCAGCATTAGTCCAATCTTTAGGTACATTTCCATATATCTCCTCTATACTTCCATCATCATTTACTACATAGTTACCAGTTTGCTTTCCTCTAAGGATTTCATTAGGAGTTTTCCAATAAGTACCTGGGTGAGTATTTCTAACACCAGTACCATTTGGATCTTCAAAGATAGTCTGGTAATCTCTCTTGGCATCTTTCAACCAACCATTAGCATCTACATACCTAGCTGCATAATCTCTAGCAGCCTGAGGAGCATCCTGACTATTGAGAATTTGTTGTAAATAAGTGAGTCTATTATTCTCATCAGCTTTCAACCAATCAGAACCTCTCTTATAAGCATCTGTCTGAGATAGAGCTTTTCCTATTTCCTCAGAGTTCATACCTTTCTTGACAAGACCTTTCTTGACAGCCTCTTTCCATGCAGCATCAGTACTTCCATTCCAAGCATCATAGTCTTCTTTACCCCAACCTCCATGAGTAAAGTCAAAGGTTAATTTATTGTTTGCTTTAGGTACATAAGTGCCAAAGTCATAGCCTTTTGATATAGCATCACCTAAAGCTGGATTTTGAGCACTCACTGCATCCATAAATGCTTTATTACTAAGGATATTATCCCAATCAGTAATCCTATCAAGTTTCTGTGCTAATAGCCACTTTTCAAAGTCACTATCAGTATGAATACCTCCATCTACATAAGGACTAAGAAGATTATAGAATTTCTGTTTCATATCTCCACCTTTATCATACTTATTTATCTTACCACCACAAGCATTCATCTGGGGTTCTTCAGTTGTCTGCTCTACTGGTTGCTGTACCATCTGTTCATTTGCACTCTGCTGTTCAGCTTGCTGAGGAACTTCCTCTGTAGGTTGTTCCATTTGTTGCTGTTGAGCCTGCTGTTCTTCCATAGCTACCTGTTGCATGATAGCTATCTGTTGGTCTGGTGGAAGAGAAGCAAATACTTCCTGAGCTTCCTTAGTCTGCATTTCAGATTTTTGTCTTTCCTGCTCATCTGCAAGGTCATGTATCTGTTTCTTCAAGCCAGCCTGACTAATGGCATCATTAGGTCTTTCTGCACTCTCCTTCTCTAACTTCTTAGATAAGTCTGCATAACTAATGTCAGCATTCTTACCTACATGGAATCTCTTTTTTGTCTTAGCATCTGCCTTGATTCTCTTAGAGAAAACATAATCATCAAATATAGTCTCTCCCTCTTCTACAAGATTAGGCTTTCCTTGAGAATCTGTTCCTAACTGTACTCCATCATAAGGATTATTTTCATGGCTATCACCTGCATCTATATGCATTAAGCCATTACTGAAATCAGAACCATTAGTCTGCATATCTCCACCTAAAGCAAACTTAGTACTGTTCCTAGCAAAGTTTGCTCTTTTAACTACTTCTGGAGAATACTTATCTTTATTAGCTAATATATGAGAAGCAAACTCCTGTACTCCCATACCATGTTCCTTAGCTTCCTTAGTAAACAGTCCTCTATGACTCTTCTTAATGTGGATACCTCCACCAAGAGCAAAAGTACTGAGAGGAGTTACAGGGAGATTACCAAAGACATTGGTTGATATTTTATTCTTTGCTTCTGCTGACTTATTTTTGGCTATAAGGTAATCAGACATAAAGCCATAGTCTATAGCTCCAGTACCCTGACTAGGTAATCCTCCAAGTGGACCACCAAAGGCTGCATAGTTTGCAAGTAAATTATCCATCTGTGTATCTGCTATATTATTAATGTTATTATCTACACTTCTGTTTGCCCAAGAAGCTGCCTGCGCCCTCTCTGCTCTAAGTGCAGCATTTTGTCTTCTAGCTTTTCCTTTTCTAAAGAGACCTCCCTTATAAGCATTCTGTACATTAGCTACAGCATTTGGACCCTGTATTTCATCAAAGGAAGATGCATTGGATTTAAAACTATTCAGATAATTAGTACCTTCATTTGCTGCATTAAGTTTGGCTTGATTTACTTTAGTACCAAAGAGAGCATTTACACCACCACCAATAATACCAGATGCTGCTGATACAATACCACCTACTACAGGATTTACAGCACTAAGTGCTCCACCTACAGTACCTCCTATAGAACTGATTGCATTACCTGCACCAGAGCTTAAACCACCACTAATAAGTTTATTACCTAATGAACCTACAACAGAACCTGCTGCACTAATACCAGCCTTAGCAAGACCACTAAGGTTTGGTTTTACAAATTGCTTGAATTGGTTATTTTTAGCAGCTTCTGCACCAAAACCATTTACTAAGTTTTGTGATTTCTGTACTGCCCAACCACTCTGTAAGCTATTACTCCAATCTGTAGGCATGGAGATATTAGGCTTAGACAATTGTGGTGCTTGAATATTCAGCCCTGAGGAGTTTCCACTAAGTAATCCTGGTTTACTGAGAGATGTATCTAAGGTACTGCTGAATAAACCATCAAAGATATTCTGATGTTCTCTATCTATACCTTGAGCAAACAATGGTTGATTCCATTTATTAGCTGTATATAATTTATTCTTCTTTTTCATTTGAGTAACATTTTATTGCAAAGATAATACATTATTAGTATCAGTGTTATCTCCTTACTCCTATTATAAAAATAGGTAAGAAAATCATTAAGACTCTCTTACCTATATCACTATTTAACCAAAATATGTTGCCATGATGTCATGTATCTCAGTCTTATTGAGAAAAGACTCTTCTGCTGCAGCATTCTTTGTAAGCTTTATATATGCCCAAGGATTTCTTATTCTATCCAAAGGTCTAGCTTTGAATCTCTTGATTCCCATTAAATATTCTGTAGTAATATCTACCTTGGCATTATCCCTAGGAATATCACAAGCCCACATTCTGAACTTTCTAGCTAGGATACCATTGTCCTTACCATGAGTAAACCTGTCGTTAGCATTCCTATTGTTAAGAGTAGATACACCATGTTGATATTCATTCCATGCCTCCAAGCTATCAAAAGGAAGACTAGGTACAAACTTATCCTTGGTTTCATCATAAGAACCTTCTCCTTCAACACAAGCTCTAAATTCCAGGTTAGTGAATATCTTATCCATCTGAGGTTCCTGATTAGCTATTAATGTCATGGAGAATGGTTTATTCTCACCAAAGAAACTACAATATTCTCCTACTTGATGTTGGTATAGATTATTATCTTTTATCCAAATACCTATATCATCAAGACTATTGAAGTAAGAGGCTCCTTCATAGTCATAGAAAGACGTAAAGCAATTAAACTTTTCTGAATAAGCTAAAGCTGTTTCCTTATTAATGAATAGAACATCCTGATTTAACTTATCATAGTAGGTAACAAATGAATCAAATGTATTAGGTGCCCATTCTACATCTGATGCAGGAATATTCTGCTTAGCCCAAGAATTGAAACCACCTATTGTACTGATATTATTTAACTGACCATTGAACAGATAAATACTCTTTTCATTGCTATCCATAAAGTAAATACCAACAGGTGTCTGTGCCATAGCCCACTTGTTAGAACAACCTACAGTATCAGAATAGTATCTTTTACCTTGAACCTTCTGGGAATTAGCTATCTCAATAGGTACTCCCTCTGTGGTAGAAATCTGAGTATTCTCATTATAAAGTATCTGAGCAATACCTTTATCCTGAAAAGATAACAACTGATTATTCAATCTGATGAGCTTATTGACTGTACCTTTATCTCCATCTAACTCTAAAGTATTAGCCAATGTAATATTTGTCCACAAATCTACATCTGCTCCATTCTGCTTTGTCTTAGTCCATGTAACAGTATTAGGATAACTATCATCCTTATAATCATCTTTATCCAATATTTTATAAGAAAAGAAGTTATCCATCTGTGAATAAACTGGATTAAGCAGATTGAAGTTCTGGGGAGACATATTCAGATTACTAACCTGTGCTCTGTTTCTGTCATATCTGCCATCAATATTCACATGAGTCTCACAGATAAAAGAGGCTATATCAATAACCTGATTCTTATCTTCAGGAGTGAAAGCATAAGTCTTAAGACATTCAAATCTCTGATAATAAGTATCACCTCTATTGCTGATAAGAGTTACTTCGCTATTATTTAAAGAAACAGGTTCACTAATAGGAATCCATGTATTTGCTTTTAAAGCATCTGTACTCTGTCCACCATACAATGTTTCCTTATCATAGCTCTTTCTTACTTCCACAATAGGTAAAGCTGACACATTAGTAAGCTGAAAAATATCATTTATTCTATCAGGATTAGAATCATCATTATTCATCAATACTACCAGATGTGGAGTAGATTTATACTTAATACTAATAGGTTCAGATGTTTCACAAAGGTCAGACACATAATCACCAATATCCTTATCACTTCCACCATAATTTATCCATTGTATACCTAGCAAACCTTCGCCAATGTTTAGATGCCAAACACCATTTCTAGAGTTTGAATCTCCAGGTTTCTTTAATCCTAGTCTGAAATAACAGTTAGAAAGCATATTAGTGTCTTTGTTTTCTCTCCAAGGGTCTCCTACAAAGTACTTAAACTCTGGCTCATTAGGTACTACCATAGTATCTATGTTTGCCATATAGGTACGACCATATAATTTTTCTATCGCAAGAGTATCACTGCTGAAGAGCTTTACATCAAAATCTTTTAATGATGTATTTCTATTGTAAGTTACTTTATTGGATACATGGTAATTACTGATTTTCTTTTTCAACAGCTCTGAACTTCTACCAGTCCTGGCAACATCATTATTCAATGAGCCATTATGATGCCATAGAAAGACAGGAAAACTTACAGGAACATGCATATCTGAATATCTGCCATACTTAGGAGTCTCATTTTTATCATCAACAAGATAATCTTCATAATAAAGTCCTGATACCAAAGCTGCATTACCTTCTGTTTTAACACTCTTATGAATAAAACCTTGAGCAGAACCTATAGTAGGAGTACTGGTTTGAATATCAATATCTCCAAATGTAATATTAAACCCTACCTCTCCTATCATATTTAACTGTACATCACTCCAATCCTTAGAGTATAAAGATTCATCAAATATCAACTCTGGAGAATGTATGGTAAATAAGGTATGATCAATTTGAAAAGAATCATATTTCAGAAAAGCTCCTATCTCTGTAGACCGGAGTTGGGGAGAAGCATAAATCTTTCCCTGAGCAGAAACTCCACTAAGGTTAGTTATATCATAAACACTATTTGCTGAAGGGATATATCCACCACCATCAGAGGCTGTAGTATCTATAATAGTATTCTCAGACTGCTTGGGTCTAAACATCCAGGAAGATTGTCCATACAAGGAACCAAATTTGGTTGTATCAACATAATCATTATCCCCAAGCGTATAGCGTCTAGCTAATTGATATAAGCAAGGATTAGCTACTCCCTGACAGATAATTGTTCTATCAGAGACAGATGGTTGAGCCATAAGAAGCCTAGCCTTCAGATAATCATTATCAGATAATATCTTTAGAATATTTGCATCTTTAATAACCACTTTAATCTGAGGTATGGACAAAATACCAGTAGTTTCATCAATAGAAGGAGTTTGGTTAATCTGATAATCTCTTAACCATACAGGTTCTGACCACTTTCCTATTTTATTCTGAAAAGAAATACCTATTCTATAGATTTCACGGTTTTTAAAACCACTGATGTTGATGCTATTAATATAAGCTAAATCTCCTCTTGTGACAATATTGCCTTTAAATTTAACAAGTTCACAGTTAAGTTCAGCAGAATTGTTTGAAGTATCTGCTGCAATATCTGTGGTCTTAGGAAAGAAAATATTATTTAAATTCTCCTCTATCTTAGTTAAGACTGGCGGTTTTTTAACTTGAATATTACCTAAGAATAGAGTACCATCTTTCTGCTCCATAGTCTTGGCTTTTATTTCTTCCCCACCTTTATATAATAACTCTGTTGGGTCTACACTGTCTCCTTTAAGGCCATCATCTACAAAAGTTATACTAGTACTATTTTCTGTAATTTCTAAATCCTGCACTCTTTTTACAAAAGGTGTAGCATTGATGGATGTTCTAAGAATGGAATATATTCTCAGATAATCAAATCTTGTGTCAATGCCAGATACTTCTATCTTAAAAGCATTAGCTATCTTACCTTCTGGACTACCTCCTCTATCAAAATAGGATATATATTGTAGAGCTGTTGTATAAAAGATATTACTTTCCTGACCATTCTTATTATAGTAAGTAAAAGCATATTGAATAACACCTGGAGGAAATTCACCTGTACCAAATACTTTTGTAACATTAACCTCTTCTTTTAATTGAAGTTGAGGTACAAAGTCAAATTGATTATCATTGTCTTTTTCTATGGAACCAACAATATTGATAAGTCTAGGTTGATTTTTGTTATCTGTCCAGTAAACCTTCTGAATACTCTCTGACTCATAGGATACTAGAGTTTCTATTGGATATTCTGGACTGAAACCTAAAGTACCAAAGTATAGAATCTTACCTTCAAGAGTATTCTCATCTTTGGTTGATTTCTCAAAGACATAGATATAATCAGAACATGTAAAAAGGATTAACTTATGATTCAACACTGCTGTACCTACTGGAATACCAGTAATATAATCAATGTACTTCTTATTACCAAAGTTCTCTTCCCATTGCCCAGTAGCAATGTTAAGTGTCATCTTCTTAGTACCTCTTTCATTTACCCATGACATCATAGTATTGCCTTCATTAGTTGCCAATCTAAGATTGACATTCTCAAAGGCAAACTCAGGATTAAAGGCTGAAACAGACATATCTCTGTTCATACCCTTTGTTTTCCAATTAATATATTTCTTAGCCATATTAGTGTTTCCTTAAATATTCACGATTACCTAAATCCTTAAAGCCATTGTCAAACTGTCTGACTGGCTTAATCAAAGTATTCATCATTCTTGTGAGGCTCTCCATCTCACTGACACTAGGCATTGTCATTTCAGACTGCAAGAGATGAGAAGCCCAAGCATATTCTGTCTGAGCATTACTGAGTACTCCAGCCTGTATCTTTCCTGTGTCAAACTTTACAGTAAAAACCTTTACCTTGATATATGCTTCCAAGGCATTGAGATAGGTTTCATTATCTATCAGCAGGGGAAAGCCATCTTCATCTACAGGGATAGACTTATAAGCTATCTCTACCTTACCTTCTGGAAAGGAAGTGAAGATAATCCTTCCTTGTGTCTTGAAAGATGGTTCTTCTCTATATTCCTGCATAGGTGGAATATAAGTATCAGCTGGAAACTTCATATTATTGAGTAAATCCTTAGGCTGATTTCTCATGTCAGGCTTAGGTCTTAGCCCTGGAGTAAAAGTATCAGTCATAGACCTGAGACATATATCTGTCTTTAAGTCCTTCACTTGGATAATAGAAATCAAATCACAAGGAAGAAGCCCTCTAAAGTCCTTGATATCTACAGTATCTATCTTATCTTGATAAAGCTGAGGATAACCATGTAGAGATATAAAGCGGATAGTATGTCTGATTACCTGCTCCAGAGTTACATCCCTCAGAAGAGGATGGTCAGTAATATCATCCAATACTCTTCTGATGTTGGTATATTGTATATTTGTTACCATAGTGTATCTATTTTTCCTTTATTAATATTCTCTTTGAGTGCCAGCTTAATGAATCTGTTAAGTTTAAACTCATAGAAACATTGGTTAGTATAGTTAGCACAGAACTTATTATACTTCACGTGATATATATACTTTGTCTCATTCCTTAAAAGAGTCTTGTTATTCCTAGCTTCCAAATCCTCAAACCAAAGTCTTGTAGTCCTTAACCAATCTATAGGATAAGTATTCTTGAGCTTTCCATCTACAATGCTTACACCACTCTGTATCTTCCTAAGCTCCAAGCCTCCCATCCTACTAGGAAATGTAACTTCCTTACCATTGGCTATATCTTCAGCCAGTAAGTCATTAACTCCTCTGATAATACTATAGAATTCGTGTTCCTTCAAAGGTCTGCCTATATCATACCATTGGTGCTTACGAATAGCCTTATAACTATCATATACCCCCCATGAGTTAGTAACCTTAACAGTCCTAGGAACAGTCCTGTCATGCAAAGTCTTCTCAAATTCCTTATAGTCCATCATTAGCTCTGTTTAGTTGAAACCTTTGCCATATCATCGGCAGCATTGTTTCTATCATCTACAGGTTGGTACTTAGCAGAAGTTAGTTCCTTTACTACTAACTCCATTAATGTAGGAACTAGGTATTCTCTTATAGGAAATACTTCATCCATAACATCACAAGCCATAGAGCTACCATCATCATCACATAGATAATCTGACATTTCATCAAAATCTTCGAAGACTGCACTCATTCTCAGTTTCTTTAAGTATAGGAACTGAGGGTTACTGCTATTGAGATATAGATGTAAGTCTGGACCCAATGAAACATAAATGATATTCTGTAAGAACTTATTAGTACCTATATATCTCATTCTATCTCTAGGAACATAGCTAATATTGATTCCCTGATAGAAGTCAATAGGATATACTCTAGGTTGGTTATCCTCTAGAATTTTAGGAATCTTCTGGGTTGTCCTGAGATAATATCCTCCTGTACAAGGTTCTCCATCAATAGCAGGTACTTTCTCTAAGTCTAGACATATCTGCTGATATTCAAACTCTGAGGCTATATCAGTAGTAGCTTTCTGCTTCTCCTGCTCCTTCTTTATCAAGAAACTCCTATATTTCTTCAGTAGAAAGATGACATGATCTTCCGTCCAAAAGCTATCATCAGAAGTAGCAGCCTTTGCCAAGTCTAGGACCATATAAACAATTTCTTTTACTAACATATTCTCTTATTATTAATTATGGCTCAAAGGTAGTACTTTTTAACTAACCTCTGAGCCATATTAAAGAAACTATTTACTGATTTAAGTAAACCTCTTATTCATTATTATTCCTCAGCCATAATAAGCACATCAGACTGAGGGTCACCATTTACACTATTAAGGTCATGAATAACCTTAACTACTTCTGTCTCTTCAAGAGTCTTGACTCTCTGAGCCATCTCTGTCATTTCTCCTAAATGCAATTTTCCCATCTTCAAATAATCTGGATAAGGTATTAAACAACTAGTCCCATAGATACAATCTAAGGCTTTCTCTATAAGACGATAATCTTTCTTACTAAGCAATGCTCTATAGTCATTATACATAAAGTCCCAATAGAAAGCCATTACCAACAGCTTTTCACTATGAACTTTTGACATATAACCTTTTACTTCAAGAGCATGATAATACTTAGTCAATGCTTCCAACAATATATCACCCATTACACCCACAAGTTTTAATAGTTCTACTCTGACAGGACTTCCCTACTTCCTCAAACATCATGTTGAAGAACTTAATAGCAGGAATGTAATGCTCTGTTTCTATTGCAGACTTGAATGCATTCCATAGAAGAATAAAGTCAATGAATGCTGAAGGAATACTGCAATCTGCTACAAGTTCCTTTGTATAATCCATAACCTTCTGATGCAGTACATTCTCATCAAATACTACACCAAGAGTAGTTTCCTCATCAAGTCTGCAAGGTGTGCAGGAACCTGGAGTACCTTTACACTTAATATAGACAAAGAATAAAGTATTGCTCATATCTCCCCTACCAAAAGCAATAGCATTAGGGTCTGACTCCCAAGACCGAGATAAGTCTGAAGCTTCAAGCACTAAGTTAAGTTCCTTGGCATTCTCTTCTGTCTTCTTGATATAAACATAATCTGATGTAGGAAGTCCAGGGTCTGTTTCTGATACTCTATCTGCTGTCTGAATGACAATGGAATCAATATATATATCATTGAAGTAATCTGCCTTGTTTACATGAGCATTGATATACATTCTCTTTCCATCATCAGATATTCTGAGTTGATCAAAGATAATCATATTTTCTTATTTATTAATGAAACAAAAAAGAGGGAGAAGGGATATACTTCCCCAATCCCTCTAATATGACAACAATTCAGATATAATTTACTTCAATGTAGCTACACTAAGACCAGTTGCTGTATTGAATGCACCAATGATAGCATTGATAACAGTATAATCAGCACCGCCACCATCAGTAGATGTCTTAGTTGCTGTAGGAACAGCAATGGTAATATCCTTCTCTGACCTATAGCTATTTACACCTGTATCAGTGAAAGCATAATGAATCTCAAAGACATCATAGGTCTTATCAGGATCTACCATACCTACTGTCTCTACATCATTAGGCCAACCAATCTTTCTATACTGGTCACCACGCTCACCAAGGAGGAAGTACTCAAGATCAGCAATCTTCTTACCATTACCAATCTTGGTTGTAGGAGTTTGCTCAGCAACACTACCCCAGATAAGGTCTGTAGTACCATCATAGACAGTAGTAGGAACTACATCAAAGTATACTCTCTCCTGTACCTCTGTACCAAGATGCCATGACTGAGGTTTCTCCTCAATGACAAGACCTGCTGCACTGGAACTGAATGTAAGATATGGATTACTCTTTGCATTTGCACCTACTTCACGAGAGAAGCAAAGATTAAGTGCCTTCTCCATTGCTGCATAGAACTGAGTAGCATTCATACCCTTAACTGCACGTACAGCAGCATCTTTAAAATACTGGTCCTGGTCACTCATACCATAGAACTGACGGAGGTTAATACGGAGGATATAATCCTGACCTACAATAGGAGCACCACCATTTACACTTGAATCCAAGGTAACCAATATCTTCTTCATTGGTGTCTCCATATCAACAGCCTTAATAGCTTTAGCAGCTGCAATATTCTTTACCTGGATGTAATCACTCTTAAGAACAGTATCAGGACCAAGAACCTCAAAGTAAACTTCCTTCTCGATGTCACCAATACTCTTTACCTTGATTTCACCCTTGTTAGCCAGTGCTGTTGCACCTGTAACCAACTTATTTGCTACATAGAACTGTCTGTTCTGTCTCAAACTTGTAACACTCATTTTATTTAAAAATTAAATTAAACATATCCTATCATTACAGATAGGCTTTAATTATCTCTATTTTCTTTTTGTAAACTATAGCCTTTACTTTGAAGGGCTAGCTGTACTGCCCTATCAAGAATCTTCTGATGAAGAGCTTCATGAAGAATACAATCACTAGCTTCACTCTTTTTCTCAATGGTCAAGCCTTCTGGTAAGTCAGTTAGTATGATAGGAGGAACTTTCTTGATATACCTTATATAATATACTGCAATCATATACTTACAGATAATTTCTACATTGCCTTCTGAAAGGTCTAATCTCAAGGCTCTTCTGTCATTGACTCCTCTAAAAGGATTATCCTTAATATTTAGATATTCATCCTGTTTAGTAGGATAGACTTTCATATATGTTTCTCCCCTGCATTTGCCATTATCAAGTATTACTGATTCTAAGGTTATGAACCATAAATCTTCAGGAAGAGTAAAGAAGGTGGAAGTACTTGTAATTCCCAATGGAGTACCACTGGTATTAGTTATTGGCTTTAAGTACTTTTCTACAACAAGATTAGATAAGTACCTCCTCATTTCTTCTGTACTTTCAAAAGAGTCTCCATAAGGATTCTTACCATTATAAAGACTAGTAACTATATCCTCCTGTGCTTTAGTCAGAAACAATGACTTCTCATACTCATCAAGTGCTATAGATTGTTTAGTAGATTCCTCACCAAACTTAGCTGTAGCACTATAGCTATTCAGCATAGTATCAAATCCATTTGAAAACTCTTCTCTAGTCATCTTTATCAGAATTAAAATTATTCACTCCTCTGACCTGCCTGCATTACTCCCTGTAAGTTATCCTGACCAGTGTTGGTCCATGCTATTTTAGCAAGCTCTACTGCCCTTTGAAGAATTTCCTCATGAAGAATAGGATCTAACTCACATTCTGTAGTAGTATCTTTTCCCTCAATGGTTAGACCATCAAGATTAGATACAATAATAGGATTAGGTCTCCTTACATATCTGATGGTGTATTTAGTAAGAATATCTGAAGGTCCTACTACAATATCAGCTTTATTGACCACATCATTATTGGTAAGTCTCCATGCCTGATACTTCAAAGGTCTCTTATATGGCTTACACATCAACCTGGAGTACTCATCAAATTTAACTGGTATTACCTGCAACAGAATCTTTTTATCATTTCTAGTTACCTCAACCATCTCATTGATTGCATACATAAGTTTTGAAGGTAAGGTAACACTCTTGGTATTTGCTCTCATATCAAAGAGAGGAGCACCAAAATCAGAAACATCAGTTCCTTCATTCCTTATATAAAGAACATTGTCTTTTTCATCCTTAAGAACATTACCCTCAGCATCATAAGCCTCTGTATAACTATAGGTAGACTTAGGAGCAGTAGTTTCTGTTCTTGAATATACAGGCTTACCATCCTTATCAGTCTTGCCAGACACTAGACTATAAGTATAAGAAGTTGCACTTGTGGTAGCTACAGTAGTAAGCATGGAAAAATCCACCTGTCTTTTAGCACTACCATCAAAGCCTTCCTGGGTATTATTACCCTTACTTTTAGGATTAAAGTAATTCTTAAGAATTTCATCCTGACCTTTGGTAAGGAAAACACTCTTCTCATAGGCATTTAATCCTGGTGCTTGGTTTGAGGTTATATTGTTATACAACACATCAAACATATTATCCATCTCTTCTACTGACATATCTTTATAGTTTTAAAGGGAGTGGGAAGGGCTTTCACCTCCTTCCCTTAAACTCCATATATGATAAATTTGCTTTAATCTTCTTTCAACTGTGCTTCCAGCATATACTTAAGCTCCTGATGCTTGACATTGCTGATATATCTTGCAGCATTGTTCAAGGTACTCTCTTCATTCATTTCACAGAGAGCAGAGCCATCTTTACGGAGATAGTAGGTATTATTCTTAGTACCTACCAAACCTGCTTCTACAGCTCTCTTGATAAGAACCTTTGCAGGAAGGAGTTCATCCTTAATAACAGAATGGAACTTCCTTGGATCTGCCTGAATATACTCATTAATCTTATTCTGCAAGTAGTCAATCTTAACACTAGGACTGACTGGTCTCTTTTCAAGAATCTCAATGATAGTCTTGAGAGTATCCTTATCATTTCTAACAGCACCATACTCAGTATAGCACTCCATTGTAACATCCATCCTACTGAGATTCTTCTGTGCCTCTGCACCCTCAGAGATAATAACAAACTGATAAGTTGCTTTTGGTCTATTCTCCAATTCCTCCATAGATGCTGCAATATAATCCTTATTGGCAAGCAGAATCTTATACTGGATATACTGCTCTGGAATACTAAGGTCAAAGTAGTTATCCTGCTTATGCAGGGTTACTCTACCAATACCATTAGGGTTACTGTCATCCCAGAAGTTATTCTCTTTCTTATAGATACTGAGAGCATTGATTTCCAAGCCCATAGCCTTCTCAAGGAAGGATTTCTCACTATCTGTAAGAACATTCTTGAACATACCTGTCTTATTTAATCTTGGCACAACAAAACTTCTTGTAGCATTTTCTGCCATACCACCATACAGAATATGTCCCTTTCTCTGAACCATTGCAGTAGGACTTGGAACAAACCTTACAATGATTTTCTCATTTCTCAAACAATTAACTGGTTCATTATTATAATACTGCTGAGCTGTAGGTTTATTGATTTTCTTTGTAATCTCCTCTACAACTTCTGGCTTCTCAGGTATTACTTCTGCCTGTGGTGTTACATCAATCTCTACACCTTCCATCAATGTATTATCCATATCAGAACCTCCTTCTACTTTCTTTGGTCTTCCCATTTTTAACTTCTCCTTATTTTTTGTTCTTCTACCTTATTATATTATAAAGCAAGCAGGAGGGAAAGTGGTATTCCCTCACTACTGCTTTTATAGTTTAGCCTACAAGAATTGCAGGAATCAAACTCATTGTCCTTGTAGGGTCAAGCACACATACACCAGTAGTAGTCATCTTGTGAATGGTTGCTGAATCCTCATCATGGCTCATGTTAGGATTACCCATCTGACCAGTGAATGGGTTTCTCAATCCCCACTCATAGCTTGTCATATCACCTTCCATGCCTTTAACAGCACACTTGAAGATGTTAGGCTGATCCATTGTACCAATATCAAAGATGTCATACCTATAAGAGAATGCAGGTCCACCATTAGGATGCATAATCTTATTTCTTACAGGGTCATCATAGTAAGCATCTACCTCTACCTTAACCTTAACACCATTAGGTGCAAGGAACTCAGTAAACTGGAAGCCTGCTGAAAGTGCATTCTCATGGAGAGGAGACTGAGTTTTCTTAACTACATTAATCTGATCACCATTGATAGTAAATGCAGACCAGCCACTTACTGTATCAAGTACTGCCTTATGGAACTGAATAGCACCACGCTCACCAGTCTTAATGATAAAGGTTCTATCCTTCATATCAAGCTTAGCTGCTGACAACTCATAGAGAGCATCCTCAATAATCTTCAAGGAGAATGTGTTATAAGGCATAGTATTAGATACTTCCATCTGCTCATAGAGACCAGCACCCATACGGATAGCCTCACCAGACTTACCAATGTTAAGGTACTCACCATTCATATTTCTGTTAGAACGACTAAATGCAAGAACATTGTTCTTATAGTCATTCCACTGCTGCTCAAGCTGCCACTGTACTTCATGCATCCACATGTTTACAGTATCTTTTACATAGCGACCATTAGTCTCACGTGTTACAGGGATACCAAAGGCTACCTTCTTACCAAGCATTGCACCAGAAACCTTGTGATGAATTCTAATGGTAGAGAACTCATTCCTCATAGCTACTGGACTAGCAAAACGGATATCACCTGCCTTACGAGAGAACTCCCTCTCTACTGGAGCATACTCTACAGAGAAACGCTTACCTGGAAGCAACTCATCTACAGGAATACCAGCAGTAATACCACCCATCAACTCACAGCGATATACTGTGTTAGTGCCTTCATTTCTACCATTGGCAAGAACCCTGATAGGATAAACCTCATTACGCTCACCAACAATAACCTCCTGGTCTGCAAACCAATCCTCAGCAAATACCAAATAGAATGGTTCACCATTTACACCTACATTATCACCACCAGCTTCTACTACCTTACCATCAGCATCACGTGCTTCTACCAAAGGAATGTTTCTGGTAGCACTACCGATAATATCCCATGTATACTCTTCATCAGAGTCAAAAGTCTTAGTAGGGAACTGTGAGAGGAATGTATCAAGGGTCTTACCCTTATACCAAGCAAGCAGCTGTACCATCAGAGATGTTGCCTTCTGTGGCTGCAACTGGAAGATACCACCAAGGTGGTTATTCTTGGTTGTACCCATCCAATGGTTGAAAGTCTGCTTCTGAAATTTACTTAATTTTCCAGCCATTTTATAAAAAGTTAAAACATTTATAATCAAATCTTATCTTATACATGGTCTTACAAATCAAGCTTCATTCCCTTACTAATAAAAGAGTTAGGATCATCCTTCTGGTTAGTTACCATTCTAAGGCTACCATCGTTGTTTCTCCTAGTATTGTTTAGGGTTTGTTCTAGTTCTCTAAGACCTTTCTTTACTTCTTTCTTTACTTTACCTTTGGCAAAGGAATCAAAATCCTTAAAGCCATTGGTCATTGCAAAAATGAGACCAGTATATTTGAGGAACTCTGCTCTATGCTCAGATTCATATTTCTGAATAGCAGTCATATAATCACCTGTCTCAGGGTCTTTATATACTGGCTTAGATACAGAATCAAATGCTTTCTTGCGAATGTCATTGCTAATCTCCATATCACCAAACAACTGCTTATCCTTCATAAGAGTTTTTTCCAATTCCTTGGCATTCTTCTCTCTCTCAGCTTTCTCTTCATCAGCTTTCTGCTGAGCATCCTGAAGCATCTTATTATAAGCATTGCTAAAGAACTCCTTATTACTGAGCAAAGCTTCTTTTGCATCCTCAACATCTGTACCAGCATCTACTGCTCTATCAGTATATTTCTTTGCTTTATCAGGGGACATACCCTTATTGAGAAAATCCCTATAAATAAGACTATACCTTAATTGCTCACCCTTCTCACTTTCTTCTGCAATAGCAGCATCAGTAATAGTATTGATGTAGGCAATAGTGTCTTCATACTTCTTAATATCAGTAGGCTCTACTCCATTTTCAAGAGCCTGGGAAATTCTCTTCTTTTTTTCATCAAAGCGAGCATTAATCTCTGCTTCTATCAGATTACTGAAAGACTCTGCATCTACAGCCTTCTTAATAGTCTCATCATCAAGGTTTGGGAAGATACCATCCACTGCACAGGCATTGGCAATGGAAGAGTAGAAGTTATTTGGAGAAGTGCCATCTGCATCATTGTCAGTGGCAGTACCTTCCTTACCTTCATTATCTTTACCACTACCTACGCTCTCTGGTGCTTTATCCTCAAATAAATTTTCAGGATCCACATCCTCAGTAGTATTATCTTTTTCTTTCTGTTTTTTAGGGTCAGAATCAGGAGTTTCTACTTCCTCCTCTTCTTCATTCTTTGTAGGCTCTTCTAGAACCTCATTATCTTCTGGGTCAGTAAAGAGAGTTTCAATCTCCTGCTCACCTAAGATATTATCAAAACTTAATCCTTCCATACTTTTCTTCTCTTTTTTAGTTCTACAATCTTCTTTTGCTGCAAAAGTATAGAAATATTAAATATTAAACAGGTATCTTACACAGACCCTAAGATATACTAAAAAAGGTACTTAAACAAGCACCTTTCACAGTTTACTGATAGTAACTTTTTACTGCTATTGCATAATTCTTCTTACCTGGATAGTTCTTATCCCAATAATCATCCTTCTCCATACCAGAGCTTACTTCTTCTGTATGTCTCAGGTCACCATGATAAAGTACCATCTTTTCTTCCCTATAAAGCATTAACTGTACAAGACTCATAACCCTATCAAAGTTACCCTGAGGATTCCATAATACTAGCTCTTTCAGTAAGGCTCTGTTCTTTATCCTATATAGATTAGGTATAGTTACTTCATTAGTATTACCATCTGCATCAGTTTCTATGGAGACAATAGGTTTTCTAAGCCAAGTCTGTATCATCTTGAAAGCACCATTAATAATAGGTGTAGTAGCTCTGATACCAACAGACTTATTGCCATAACCAATACTGCTAATCATATTTCTTTGTACAAGGTATTCAGGTGTTTCTGCCAATAAGTGAGTTGCATTATGAGAGCTGAAGTAAGAGAACATACCCATAACATTCTGCTCATACATACATCTACAGTTATAGAAGAGACATAGCTTCCTGCATATCTCATAGAAATCTTCTGCAAAGGTAGGCCTTCCTGTATATTCAGCTACTATCATATCTGTCCATAAGTCCATAACAAAGATAGAACCTAAAGACATGGTATTAGAACAGTCTGCGTCATAAGGGTCAGCAGAACAAATATATCTACCAGCTGGTATCTTACCCTCACCATTCCTCTTAGGCATCTCAAATATCTCAAGAGCACCCTTCACCTTGTTATCTTTGGTAGGGAAATCTCTAATAGGCAAATCAATAGTTAGATTAAACTTCACTTCTCCAGTCTTATTATCCTGTACTAACTCTCCCACATAAACATCATCAAAGGCATTTGGATCATTATCCAACTGATTTAATCTTCCATTAAGTTCTGTTACAGGGAAAATATTACCATGACTTCTAAGCATAGCTTCCTGAGGAACTATAGGGTACTGAGATATACGCTTGACTATGGTATTAATATCTGTAGTGCCATACTTTACTTTGTATCTATCATAAAGTATCATCAACAGAGCTTTGCTTACATCAGAGTTTCCATTCCTATCTATACAGCTTTCATCATAGTTAAGGTATGCAGGAAAGAAGAAACAACATTTCTTTCTTCCTTGACCTTCCTTATCAAAGACATTATCCAAAGGCTCAAGATTATAACCCTCAGGTGAATAAAACATCTCTGCAAATGCAGTAAAGTCTGATTGGTCATCACCGGCAGTTCCATAGGCAAATATCTCTCCAAAGACCTTACTACCATGTTCTACAGAAGGTCTAATCATGTTATACATACTGGTAAGGTTCTTAAAGATACCTGCCTCCTCAATAAGATACAATACTCCACGAGAACCATTCAACTTATCTTGGTTAACACCAGTAATGATGCCTGATACAGAATTCTTACTACCATATTCCACTTCACTGCCTGCTTTCTTAAAGCCCATCTTCCATTCCATCTCCTGGTCAGAAGACTTCAATCTATGAGAAGCAAATTGAGTATATTTAGCACAATGGTCTAGATTATCCTTGAATACTCTAAGAATCTGGTTGGTATCCATCAGCTTGGTTCTATCTACAGCAGTAACCATACACTGTACTTCAGTTTTGTTATTTTCTGATTCTCCTATAATACATCTCTTGGCAAGAAGTCCTCCACCAAATGAGGTCTTTCCCTTACCACGGCTAGCTAATTCAGCAGCATGATGACCATGTGTTCTAGCCTGCAAGAAGTAATGGGACATTAGGAACTGACCATCCCAAAATCTAGGATGAGCTACAGTTCTTATATCTATACCATTCTCATTCTCTACAAGGTGCATAGGACAGAAGTTAAGCATCCAATAGTAATCACCAGTTACCCACATACCAGTAGCAGGATTACAATAACCATTCCATCCCCTTTCCCTCTGACTATATAGCCATTTACCAAAGTCACTGTTTGGGTTGGCATTAGGTCTTAGCAAGACATATCTTCCCTTATTAGCTTTATAGGCTAAAGCAGATGGTCTGAAATAATCACTATCCTCAAGGATTGGAGGATGGGTAATATCAATGATTGCTCTACCTTCATTGTCTCTAGGTAACTCTGACACCAATGGTCTATCAGGAGATACCATCCATCTGATAAAAGGAACATTGTTAAGGAAATCCCAAAACTGCTCCTGTACCTCAGCAGGATATTTCTCAAGATGTAAATCCTCTAAGGGTGTCTGACATTTATTAAACTTTACATTTTCCATATACTTCTACTCTTATTCCTGCAAAAGTATATATATAATAAGGTATAGGCAAGAACCTAACATTCTTCCTAAGATAAAATAAAAATAGCCCAAGCCTAAAAAGACTTGAGCTACTCTCCACAACTAACTTCTACTCAATAAACAACTAAAAACTAACTAAACAATTAATATTTTCTTTCCTGGAACTATAAGAGATTCTTCTTTCTCATACCCCTTAAAGGCATATCTGATATCTTGATCAGAGATATAGAGATATTCATGAGGATCACCCTTATCATCATCTATTGTTTCAAAAGGGAAGTTATAAGTAAGGATTGGGTTATTGTCCAAATCATTCTGCACAGAGTTCTTATTATACTTCTTCACTGCAAAGTGGTCTGGAATAATCATCACCATATCTCCAACCTTCACATCTCTTATACTTGGACCAATGGCTACTACCTTCTGCCAAAGTTTCAAATCTCCCTTCTTGGCAACAATAACTCCTCCTTGGATCATATCTTTCTCAAAAGTATCACCTGTAACCAACAAGTGATTATATGTAGGCTTAATCTCTGTTATATGTAACATCTTTATCTTGTTTTATTTGATTTTTAATTTCTTGCATTTTCTTCATTCTCTTATATCTGTCGAGAGTAACATGAAACTTACCAATAGAAGGAATATTCACATTAGGTTGAAGCTTCAGAAACTCTTCATCAGTAAGGTCTTCCTTCAGAGGCAATGAAGTGATATGTTCTCTGATGGATTTCCAATAAGCTCTGTAGGTTCTATCTACTAGTCTTACAGGAAGATCTAGCTTATCAGCTACCTTGGATATAATCTCATCATAGGTCATGCTTTCTTCTTATTATCCTTGAACAGTATCAATAGTTGAAAGCATCCATTATCATCCTTTCTGATATTAGGAATCAAGCGAGAGTTTATCTTATCATTAATGATAACCTTGTTCTTTCTGAGATTACTCATCACTACATAGAAGTGCTGCTTGGTGATTTCACACTCATCAATCACTTTCTTCTTTGTAGATTCACTCATTACCATTTCATCAAGAATACTAGGGTCATCAATGCTCTTGGAAAGTTCCCATCTCTGTTTAAGGAAACTTGCAGTTACATCCAACTCCCTAGGAGTAAGACTGATGAATGACTTTAGGAAAGTACACCACCATCTGAAGAAATCAATACCAACAGATATAGGAACTGTCACTATATTGTTTGGCTTTGGAAGTGTAGGCTGTACCTTAGTGTTGACACTATTCTCCATATTAATCCTCCTTCTTATGTTCTTCTATATCCTGAGGAATAGTCATTGCCTGTTCAATCTCACTGGAACAGTTTACTACAAAGTCACTAGAGAACTGATTGCTGAATTCCAATACCTTGAAAAGATAGTCAAGTCTCTTATTCATGGCAAAGGTTTCCAACTCTCTATTTCTGGCAACAAGCTGTTTATTCTGCTGCCATAGCTGATTACAAGCATCATTAAGCTGCTCATAAGTAAGCTTCTGTTGCTTTGTTTCTGACTTGCCTGCACTGGCATTCATATTAATCTGTTTTGCTTTATTCTGCTCTTCCATAACTTTTGTTTTTACTTCTGTTTATTAATTCAACCTTTAAATCATCTAACCTATTCTCCTGATACAGCTTTGCAAACAACAGTATAACTGAGTCTGACTTACTGAGCCAATTAGGAAAAGTAGGATACATAGCTGTGCAAATATCTCTCCAATTAGAATCATTGAATACCTTTGCTTTCAATTTCTCTGGAGATAACTGAAAGATTGGAGACATCCTTACATCATTCGTCTTTTCTACATACTTATGACCATACCTGTTCATATATAGCTTTTCCCACTCAAAGAAACTTGCTGTCTTGAAGTCTGTACAACCACATTGTGAACAGCAATCCATATCAATGGATTCTTCATACTTTATTCCTAATGAGTAGCACTTAGTGCAATAATTCACAGGTTCAGAGTCATAGTCATCCAATTTACTTTGTTTAGACATAGCTTACAGGATTAAAGAGTTTACACCTTATTTATAATATAGGAGAATATAATCCTCACCATTCTTCATAATCTGAACAATATCATCCTTTAGGATAGGATTGTCGGGATAATCACTATTAAGCTTATTTACTATTGCAAGAACATTACTTAATGAATTTGCTTGAATATAGCTTAATTCTGTTTTCTGTGTCTGTGTCATTTCCTTTTTCCCCATATTTTATCTCCTTTTAGATGATGTTGTCTTTGTCTTTGCTACACTCTGCATAGCACTTGCTCTCTTGGTGAGGTCTGCTGCCCTTGACTTTGCTACCTTGATAGCTCTGTTCATTCTAGCTTTATCATTCATTATCTCCTGATAGTTAACCATTGTGTTAGCATCATTCTCCGCTTGCCACCTTAATTCATCTCTTTTCTGAGATGCCATACTAATTTTAGAAGCCATAGTCTTTATATTTTAAAAGTTTATTTTATTTACATTTTACTTAAAGCTTTACTTTAACCACTTTCTGTATGCTCTTTGTTTGCATATACTTTTATGTTGGTTTGTTAGCTTGTTGTTTTATGATGCAAATATACACTTTTATTCTTAAATCACCATAGGATTTTCCTTAAATCTTTCTTTTGACCTTCATTTTTAAACTTTATTAATAGAAATCAGTTCTCAGAATCCTTTTCACTCTTATTTTTTATTAGTACCTTTGCACCACTTCTTTCAAAGAAGAATGCTGATTAGTTATCATAGGTAACTTCAATTAGTATTTGGGTGGTAGATTCAGGTTATTATTGCCTTAGTTGCAGCCCAATCTAGTGATCATTAACATATTGAACATAGTAAGTAGAATGTAAATCATTGGCTTATAAAGGTTTGCATAAAGAGGAATAACCTATATCCCATAGTATGACTGATACTATGGGTCGTATGCACTCAGACGCTCAGTTCGCAGGTTCTTCTTCAGTTCCTGCTCACGTAGAGATGATGGGCTTCCTCGGTATGGGTAACAACCCTATGGTAGGTGCTACTGTTGCTATCGCCGTAGCTATCGACCTCGCTATCAACAAGAAGTAATTTCTTTGAGATACAAAACATATAAAAGCCTTGAGAATCAACTGATTCTCAAGGCTTTTTCTTTATTTATCCTACTGGAATAATCTTTATATCTTACTGGAATAAAAAATTATCTCTCGGAGATATTTTTTTATCTCTCGGAGATAAAAATTTATCTTTCGGAGAAAATAGTTTATCCTACAGAGTTTCTATTTTTATCTAACCAGTTTTCGAATTTTCCTAAAACTAAACGATGTGCTAATAAGTGCAATGATTAAGCCAATCAGCCAATAAAGCCAATCACGATAACTGATCATGAAAACCAGGAACAACACCAGGAGCAGAATCAGAAGTTGAAAAATACTGAATCTGAAACCAAGAGCGGATAACCGATAACCATAAACGGCTCTGCTGAAAGCCAATACTGCTATGGTCTCTATGGCATAAGCAACGGCAATACCCCCTCCTACTCCTCTCAATCCATCTAACTGATAACCAGCTATTTCACAGATTATCAGCAAGATAACACAAAAACTTTCCTGAATGAGAAAAAGCCTGGAATCGCCTCTTGACAACGGGAGATATTCTATCGGAAGATAAACGGCCTTGAACAACATGGCAATAGCAGCAAGCTGAGTCATCTGAAGCATCCCCATAAACTGGGCATTGTATAAAATCGGAATAATGAGAGGCAGTCCCAAAATGATAGCTGCAACGATAGGCCCCAGCAACAGGACATTCATCTCAAGCTGGCGGTTCACACAGAGATTGCGTTCTTTTACAGACTCCTCGTTTTTTCTGGAACCCGAAATGCCAGAGAGACGGGGATAAAAATCCTGATCCATGACCGAAAATACCATTCCCGCATAAACAAAGACAATCGTTATGCCGGCATTGAAAAGTCCGACAACTTCCAGATTGCCTTGTTGGTTCAAAAAGGCACGAATCAGAAATTCGCATCCGCTATTCATCAAACCCGAAAGTACAAATGCCCCGCCAAGTCGCAAAAGTGGAAAACCTGCAACTAGCGTCATTTTTCGCATATTTACGCCCCACCGTACAACTCGTCGGGAATATCGAAAATTCAGAGCCCATTGCATAAATGCCAAAATGAACAGAACGGGCAGAATACCTCTCTCACCAAATATCCAATAAACCGGAACCGAAACCAAAAGCAGAAGAATAGCCAGAAGACTTGCCTGCATCGCCAACGCACGCAACTGTCCGGTAGCTTTCAGAATGGCAGTTTCACCTCCAGCCAGAATCGTGAAGAAAATGGTTGGTGCCAGGAGAATGAAATGTAGCGTATGATTGCCCCAGGAAAAAGTAAACCCATTGAGTAACGGACCCAGAAGAACACAGACGATGGCTCCGAAAAATGCAGCAAGCAGACTATAGGTGCGGACAAGAAGAACCGCCCCGGCGATATCAGCCTTTTCAGACTGCGATTCATCTGCAGCATGTTCCTTTTCAGAAATAAATTTAACACCACTTGTAGGAATGCCGAAATTACACGCAGAACTGAGAACAGAAATCGTTGAGCTGAAAAGAGACAGCAGTCCCATTCCTGAAGGTCCGAGGAAGAGCGCCGTAAATTTATTGCGCAAAACTCCTACAAGAATTCCCAATCCTTGCACACTGCCAAACAATCCTGTATATTTCAGAATATGCGAATAACTGTTTTCCTTTTTATCACCCATAATCAAAAGAAACAAAAAAAGGTTGGATTTCCCGAAAGAGAAATTCAACCTTTATACTTTAAAATCTCAAAAGAAGATTCTGTCGAAGATTAAGCCTCAGCTGGAGCCTCCTCTGCAGGAGCTTCCTCAGCAGCCTTAGCCTCTGCCTCAGCAGCAGCTGCAGCAGCCTTCTTATCAGCTACCTTCTTAGCGATTGCCTCGTTCATCTTCTTCTCAGCCTCGAGCTCCTTAGCAGCAGCTTCCTTCTTAGCCTTAGCGTCGCCCTCGCGAACAGCAGAAACCTTAGCGTCCTTGCCATTCTTCCAAGCGTCGAAACGCTTCTGAGCCTCAGCATCGTCGAATGCGCCCTTCTTAACGCCACCCTTGAGGTGCTTCATCAAGTAAACGCCCTCGCCCTTGAGGATGTTGCGAACTGTGTCTGTTGGCTGTGCACCTGTCTCTACCCAGTAGAGAGCGCGCTCGAAATTCAAATCTACAGTAGCAGGATTGGTGTTAGGGTTGAAAGTACCAATCTTCTCAGTAAATTTACCATCACGTGGTGCTCTAACGTCAGCGATTACGATGCTGTAGAAAGCATAATTCTTACGACCGCCGCGCTGCAATCTGATTTTTGTTGCCATTTTTAAATCTTAATTTTAATTTAATTTATAATGAGGTTTGAATTTTATGCTGCCATCTCGTGACAGCGGGTGCAAAAATACTACTTTTATTTGAATTGAGCAAACTTTTATCGATATTCAAATGCTTTTTTAGCATTTTTTATCTGATTCGGTCTGCTGCTCTCAAGAGTTTGATGTCATCGTTCACACCTTTCATTGCCATCCATTCGAATATGATTGCTACCAAAGGAAGGCAAGCGGCAAACTGAAACTTCATCGCTCCTTCTGCTTCAGGAACAGGAATCAAGCCCATGAACATCACGATATAATCTACATACCATAAACCTGCAAAAAGCATGGCAAGTGAACAGAGTGATTTCTGAAGCTTCAGATTCTTGTACAAAAAGATGTTTACCAATGCAATAATGGCTGAAACGGCGAGCAGAAGGAACAGAGGAACACAAGTAGTTGAAATCTGCATTCCTGCCTCCCCTACCACTCCGAGGTTATAAACCATAGTGTCTCCTCCCATCGTCTTAGCTGCGATGCTGGCGACAGGAAGGAAAAGACAGATAGCAATGGCGATGACAGCAAAGAGCAGAAATAATGTCTGTTTACGCTGTATCATATAGCCCTGGAATATTAAATTTCGCTATCGTGAACCATTGGTGCAGATGTCTTGGTTGGATCGCGCCAATAAATATTGTTCTCAATAAACTCTTCTGTAGCGAGCAAAGTTGGCTTTGGCAACTTCTCGTAGTAGCGAGAGATTTCAATCTGTTCGCGGTTCTCAAAAACTTCCTCCAAAGAATCGTTGTAAGAAGCAAACTCCTGAAGTTTCTTACTCAACTCCTGCTTGATTTCGATAGAAATCTGATTAGCGCGCTTTGCAATGATAGCTACGCTCTCGTAGATATTATGGGTATCATCGCAGAGATCCATAATGTTGCGAGTTACTGTGTTTACTGGTGCCTTTGATTTTTTGAAATCCATAATTATAGTACTATTATTATTATATTGTTTTTACCTTATTATATATATACTTTTTAATTGGCATTATTGCCAAGTTGGTCGAGAGCTGTCTCCGGATGCTCTTTCTCATACAGCTTGCACTTCTCGATATACTTCTCGGCAAGTGCGCGATCCTTTGAATCAGGATATTCGTTGATAAAGCCATAACACTCGTCCTCAGCATCCTGGTAGCGCTCCAACTGCTTTTTCTCGACACTCATCTTTGCCAGTTCATATTTGCCTTTCATGATGAGCGATGCAAACTCCTCGCGTCGGTTACTGTAAGGATAATCCTTAAGCGCATTCTGTGCAGTTACGATACAAGCCTCATAGTTATTACCTCCGTTTGTACAGTTGCCGAAATAGGTGCCCATATCAAAATAGAGCTTGGCACTCTTATACTCCTTCTCAACCAAGAGATCCTGAAGAGCGAAAAGGCGGTTTGTAGCCTGCTGCTTGAGTCGGGCATCAGGATAAAGATCCAGGAACTCCTGGAAGGCTGCGATGGCTGTAATCGTAGTACTCTGGTCCAGACGAGGCTCCGGAGCATTCTGATACAGACTCTCTCCTACAAAGTACTTTGCATTTTCTGCAAACTCACCTTTAGGATAAGAAGAGTAATACTTCTTGAAATACTCTGCAGCAGTCTCATAATCCTTCATACCATACTCGGCCATAGCCAGCATGTACAAACATTCCTCACCCTCGGTAGAACCTTTCTTCATCGTTACCAGTTCCTGCAGAAGAGGAATGGCACGGGAATACTTGCCCTGGGCATAGCTCTGCTTGGCGTACTCATATTTATAAGTATAGTCGCCAGATTTCAATACCTGGTTATATTCGTGGGCACAGCTCGACAAGAGCAATGCAACACACGATGCGATAAGAGTCAATTTCTTCATAATTCTCATTTTGAACTGCAAAGTTACTCATAATTTACTTATTATCAAAAGAAAAGATACATTTTTTCGTAAAAAATTAATCTTTATAACGATTAATGGCGTTTTTTTTGTAATTTTGCACCTTGAAACAGAACTTTTGAGAAGAAATCAGGAAGAAAATGGATTTTAAGATTACATCAAAATATAAGCCGACTGGCGACCAGCCGCAAGCCATCAGGCAACTCACAGAGGGGGTGCTTGAAGGAGACCCTGCACAGGTGTTGTTGGGTGTAACCGGCTCGGGTAAAACCTTTACGGTGGCAAACGTGATTGCCAACGTGGGGAAGCCTACGCTCATCTTGAGCCACAACAAGACTCTTGCCGCCCAACTGTATCAGGAGATGAAGGGTTTCTTCCCTGAGAACGCTGTAGAATATTATGTTTCATACTACGACTATTATCAGCCGGAAGCTTATCTGCCAACTACTGATACATATATAGAAAAAGACCTCGCCATCAATGATGAAATAGACAAGTTGCGACTCGGTGCTGTTTCTGCCCTTCTCTCGGGCAGAAAGGATGTCATCGTTGTCTCATCCGTATCGTGCATCTATGGTATGGGCGGACCTGTGGCGATGCAGGAGAACATCATCAAGATTCATCGCGGGCAGCGACTCGACAGAAATGAATTTCTGAGGAAACTCGTTGATGCACTTTACGTTAGAAATGACATAGAACTGCAACGTGGCAACTTTAGAGTGAAAGGCGAAACGATTGACATATTTATGGCTTACAGCGATCATGTTTTGCGCGTAACATGGTGGGACGATGAGATTGACAGTATCGAAGAAGTGGATTCGCTCACTTATCACCGCCTTGCCTCGTTCGAAGATTACGAGATTTATCCAGCCAACCTTTTCGTAACAACAAAAGAACAGCAGGAAAGTGCCATTCGCAGAATTCAGGACGACTTGGTTAAACAGGTAGAATTCTTCAAGAGTATTGGAGATGGAATCAAGGCACAGCGAATCAAGGAACGTGTAGAATATGATATGGAAATGATCAAGGAATTGGGCCACTGTTCGGGCATCGAGAACTATTCCCGTTATTTCGATGGCAGACATGAAGGCGAGCGTCCGTATTGCCTGCTCGATTTCTTCCCTAAAGATTTCCTGCTTGTGGTTGACGAGAGCCATGTGAGCATCCCGCAGATTGGAGCCATGTATGGAGGCGACCGGGCACGAAAGAAGAACCTGGTAGAATATGGTTTCCGTTTGCCTGCTGCCTTCGACAACCGTCCGCTGAAGTTCGAGGAATTTCATGATCTCATTCCGCAGGCCATCTATGTAAGCGCAACTCCGGCAGACTATGAATTGAGAGAAGCCGAAGGCGTGGTTGTAGAACAGCTGATTCGTCCTACAGGACTCCTGGATCCGGAAATAGAAGTCCGTCCAAGTGAGAATCAGATAGATGATCTTCTGGATGAAATCTTAACAAGAACACACCGCAACGAGCGAGTTCTGATTACGACTCTTACAAAGCGTATGGCAGAAGAACTCACTGAGTTCCTGCTCAATCACAACGTAAAGGCTGCCTATATCCACAGTGATGTGGCAACCTTAGACCGAGTAAAGATCATGAACGATCTACGTGCTGGTGTCTACGATGTGCTGGTGGGCGTCAACCTGTTACGAGAAGGACTCGACTTGCCGGAAGTTTCGCTCGTAGCTATTCTCGATGCAGATAAGGAAGGTTTCCTGCGCAGTCATCGTTCTCTGACCCAGACAGCTGGCCGTGCTGCCCGAAACGTGAACGGCAAAGTAATCATGTATGCAGACAACATCACAGACAGCATGCAGAAAACGATAGATGAGACTGCCCGCCGCCGAAGCATCCAGTTGAAATACAATGCAGACCATGGCATTACACCAAAACAGATTGTGAAGGCAATAACCTCAGCTCTGCCTACTAGCAAGGAAGAGGGAGCAAAGATTGTTCCAATGGGAGCCGAGGGTTCTAAGCCTCGCGTCTACGTGGAACCGGAAAGTGCAGCCTTCGTTGCCGATCCTATCGTGCGCAGTATGAGCAAGGAAGAACTGGAGAAGAGCATTGCCAATACTACAGCATTGATGAAGCAAGCTGCCAAAGACCTCGATTTCATGCAAGCTGCCCAATATCGCGATGAAATCATCCGATTGCAGAAGGAATTGGAAGAAAAGGGATAAATTCAAAAGAAATAACCATCAAAAAGAGGGTGTATCATAAGTTAATGATTCACCCTCTTTTT